>Ga0114963_10002690_pt1 | contig 12149 bp, 5 predicted proteins | sample C_131016_EF_Meta_FD_87019 | JGI IMG/M metagenome (GOLD analysis project Ga0114963, IMG submission 87019) | Freshwater microbial communities from Lake Croche, Canada to study carbon cycling - C_131016_EF_MetaG | ecosystem: Environmental > Aquatic > Freshwater > Lake | place: Lake Croche, Canada...
AATGGCATAAGCTTTGGTACAGGTGGCAGCTCAGTTGGCCCCAACAGTGTGCCTGAAACCATGCGCATCAACAGCAGTGGTCAGGTTGGTATTGGTACTACCTTACCATACTATAGATTGTCAGTTGCAGGCAACACCAACGGAAATGATGGCATCACCATTACCAATACAAATACTGGTGGAGCTACACAGGCAGTATTACTCATCGTTGCGCAGGGTTATAGTGGTATACAAATACTACAAAACTATACCAGTGGCAACTATTCGATTTACGGCGCCGATGCTAGAGATATGATATTTTCGACCAGTGCCATTGAAAGAATGAGGCTTGGCAGCACGGGCAACCTAGCCATAAATTCCACAAATACAACATTGGCAAGCCTCTACATTGTTGGCAGAAATAACCCAGGTATACCAGGTCTCCGCATTGACAATACTGGTGCCAGTGCAGGCACATCATTGGAGATATACGGCAATTCCAATAACGGGGCACAGATACTGTTGGCAGGCAATGGCAGTTCAACACCAAATAAATATATCAGGGCATTCAACGGTGTATTACAAATAGTCAACAGTGCCTATAATGCTGCTACACTGACCTTGGGCGATGATGGTAAGCTGCTGCTGCAGGGTACTGGTGCTAATCTCAGCTATACATATTCTTTCACTTACCTCTCAGCCAGCCCTGCTTGGGTGCTGTTGGGCACATTCACAGCAGCTCAAAATGGACAGCATCTCTATATCAAAGTGGTATTTGGTCTTGGATACAACGCAGCTCTAAATCAACAAAGTGAATTAGACATACACTTTACAACATCCAACGGCTCCAATACCGACGGCAATGGATTTGCGGGTTGGACACAAGCCTGGTTGACCAACAGCGGCCAGTTTGGTGTAAATGTAAAAGTGGGCGCAAATTCAGCAGGTGTTGCTGCAACGGCTTTTAACATCTATGTTTATATGCCTCCATTCATGGGCAATGAATTCTACACTGTGTCCTACAACAACTCCGCGTCTTGGAATCATCTTGGATTAGTTTTAAGTGACCCCGGCAGTCCCAGTTCAACAGTCCAAGCGGCCAGTTTCACATACTACATGCAGACAGCTGCTGTCTTTAACAGTGGTCTAACTGTCACCGGTGCCATAACCGCCACTGGTGAAATCACTGCCTACTATTCCGATGCACGACTCAAAACCAATGTTGCCGCAATAACCAATGCTGTGAATGTGGTGTCGTCATTTACCGGTGTCTACTACAATGCCAACCAACTGGCCGCAGATCTCCTTGGTGATGATATCACAGTTCGCAAGATTGGTCTGTTGGCCCAGGAGGTTGAGCCTCTGCTGCCAGAAGTCATACGTTCTGCACCATTTGACAGCAGCAGTGATAGCATCAGCAAGAGCGGCAACAACTACAAGACCATACAGTATGAACGCATTGTACCACTGTTGGTAGAAGCCATCAAGGAACACAGCGAAAAACTGCAAAAACTGCAGCACGAATTGGATCAGTTGAAAAACACTGTTAAACCATAAAATAATTTTGCTATCTAACCTGCCAATGGTTAAACTGTATTCAAACATTAACCATTGGCAGGCTATGAAATACACTATTATTATACCCACCTACAATCACTGCGATGACCTGCTGAAACCAGCAGTTGACAGCATTTTCAAATACACTGACATGCAGGAAGTAGAATTGATTATTTCTGCCAATGGCTGCACTGACAACACCAAGCAATACCTAGATGAACTGCGTGAAAGATTTGACAGCATTGGATTCAGCAAGAATCTCATCACATTGTGGAGTGATGATCCATTGGGCTATCCGCGGGCCAACAATGTTGCACTGCCTCTGGCCACAGCTGATCACATTGTGCTGTTGAACAACGACATAGTCCTGTTGCAGCAGTCCAAAAATCAGTGGTTGGAAATGCTGGCCAAACCTTTCTTGGACAATCCACGTTGTGGTATCTCCTGCTTGGTCAAACAGTGGGCCGCGCCAGCTGCAGCAGAATTTGCAGTATTTTTCTGCGTGATGATTTCTCGTGCGGCCTTTGACGCAGTAGGTCCACTGAACGAAACCTATGGTGCAGGAGCCGGTGAGGATGTGGAATTTTCTATAGAAGCCGTGCGTGCAGGGTTTGAGATTTGTCAGGTAGGAGAAAAAGTCGCAGGTGATAATTTCTGGACAGGCGCTTTCCCACTGTATCATCAAGGTGAAGGCACCTATCATGACAAGTTGTTGTTTCCCGACTGGGACAACATCTTCTATCGCAACGGCATTACACTCAGCAAGAAATACAACAGAGAATACTACAAGCAGGAACTCTGCAACCACTTTGAACGCAGTATATTTCTCAAGGACGAGCCAGTTGACCCTAGAGAATCACTGAGGTATCGCTGGGCCGGCTTTCAGATCACCCAAGGAACTGTGTTGGAGATAGGCTGCAGCACGGGTTTTGGCCTGCAGTTTCTCCCAGACAACATACGCTACACTGGTATAGACCACGGAGCCTTGGCTATTGAAGCAGCGCAGGAACAGCAGTGGCGGCCCCATGCGGAATTTATCTGTGCAGACATCAATCAGTTTGAACTGGGCTACTACGACACTATCATTGCATTTGAAGTAATTGAACACTTGGAAAATGGCCTAGCAGTTGTGGAAAAACTCAAACAGCACTGTGGTCTACTGTTGATCACTGTGCCATATCAGGAACCACCCGGCTATTGGGGTCAGTATCACAAGCTGCATGGCCTAGACCAAAGTCATTTTCCCGGTTTTGAGTTTGCCTGGATCAACGAAGCAGGTCTTTGGTGCCAGCAACCAGATGCCAACAGCCGTTTCAACATCATGGTCTGCAGATACCATGCAGGATAAAGTTCTCTGCTCGATCAGCACACGAGGACGCTATTTTACTACCCTGCCACTGGCTATCTCAGCAGTGATACAGCAGACACGTCCGGTGGACAAGTTGGTGATATTTGACGACAATGACGATGCACAGGATCTCCGATCGGATCCTGTTTATGTACAGCTGTTTCAGATGTTGGAAATCAAAGGCATTGCCTGGGAATGGTTATGGGCCGATAAAAAAGGTCAGCATCATAACCACCAATCAGCCAATACCATGGGCTGGACCTGGGTTTGGCGGGTAGACGACGACAATATTCCTGAACCAACTGTGCTGGAAACGCTGCTGGCATGGACCAATGACCGTGTGGGAGCAGTTGGCGGTGCAGTGCTGACACCGCCTCTGCAGTTTGAAAATATCAAGGTCACCGGATCTATTGACCGTATCTATGATGAACCAAATATACAGTGGGCCACCATAACACACTGCCAGTCAGTTGACCACCTGCACTGTAGTTTTCTCTACAGGGCTGGTCAACATGACTACAATCTTGGTCTCAGCAGAGTGGCTCACAGAGAAGAAACCCTGTTTACCTATGGTCTTAAACAGCGTGGCTATGAAATACTTGCGGTGCCGGATGCAGTTACCTGGCATCTAAAAAGTCCCAGCGGTGGTATACGCAGTGAGGACAATCATGAACTGTATCAGCAGGACGAGGAAATATTTAGGAACACCTTGTATCTTAGGCATCATACCATTGTGGTGCTGAACAACGGCATGGGAGATCATTTGGTATTCAAACGAGTGCTGCCAGACATAGACAACCCTGTGGTATTTTCCTGCTATCCTGAGATTGTGCCTGGACGCAGCATACGCGAAGCCAAGGATCTATTTGGCGACATAGAACAGTTCAACATCTATAGAAAAATGGATCAATGGAAATGGACGGCCAGTCTTGAAGATGCATATAGAAAGTTATACTGCAGATGATCATAATCAGTCCCTATGCCAAGGCTCTGCCCAACGGCGGCGTTAATCCCAAAAACTATCCATTTTGGTCTGAACTGATATCTATGATATCAGAACCCATAGTACAGGTTGGTGTCCACGGCGAACAACCTTTGGTTGATGATCTACGCTTTGGCCTGTCTCTGCCAGATCTTGCGGTGTTGATAGCACAGTGCAGAACATGGATATCCTGCGACAGTTTTTTCCAACACTATTGTTGGGATCTTGGCAAACCCGGCATAGTGCTGTGGGGTCAAAGCGATCCAAACATCTATGGGCACCACAGCAACATCAATCTCCTCAAAGATCGCAGTTATCTCTACCACAATCAGTTTCTGTCCTGGGATCTTATGCCACTGCGCACAGACTGCTGGGTAGAACCTCAGACGGTGTTGACTGCCCTGCAGAGATTCTAATAAATATGGCATGAACTTAAAATTTCTCGATATCAACTATCTCCGAGCACAGGGTGTCACAACTGGGCAGGTGATAGTCGCGGGCTCGCAGCAGAATATCACCTCAAGCAGTGCTCTACAGGTAGTCAATGGCAATGTTGGCATAGGCACTTCAGCAGTGCCATCGCCGTTGACAATTGCCGGCAATCTTCAATTGGTTGGCAGCAACAGTCTAGTGATCTTCAGCAACGGCACTGCTCAGGGGTCCAGCGCTGACACTGTGGTGTTTCCCGGCAGCAGCTCTGGAGCAGTGCAATACAACAACGGTGGCAAGTTTGGTGGCAACGCGGCCAAACTCTACTGGGATGCGGTGAATCAGCGCCTTGGAGTAGGTACCAATGCTCCGCGTGCCAGTTTTCAAATAATCGACGTGGGATTTGAAAGCACCAACACCTCCACCAGTAGCGCAGCACCGGTCCTACTAGACAGTTTTCCAGTGCCTTATTTTCGCAGTTGTCACTATATCATACAGATCACTGATGAAAACAGCAGTTGGTACCAAACCAGCCAATTGATGATAATACACGACGGTTTCAACGCATTTCAGACCGAATACAACATAATCTACACCTATCAACGACTGGGCGAGTTGTCTTGTCAAATTTCAGGTGGCAATGTAGAACTGTTGTTCACTGCATTCTTTCCCAGCAACAAAAACATCAAGGTCATACGCACCAGTATAGAACCCTGAGAATGCATCACTTTGGATAAATAAACCAAAGTATTCGCACCAACACGAGAGGCCAGGAAATAATGGCAATTCAAAAAGATTTTGTAATAAGGCAGGGCCTACAGGTAGCAACCAACGTGGTGGTTGGTACCTACACATTGAATGTGGCAAATCCGCCGCTGAACGGTTTGATAGTCAGCGGCAGTGTTGGTATTGGCACCAGCAATCCAACTGCAGCGCTGCAGGTAGTTGGCAATATCAACCTCACCAACACAGCCACTACCATCAGTGGCATCAAGTTTGCCGACGGCACCTACCAAAACACCAGCGCTGCAAATTATCACAGTTTACCTGGCGGTGGCAGCGGCAGCATACAGTTCAACAGCGGCGGTTGTCCGACAAATTTCTGTGGCACCAGCCTGTTTGTTTACAAATGCGGCAGTGTTGGCATTGGGACCAGTGCTCCAGCATATGTGTTGGATGTGCGATCCAACACCAGCATGGCCAGTTTTGCCACCACGCCCAACTGTGGGGCGGATTATACTGTCCGAGTTGGCCCTGCCAATGGTTGTGCGACTATTCTAGGGTGGAATAACACACACGATTATGCATGGCTATCCACCTGTTGCCTAGCACCCTACCCATCGCTTATGGTGACCACGTGCGGCCATGTGGGGATCAATGTTAATGGAATTTGTGGAACACTACCGCAGGCCGCACTGGGTGTCAACGGCAATGCTACCATAGGTTACAGTGGTTCTGCTGCTGCTCCTGTCAACGGTCTTTTGGTACAGGGTCGTGTGGCTATCAACTCCTGCAGTCCACACTGCAATCAACTCTATGTCAATTTGGGCAGCAATCCCGGCCTGGCTATCAACAGATCCTGTGCCAACAGCAACAGTATGCTGACATTGATTGCTGACTGCACAGCACTGTTCAATATAACCAGCGTGGGCAATGTCAACACAGGTGGATGGAATGGTCAAACAGTCAACGCCAACTACGGTGGTACTGGACAGAGCACCTATGCTCTGGGCGATCTGCTGTATGCCAACGGCAGTGGTTCTATCGCCGGGCTATCGCGACTGCCACTGGGTGCAGGTGGACAGGCACTGTTGGTAGATGGGTGCACTAGCCTGCCAGTCTGGGGTTGCATTTGCGCAGCCAGTCACATCGCAGGCGTACTGCCAATCACACATGGTGGTACCAATACTGCCAGTTTTGGTTGCAATGCAATCATAGTGAATAAACCCTGCGGCACGGCTCTGACCAGTCTCATCACCGGTGATTGTCGTCCGGCAGCGGTGGTTTTCAGCGGCAGCGGCGTGCCAACTGTGGCAGTGCCCAGTGGCACTGGTCAGTATCTGTCCTATAACAACCCCTCTGGACAGCCAGCCATGCCATTCACCAAAAACTGGCCTGTGGATGGTTCGTTGGTGGGAACCACAGATAGTTTTTACACAGCAAACCCCTACGATTATCGATATGGCGACATTATCGACATGTTTGATCAAACACCCGGGTCAACCTTCTACTACCAAGGTCGTATTGTCAACATTCTTTTTGCTGGTGGTTTTGGCTATGAGGTTACTGCGGAAATAATTGCAGCAGATGGCACACCAAACGGCACTCCAAATCAATCTTGGAGTGCACAACTGGCCTTTGGCGGCGATTTGGTTTTCAGCAGTGTGTGCCTTGTCAACGGAGTAACCAACACTCTGCCAGCGTTCAATGGCGGCACAGGATATTCAGAAATTGGCCAGTATCAACTGCTGGTCGGCGGCACGGGCAACACTTGGAATCTACTCAGCAGCACGGTTACGTCGGCACTGGTGACCAGCATGACTGGTTCTCCACAATGGGTCAGTGGCACTACCGGTAATACTGTGCTGCGCAGCAACGGCACAACGGTAAGTTTTGACAAGGTCAGGCTCACCAGCGATGTATCCGGTGTGCTGCCATATGGCAGCGGTGGTACCAATGCCAGCGTGTGCTTCACACAGGGCAGCATCATCTATGCAGGGGCTGATGCATTCCGCCAATGCAACAACAACCTGTTCTATTGCAGTTGCAGTGTGTTGCTGGGCATAGGCACCAACACTCCCACAACTACACTTGATGTTGCCGGTGCTGCCACACTGCGCTGTGGTGCCAACGTGGTAGCAGGTGGTTTGTATGTGCAGAGCGGTGCTGGCACCTTTGCCTGCGGGATCAGCACTAGAAACTTAACCAGCAACAACTGGGTCAATGCTGGCAGCATCTACAGCAACACCAGTATCACTGCCAGCGGGCAACTGCAATCAAATACTGCGGTGTTCAATACCAGCGTGACAATCTGTGGTGTCTGCACCAGTTATGGCTACACCAGCGGTGCTCTGGTTGTGGCGGGCGGCGTGGGCATCGGCGGCAACCTCAACGTTGCTGGCTATGGTTGCTTCAGTAGAGATGTCAATGTTGTGGGCAACATCACGGTAGGTGGCAACATCATATCGGTCAACACCAGTTCATTGAACCTAACCAATCCAACCATTGGACTGGGTTCGGGCTGCAACGGCAACGCACTGGTCAGCAATGATGGCAGGGATCGTGGCGTGCTGATGAACTATTGGTGCACCAGTGTTGGCCAAAATGACTATGCTTTCATGGGCCGCCGATCAGCCACAGGCGATTTTATCTACATCACCAATGTACAGCCCTGTGCTAGAAACATCGCCAATGTAGCCAATCCATTTATTCCCAACAGCCCTGGATATCAGTGGGGCACTGCCTACTTTGGCAACATACATTTGGTCAGCAATGCTGTCAGCATCAGCACCTCAACTGGCGCTGTGATCATACCATGCCAGGGCGGCATAGGTGTCGGCGGCAATGTCAACATTGGTCAACAAGTGGCTGTGGCAGAATCTGCCACAGTTGGCGGGACCACGTCTCTTGGCACCAACTGCTGCAGATATCTAGAACTATTTGGTTCAGCCTGCGGTTATCCAGTTATACGCTCAGCAGGCGCCTGCAGTGTGGGTCTAATCATCAGCAGTGGCGGCACCGGCTGTATCACCTTCAATTCCGGCACCAGTGCTAGCACAGGCACCTCTACGGGACTTGTGGTCAAATGCAGCAGCAATTCTGTTGGTGCTACCAATTATCTCACTGTGCAAGGCACAGCATCAGGTGCCTACGCTGTGTTTGGCTCAGCAGGTGTTGATACCAATGTCAGCATTAGCATTGCCCCAAAAGGCACCGGCAACGTGTTGATAGACTCTGGTGTTGCTGCTGTGTCAACCACCACAGGCGCGTTGATAGTGCCGGGCGGTGTTGGTGTTGGAGGAAATCTAGTCACCAACGGTCTCCGAGTCAACAGTGCCAATCTTGCACTGGGCACCTGTGCTGGAGTTGACCAGAGCAGCGGTGCTGTTGCACTGGGCAACGGTGCTGGTAGAGCAAGTCAACATATCTGTGCAGTGGCTATCGGTACTGCAGCCGGTCAACTGTGCCAGGATATCCAAAGCATAGCAGTTGGTGCCTATGCAGGTACACAGTGCCAACACACTCATGCAGTGGCCATGGGTTCATATGCAGGTGCATATTTCCAGAATCAACAGGCAGTGGCCATTGGTCAAGATGCTGGCAATGCCTATCAAGGCACCGCTGCTGTGGCACTGGGCTCTTATGCAGGAACGACACGTCAAGGCTGTGCTGCTGTATCAATAGGTGCATATGCAGGTTCCGGCACCCCACCAGTGGTGTCATATGTTGACAGTGTCTGCGGCACGGTGCTGACACTGTGTGGCAGTTGTTGCATAATTGCAGGCATGCGGGTCTCGGGAGCTGCTGTACCCGGTAATACCTATGTGGTTGCCGTATTGGGCTGCTGCAGAGTACAAGTGAGCCAAACCTGTGTGCCGCCGTCCAGCACACTGACATTTGCAGCGTCGCAATCATGTGCAGCAGTTGCAATAGGCTGCAATTCCGGAAGATATGGCCAAAGTTGCGGTGCAGTTGCAGTTGGCGTACAAGCTGGTCATGTTGCACAGGGCAGTTGTGCTGTGGCTCTGGGACCCAATGCTGGGGCACACTTTCAAAGCTATTGTGCAGTGGCCATTGGCAGTGATGCTGGTTCGAGCTGTCAGGGTCAGCATGCAGTGGCCATTGGCGGTTGCGCAGCCTTGTTAAATCAGGGCATGTTTGCTGTGGCCATCGGCAACAATGCAGGACGTACCAATCAAGGACAATATGGTATTGGCCTCGGCATGTGTGCAGGAGCATGCTCTCAAGGAATATGTGCTGTGGCCATTGGCCAATATGCTGGTTCAAGAACTCAGGGCAATTCAGCAGTGGCCATTGGTCTGTATGCAGGCAACTGCAACCAAGGCATTATGTCAATTGCCATAGGCTGTCGCGCGGGGTCATCTCATCAGGGCGATTATGCAATAGCCATAGGAACCGGGGCTGGCAACTATTTTCAAGCAGGCAACAGCATTGTTTTGAATGCCAACGCATCACCATTGAATGGCAGTTGTAGCGGACTGTATATCAATCCCATACGTCATGACTGCACTAATCTCAGCCAGGCAGTGTTCTACAATACCGGTACCAAGGAATTGACTTTTGCTGCGATCAGTTCTGCCAGCAGCAACTATGGCAACGCCAATGTGGCCAGTTATTTGAGCGGACCGGTGGTAATAGGCAACCTGCATGTGACCAATGCCACAGCATCAACCTGCACCAGCACTGGAGCTGTGACGGTTGTGGGCGGTGTAGGCATAGGTGGCAGCCTAAATGTTGGCTGTGTATCAAACTTTCTCTGCAATGTATATATAGGTTCCTTACCCGGACCAAGCTGCTGTGCCTATATGCCCAGCCCGTTGGTGTTGAACAACAGCGGCAGCGGCATACACACACAGATTGATCTTATCAATACACATGGTGGCAGCGGTACAGGTTCTGGCATTGACTTCTATACCTATCTGGATGTTGGCAATGGCCAGCCAGGGGCAAGATTTGCTGCCATAGACAATGGTAACTTCAGTGCGTGTTTTGAATGGTATGCCAAGGAAAACGGCAGCGGTGGCAACGGCTGCCTCATACAGACCATGAGTCTCACTGGTCAAGGCACATTGCAGATCTATGGTACTGGTCAAACCACAAATTCCTGCACAGGAGCACTGATCGTCTGCGGAGGCATAGTCACCAACAACAATCTCTGGGTAGGTGGCAGCAGTTGGATCAGTAACCTGTCAGTTACAGGCAATATCAGCAGCACCAGTTACAACAGCGGCACAGTAGTGGTCATAGGTGGAGTTGGCATCAACGGCAACCTCAATGTGCGTGGTAACATTGTAGGCAGTGATGTTACGGTGATTTCCGGCAACAGCGGTGCATTCTATGGAAATGGCTATGGTTACGATGCACTTTATGCTGGGATTCCAGTGGGTTATGTCTACCAACCAAATACAATAACACAATTCAGTGCCAATGCCAATGACTATGCACAGATCAATCTACAAAACATCAACAGTGGTCCTGCTGCCAGCGGCTGTTTTGTCATAACTGCTGACAATGGCAACGCTGACAAAAACTTCATAGTCATGGGCATGAACAGCAGTACCTATTGCCAGTCAGGTCAAGGTCTACAACAGGCCAATGACGGCTATCTCTTTGTCAATGGCTGTGCTTGTCAGGGCTTTGGAGGCAACCTCAACATAGCCACCACAGCTGGCCGCGACATAGTTTTCAGCACCAACGGTATTGATACTGCCAACGAGATAGTGCGCTTCAAAAACGCACAAGGTGTGATAGTCTATGCCTGCACACCCAGCATGTGTTATCAAACAGGAGCATTGGTAGTCTGCGGTGGCGCAGGATTTGGTGGCTCTGTCAACAGCAACCAAGCAATTGCAGCCACTACAACAATTGCGGCCAATAGCTTTGTCATGGGAGGCAACATTGCCAGCATCAGCACAACCGGTACAGTAACGGTTGACAGTTGGGGTGCCGAAACATATCGCACAGTTCACTATCTAGCACAGGTTACTTGCAATACCAACCCGGGCGTTTATCACAGCGAGCAGTTGTTTATTCTGCAGGATGGTGCTACCAGTTATCAAACTGATTTCAATCTGGTGTTTACCTGTGCTCCTCTGGGTGCATTCAGCAGCAGCATCACCGGCAGTGTATTCAGTCTCTACTTCACTCCCTATTTGCCAACAAATAAAAGCATCCGAGTAGTTCGTACAGGTGTTGATGCCTAGTGCTGGGATAAATATCCCATAACACCGCACACGATGGAAAGGGAAGTCGAGTGGCGAATCCAATAGACTTTATAGTCAAGAATGGTCTACAGGTCTCTAGCAACCTAGTCGTAGGCACCTACACACTTAATCCGGCCATAACCCCTGTGGCCAATGGTGCTATTATCAGTGGATCTGTTGGTATAGGCACCAGCACAATTGTACCAAATACAGCTCTTACAGTAGCTGGCAACCTATATGTTGCGGGGTCCAGTTGGCAAAATAACCTTACTGTATTCAGCAGCAATGCTGCTACTTCGACCACCACAGGTGCGCTAGTTGTGGCAGGCGGTGCGGGCGTCAGTGGAAATATAATAGCCGGTGGTAATCTGGTTGTAACAAACGCAGCACAGATGAGTTTTGTGATTGCCAGCAACAGCATAGTAGGCACTGCATTCATACCCACTGGTTCCACAGCACCAATCAATGGCTTATTTCTGCCCACTATCAATACTATTGGTTTTGCTACCAACAGCAGTGAACGTCTGCGTATGACAGAAACTGGTCAGCTGCTGGTGGGAACCAGCAGTGCTCCAGCAGGTACTAATATAACACAGGTGATCAATGGCGCCTCAGGTGGTGGTATTGAACTTGTTTATGCCAACATCGGCGGTGGTACCGTGGTACCACTGTTTGGTGGTGGTCTGTCGTTCTCTACTTTCACAGGTGCTGTGGGCAGCGAAGCTTATACACAGCGCATGATCATCAACAGCAGTGGTTCAGTTGGAGTAGGTACAGCTGCTATAGTAGGCATCAGCAACGTGCTGTCTGTGTATGGATCTGAATCACTATATGGCAACTTGGCAATCAGCAACACTGCTACAGGATCTGCTGGAATATTCTTCCCAGACGGATCATATCTTACAACTGC
>Ga0114963_10002692_pt1 | contig 12145 bp, 9 predicted proteins | sample C_131016_EF_Meta_FD_87019 | JGI IMG/M metagenome (GOLD analysis project Ga0114963, IMG submission 87019) | Freshwater microbial communities from Lake Croche, Canada to study carbon cycling - C_131016_EF_MetaG | ecosystem: Environmental > Aquatic > Freshwater > Lake | place: Lake Croche, Canada...
GCCTTCTTGAACGAGCCGATCGAGTAGGTCATGGGGAGATTCAATCGCAAATTGCCCGATTGGCTGATGACAAAGGTTTTTTAGAGACAATCTTTAATACTCTCCAAGAAGGGGTCTTGGTGGTGGATGGGGATGGAAAGATAACCTATCGGAATCAAGCTGCAGGAAGACTCCTCGGCTTGCCTGAATCAGGCGAGTTGGGCGGATGGACTTTGGGTCGTAGTCTTCGAGGAATTGATTGGCGCGAGTCTCTTCGGGAAAATCGCTCTTCCTCGGGCACAATTGAGGTCAATTACCCTGAGGCACGAATTTTAAATTACTATTTGGTTCCGCTTGAAAAATCGGGGCGCTTAGGCGGTTTATATGTGGCTATTTTTCATGATGTAACACGAGATCGCAATGAGGCAAAAAGTGCGGTGGAGGCGGGTCGCGTGGAGGCTTTAACTCTTTTGGCTGCAGGTGTTGCCCACGAGCTGGGAAATCCACTCAACAGCCTCCATTTGCATTTACAAATTATGGCGAAGGATGTGGCTGGGTTGGCGGAAGATTCCGCAAAGAAAATCAGGAAGTCGATTGGCATTTGCCAGCAGGAGATTCGCAGGCTTGATGGCTTGATCACGCAATTTCTGCGGGCAATCCGACCTCAACCTGTAAAGAAAACCTTGGAGGACTCTGGGGCAGTTCTAGAGGAAGCACTGCTCCCGCTTGAGATTGAGCTTAAGGACCGTGGAATTCTTTTGGAAAAGCAGATGGGGCCCGGCACGCCCCGAGTTCCGATGGATCGGGAGCAGATGAAACAGGCAATTTATAATGTGGTCCGGAACGCAATGCAGGCGGCTGGAGAGCAGGGCTTGATTTCCATTCATGTGCGCCGGGAAGGTGATTTTTGGGTTTTTGAGTGTCGAGATAATGGGTCTGGTATTTCCGCTGATGATCTCCCTCATTTGGGCACTCCATTTTTTACGACACGCAAAGAGGGTAGTGGGCTGGGACTTATGATTGTGCAAAGAATTGCGCGTGAACATGGTGGGTCTGTGCAGATCACAACTCGTCAAGGGAAGGGGTCAACGGTGAAGATCTTTATTCCTATTTACGAAAAGAGGGTTCATCTTCTGGCGGAAACTTCGGGAGCAGATGCAGAGGTGAACTCCGTATGAGGCCAAAGTTGCTTGTCGTGGATGATGAAAAAAACACAAGGGATGCGCTGCGTCGGGCCTTGGAAGATAACTTTGAAGTCTTTGTAGCTGCGAATGTTGAAAGTTCAAAGAATCTGATGAAATCCGAGCCGATGGATGTGGTTCTCACGGATCTTCGATTGGGGAACGAAAGTGGTTTAGATGTTCTCAAGTTGTGCCAGAGCCAGAATCTTCCGCCCCCCTGTGTTGTCATGACAGCCTATGGTTCCGTGGAGAGCGCTGTCGAGGCCATGCGGCAAGGGGCCTATGATTATGTCACGAAGCCTTTGGATCTGGAACATGCCCAACTACTTTTGCAAAGGGCGGTTCGAACTGTCCAATTAGAGCAAGAAAACGTTCATTTAAAAGCTCAGTTAGACCGTTCTTTTGGACTAAATCGAATCTTGGGCAAATCTTCAGCAATCGAGAAGGTTTTGGACCGAGTTCGTCAAGTCGCGGACTCAAAAGCGAGTGTTTTGATTGAGGGCGAAAGCGGAACTGGAAAGGAGTTGGTTGCACGCGCCTTACATGGTTTAAGTTCTAGAAAAGGAGGTCCTTTTGTGGCTGTCCACTGTGCGGCTCTTTCCCCGCAGCTTTTAGAGAGTGAACTCTTTGGCCACGAAAAAGGAAGTTTCACAGGGGCAACGGAAAGGCGAATCGGTCGTTTTGAGCAGGCTCAGGGTGGGACCATCTTTCTGGATGAGGTAGGGGAGATTGATGCGGCCACGCAGGTTAAGCTCTTGAGGGTTTTGGGTGAGCGAACATTGGAGAGAGTCGGAGGAAATCGATTGATCCATGTCGATGTTCGGCTGATTGCAGCGACCCATCGCAGTTTGGATCGTTTGGTACAGGAGGGAAAATTTCGGGAGGATCTCTTCTTTCGGATTCGGGTTGTCCAAATTCAGATACCTCCCTTGCGAGAACGGCCTGAGGATATTCCGATTTTGGCGGAATCGTTTCGCAAGGAGTACAGCCTGGAGAATGGGAAAGGGGATCTGTCTTTTGCTCCTAGCAGCATAAAGTTGTTTATGAATTATCGTTGGCCGGGAAATGTTCGTGAGTTACGAACGGCTGTCGAGCACGGGGTAGTTTTAGCCAAGGGAAGGACGATTGAGCCTGATGACCTGCCTAACTCTGTGCGAAGAGGGAGTGAGGGAATTCAGTCGCGGGTCGAGCCATCGAGTCTACGTCTCGACCAAATCCAGAAAAACTTAATTGATGCGGCGATGGATAAATCTGGGAAAAACATTTCGAAGGCGGCTCAAGCTCTGGGCATCAGTCGTCGAACGCTTCACCGTAAGCTGGCTAAATCCCCCAAGAAAGGTAAGATACCTCGGTGAGCACAATTCAGGATCTGGTCTATAATATTGAGGAGGGCGGCTTGCGCAGGGTTCTAGTGATTGTTGCGCTAGCTTTATTAGCAGTAGGTCTTGTCGCATGGGTGGGTATCAGTGAGTTCAACGGTTTAAGAACTCAGGAAGCAATGGACCTGGCCCAACAGGCACGCCAAATTGCCACTGGGCAGGGGTTAACGACCCAACTGATTCGTCCACTGGCTTTGTGGCAGGTTCGAGCACAGTTTGGAAATAATGCCCCAGAAGTAAGTGCTTTCCCTGAGACTTTGAACCCTCCTTTGTATCCAGTTCTATTAGGAGGTCTTTTCAAGTTGGGGCAAATATCTGGAAAGATCCCTTTGTCCGTTTCGCCAGAAGCGATCAAAGGAATGAGGGTATATCCCCCTGACTACATTGTTTTATGTTTTAATTTGGTTTGCGTATCACTCACTGTCTTGGCTGTTTATCTATGGGGGACTGGACAGTTTGATTTTGGCGTCGGAATCTTGTCAGCAGTCTTTTTCATGGGAAGCACGGCGTTATGGAATCAGGCAGTCTCGGGCGGCGCTGTTTGCTTGGTCGTTTTTTTGTATGCGTGGGCGGGGTATTTCTTTTATCGAGGAATGGTTGGAGAAGAAAATCCTGAGGAACTGTCGTCCCGAGGAGGTCTGTGGTTTGGAATTGCTGGGTTTACCTTGGGTCTTACCCCTTTGGTTCAGATGATTCACATCTGGCCTGTTTTGGCACTACTGGTTTGTGGCATTGCTCTTTTTCATAGGGGTCGGGTTTGGCTGATTCTTGGAATTGCAATCCCACTAGTCCTCTTTTTCGGTTGGTTGGGTTGGCTTTGGGTTAAGACGAGAAATCCTATCGGGCTAAACTGGGCTTATTTAATTTCCGATTCCGCCCACTACCCGGGCGACCTAGTGTGGCGAACTTACAATTTTGATATTGAAAAGACAAATGTTTGGAGTCGTATTTTTGGATCTGCGATTCGTGGAATATCGTTTCTTATTTCGCAAGGTCCCATTTCTTGCGGTGCAACTCTCGCGGGTACATTGGGTCTATTTAGCGTTCTACACAGCTTTCGACGTATTTCCGCAGCAACAGGCAAACTTCTTTGGCTCGGTGGGGTAGGCGCGCTAATTCTAGCCACGGCATTTGTTGTTCGCGACGGCGGAGCGGGGTCCTATCCTGTTTTGATAGTTATTCTGCCTTTAGCTTCGGTTTATGGGGCTGCCGGCCTTTTTGTTTTAGTCGAACGATGGAACTTGGAGGTGGATCTTCTTAAGAAAATAGTTGCTGTGCTCTTTGGTATCATAGCTGCCGGCCCCTTGATCTACAAAGTGGCTCGGTCGGAATCTTCTCCTTTCGCCTATCCACCAACTTATCCGCCGATATTTCTTTTCATGAGATCGTGGTTCGAGCCTAAAGAGTTTCAGGCAAGTGATTTGCCTGCGGCGGAGGCGTGGTACTCCAACCAACCCACTTTGTGGGTTCCTGCAACTCGGGACGAATTGATTAAAATCCACGATCGAGTCACTCCTATTTTTAGTATCCTTTTCACACCTGCCAGTTCGGATGCGAAGATGTATAGTCAAATGCTCCAAGAAAATTCCGAGTGGGCAGCATGGGCAGACGTCATTCGTAGGCAAAAGCCACCCGATTTACCTCAATCCTTTGTTACTTCGTTACCTCCAAATAATGACTATTTACTTTTATCCATGCAAAAAAGGTGGAACTAGTTGGTTTTTAGCTAACAACGGCATTTCGCGATTTTTAACATGTTATTGGTAGTTCTTTAACAAAGCAGCACTATAGGATGTGTCTTTATATTGAATAAATCCTGCAAACCACAAGATTTAGTGGATGTCGGCAGGTTTATTGAGACCTTTGATGCGATGGCTTCTCTTGTGGGCCATTCTGGTTGGATCTTCGAACGTCAACTTTGCTCAGATCACATCGAGCGTCAACTCGCCTCAGATTGAAGGATCTGCTGGTCAGCAGGGGGCAAAACCTTTCACTGCCACCGTGGCAATTCGGGAAGGATACGACAGCAATCCTCTGACTCAGTCGTATCAGAGTTCGAATGATATTAGTTCGAGCACCTACTCGAGTGTGAATCCCTCCCTCGGTTACAATTACACGGGATTGCAGGCGGATCTCTCCGCGAGATACGATTTTCAAGGAATCTACTTTCCAAGTCTCAATTCGTCTGTCGACATTCAGTATAACCAGACTTTTACAGGTCAATACACTTACGCATTTGACCCGCGTTTCAGTATTACGATCGCGGACAATTTTAATTATTTTGAGCAACCGATCGGCACCCAGTTCTCTGCTGGTTTAGCACCTGTAACCAACACCCAAGGCAGTATAATTAATCTGGGAACAATCAAAGCGGACTACCGTCTTACGGACCGGCTTTCCATGGTCACTCGCTGGAACAACCAAGTTGTGAATTCTGACGGTCCCGCGAGCTATAACAATACGGGCACTATTCAGTCCGGCAGTGCTTCGCAGTCCAATTATATGAACAATGGTGCGTTCCAGCAGTTCCGACTCGATTTTACCCCTGAGACAGTGGGCACCTTCTCGCTCGACTATCAATTGTTTGACTATCAGAGCGACCAGACATTTCGGGATAATCAGCAGTTTGCTATTACCTTGGGAGCAGATCACACATTTCTGCCTACACTGTTTTTCACTGGTCGCGCGGGTATTCAGTTGAACGATAATTTTGGCACAAACGATAATCCTCGCAATGTTGGGCCAGGGGGCCTTAACAGCGGGGAGCAGGAGATTGCCGTTTATCCTTTTGTTTCCTTGAGTTCGACTTGGAATTATGGACAGCAAAACTCGCTTACGGCTGGCTTTTCGATTCAGGTGCAGCAGTCCACTCAAGCCACATCCTCTGATTCTGAATCGTATAACTTAAGTCTTAGTTCAGACCATGCTTTCACGGAGAAGCTGAAACTTGTCCAAACATTAAACGTTCAACTTGCCCTTTACACCCCGCAGTACGATAAAGAGCAAAGTATTCTTATTTACGGAGGATACCAAGGAAGTGGTCAGCAAACAGTTGCGAATTATAACTGCAAGCTGTCTTATGCCTTTTATCCATACCTCTCGGCAGAGTTGGGTTATGCTTTTAGCACCTTTCAATCCTATTTTGATGAAAACAATTCCAACGGAGGCAGTTACAATCGGAACGTAGTCTATATAGGGGTGCGCGGTACCTACTGATTGCGAAAGTTTGGGAACGGGAGTAGTTTTGGGGCGTGAGCGAGTTTAGCGAGACCCCACCCCCTTATGGGTATGGTGCAGCGACCCAAAATACGGGGGAAGCCTCGTTTCACGTCAACGACTTATGGCGTGTCATACGGAATCGTTGGCCCACCTCCATAACCATCCTGACGCTGGTCATGGCGACAGGATTCGTCGTAACAAAGTTACAACCTAAAATCTATGAATCCTCCGCTGTTTTACGCGTTGAAAAAGAGAACCGTGATTTGCAGGTTTTTCAAACCTCCTTTGAGGCTTTCGATCCGGTATTCTTTCAAACTGAATTCGAGCTGATTCAAAGTAAGAAAGTTCTTTATCCGGTTATCACGAAGCTGGGAGTCGCGTCGCGGCTCTGCAAGGCAATGGAGTTGCCCGAGGGTTCTATCAGCGATGATCAGGCCTTTATGATTTTCAGAAAGAGCTATCTGGAGGTCAGGCCATTTCGTAACACCAAGCTTATCGAAGTCGTGTGTCAAAGCACCCAACCCGAGGAAGCTGCTTTGTATGCGAACACAATTACGGATTCGTATGAGGAGTTTCGTCGTAGTGAAATTACCGGAAGAAGTGATTCGGGTTTGAAGGTTCTGGATGGGGAAGTACAAAAGCAGAAAAAGTTGGTTACTGAAGCAGCTGCCAAGGTGGAGTCACTCCGAAGGGATCTGAAGATTGACGAGCTTCCTGGTGCAAGTGCTCAAGTTCAATCCACCACACTGTCCGATATGGAGATTCAGAGGAAAGAGGCGGCACTGAGTGAATTGCGTTCGGATATGATCTCTCGGAAAGTCCGTCTTGAGAAAGTTGCCGATTTAACGATTGAACAGCTCGAATCCACTTTGCCTGCTCTTCAACTTGAGGACAGCACGACAGCCTCAACCAAGCAGCAGTATTTGCAGGCGCTGCAGAATGTGGCTTCGATGCAGAAGCAGGGGTATGGAAAAAAGCATCCGGAGATGCAGGCGGCGATCAAGGCTGTGGCAGAGCGCCGAGATCAGCTCAATAAACTCGTGACGGGAATTCGAAGGGCTTTGTCGATTGACCTAAGTGTGGCCCAAGCACGTGTGGAGAGCCTCGAGAAAGAGGTGACTGAATTGCGTGGGCAGTTGAGGGCAGACAGGACAGATCGTTTGGCTCCCTATAATGAAGCAAGACGTGATTTCGAGACCCAAAGCCAGCTCTTGGAGGTTTTAATGTCTCGATATCGCCAGCAGTCGGTTGAATCGCGAATCGAAACAAGGCCTGTGCAGGTAGTGAATCGTGCCGAACCGGGCGTGCGTCCCGTGAAACCCAACCTCAAACTGAATCTAGCCCTCAGTATGGTGGTGGGTCTGGTGTTGGGGTTGAGTTTGGCATTCTTCATTGAGTACTTGGATACGAGCATCAAGACGATGGATGACGTTGAGAGATTTTTGGGAATCAGTGTTCTGGCAGTAATTCCAAAGGGAGCGAAGTTTCTTTCCCAAGACGATCCAAATTCACGCTTTGCCGAGGGGTACCGAATTCTTTGTGCTAAGCTCAATTTAACTGGAGCACGTTCGACTGCTCGCACGATTACTGTTCTGAGTGGAGGGCCGGGTGAGGGCAAATCAACGACCACCTTCAATTTGGCATGGGTATGTGCGCAAAGTGGAATGAAGGTTCTTTTGATCGATGGCGATATACGCAGGCCAAATGTCCATAATGCTTTGAAAATCGAAAATACGCTTGGCCTTGGTGAGTATCTTGCTGGGCAGGCCTCTTTGGATGAACTCATTCAATCAACTTCCGTTCCTAATCTAGAGGTCTTGACGGCTGGAAGTTTGGGTCCAGAGGATTTGGGCGGTTTTAGTCGGGCAAGATTTTCTTCCTTACTGGAAACCTGTCGTCCTAACTACGATGTAATCCTTGTCGATTCGCCTCCTGTGCTGGGAATCAGTGATGCATCCGTGATAAGTCAGGAGGTTGATGTGACACTGCTCCTTATTCAACATCGCCGCTATCCAAGAAATGTGTCCCAAAGAGCGAAGCGAGTCATCGAGGACGTTGGTGGAAAGCTCTTCGGTGTCATATTAAATAACGTGAATATCAAGACGGATGATAATTACTACTACTATGCTGGTTATTCGACACAGTATGGCTACAAAAAACGCACCCCAAGGGCCGCTAGGGCCAAGCCGGCAACCGCTCGGGCAAGCACTTCAGAAGCAGTAGTCTCTGAAAATGAGATTGAGATTCATCCTATTGAGGAGCCTATTTTGGAATCTCAACAGGCACCAAAAATCACTTTTGTACGACCTCCGCACGAAGAGGATAAATTCTGATGCGTCCCACCCGCATTGCGCTATGTTTTGGCGTCCTTGTTGTGGCACCACTGCCCATCTTGTCTCAATCCATCCAGGTTGGTACAGCCTCTCAGACAATTCTTGCGACTAATGCACCGACTGTTGGGAATACTTTATCGACCTCAAGGCCTATATCCGATTCGATGGTAAATCCTGTGGCATCGATTGCTGCCACAAATATTGATACAAGTGATTTATTGCGGGGCGGCGACACGTTGATCATTCGTCTTACAGGTGTGCCCTCGCAAGATCAGGGCATATTTGAGGTTAAGATTGATGAAAGTGGTAAAATTTCGATGCCTCATATTGGTAGCCTTGTGGCAGCCAACAATACAACGGTAGAGCTGAAAAAGTTGATTGAATCGACCTATCTGAAGGAGGAGATCTTCACCAATCCGAATGTGACTGTGGACCTTAAGGAGCAAAGGTTTGTGGATGTGACTGGGGAGGTGAGGATGCCTCAGCGTGTGCCTTACACAAAAGATCTTACGGCCTTGGGGGCAGTTGCCGCATGCGGAGGATTTACAGATTTTGCCAATCGACGACGTGTTCGCTTAACCCAAGGCGGACAAACCCAAGAGTTTAACGCAAAGGAAATCCAAGCCGACCAAGGTCGTGACATTCGCCTTAAGCCCAATGACAAGATTCAGGTAGACCGGAGTATATTCTGAGCGAAAGAATCGGATTGTTTGGAGGTTCGTTCGACCCTTTTCATTTGGGCCACTTTCTGGTTGGACGAACCGCTTGGGAGAGTCTTCGGTTGGACAAAGTCGTTTATCTTCCATGTGCTCACTCCCCGCTCAAGTCTTCACAACCAAAAGCTAGCGCAAAAGAGCGTTTAAGCTGGTTAAAGAAAGGTCTTTCAGGTCAGAAGTGGGCCCAGGTGTCGGATTGGGAAATAAAGCGCTCCGGTGTTTCCTTCTCAGTGGATACGGCCGCTTTCTGGCAAAAGAAGGCCCCTCAAGGAGCGCTCTTCTGGATCATGGGTTCAGATCAGTGGAGTTTACTTCCTCAGTGGAAGGACTTTCGTCGATTAGCGCGCTTGGTCCATTTTCTGGTTTTCCCAAGGCCTGAAAATCCTAAGCCGCGGCGTGGAATTCGAATGACAATTCTGCCCGCTCGTTTTGATCTCTCATCGACTGAGATTAGACAAAGAGTTTTGCGAGGGTTATCGATTCGAGGATTGGTTTTAGAAGATCTGGAGAAGTGTATATGCAAAAGTCGGTCCTACCGATGATTCCCGAGGGTTTAGAATTGGCCAAGCTTGCGGCATCTTTGGCGCTCAATAAAAAAGCTATCGACCCTGTTGTCCTCGATCTACGCAAGGTGGGTGGTCCCTCGGATTTCTTTGTGATTGTTTCGGCAGAAAACGAGCCACAGATAAAAGCCATCACGGGCGAGATTGAGCGTGGGGTGGAGAGTACGGGTCGGAGGGTATTTCGTTCTACGGGACAGGCTTCCAGCCAGTGGATGATTTTGGACTATGGGGATGTTTTAGTGCACATCATGCACTCTGTGCGCCGTAACTTTTACCGCTTGGAAAGCCTTTGGGGTGATGCGGAAAGAGTGAGCGTCTAGATCAAATCAAACAAGACGTCCTGGGTTGTTACATTTCCTCAAGAGTCGATATTCCAAGAAGATTTAACCCGTCCCGCAACACGTCTCCTGTCAGTCCTGTAATTGTGAGACGTGACTCCTGTAATGATTGAGTCTTGGCTTGGAGGACAGGACAGTTTTCGAAAAACCGATGGAATAGGCCTGCGGTTTCAAATAGGTACCCGCATAGGTGGTGGGGCTTGCGATCGGATGCAGCTAGTTCAATCGCATCACTAAAACGGAGTAAGTGACGCGAAAGCTCCTCCTCCGCGGGTTCTTCAAGTTGAATCTTGTAAGATGGGGGGGTATTCACCCCGGCTTTTCTTAGAATTGAGCGAGACCGAACATAGGCGTTTATAATATAAGGAGCCGTATTGCCATCAAAAGCCAGTAGCTTTTCCCAGGTAAAAACATAGTCGAGATTACGCCCCGGCATCTGGTCCGCATACTTGAGGCTCGCAATCCCTAGAAGCTCGGATTTTATTTCAAGTGACTTTTCGTCAAGATCCGGACGTTTCTCCAGAAGGATCTTTTTTGCACGCTCCTTTGCCTCATTCAGTAGATCGATCAATTTAATGGGGGAGCCATCTCGGCTTTTTAGGGGCTTTCTGTCAGGTCCAAGTATTGAGCCAAACCAAACATGCTCAAGAGGGACAGTCTTGCCCCATCGAATCGCAGTGTCGAAAAGCCATTGAAAGTGAAGTTGTTGTCGCCCATCAGTCACGTAAATGATTCGGTCTGCATGAAGTTCAAGAATGCGTGATTGGAGGGCTGCCAGATCGGTCGTTCCATAGAGAAAAGCTCCATCCGATTTGCGTATCAAAAAAGGTTCCTCCGAAATCTTTGGATTTTTAACCACGACGGCACCTTGGCTCTGCTCAGCAATTCCATATCTAAGTAACTCGTCTACCACTCTCGAAAGTTGCGATTGATAGGAGCTTTCACCTTTTTCGAGATCAAAAGTTACCCCTAATCGGCGATAGATCTCTTGGAAGTGTTCAGAGGATCGTTGGCAAAAGTGTTTCCAATCTTGAGTCCGCTCCGGTTCGCCTGATTGAAGGGCAGCTAGTTCTGCTCGCGCCAACTCCATCTTGGCAGGATCTGCCTCTGACTCTTCGTGCCCTTTCTTGTAAAACTCCTCCAGTAGCTCGATGGAGCGGAATGGATCTAGAGGGGGTCGACCGGCGTTCCTGTAAGCTAGGAGGAGTTTGCCAAATTGCGTCCCCCAGTCGCCTAGATGATTAATTCGAATTACTTTGTGACCACATCGGGTAAGGAGCCGGGATAGGGTATCCCCTAGAAGGGTGGAGCGGATGTGCCCCACATGCATGGCCTTTGCGATGTTTGGGGAGCTAAAATCAATGACGATAGTTTCTGGCTTTGTAGTTGTAGAAACCCCAAGGGATGGATCTTTTCTTAAACTTTCTACTGCTTGGGCCACAGCAGCGGGCTGAACTCTGTAATTCACGAAGCCGCTTCCCGCAACTTCCGGGGTTTCCCAATTTGGCGGAGGGGTACACTCTTTGGCCAAACGTGAGGCAATATCCCGGGGGTTTTCTCCTACCTGTTTAGCTGCGACCATCGGCAGGTGAGTTTGAAAGTGTCCGTGTCGAGGATCCGTGCAAGGCCGAACCCATGGACCTGAGCCGATTTGGGGAAAGTGGGTTTGCGCCCAGGTTTGAACACGGGCTTCGAGTTCAGCGCGAAGTGACATTATGGGGTTTGAAGAAGGGCTAGGATTTCGGGTATCCCGGCAGCTTGCAGAAGCTTGGATTTGATTCCTCGGCGATTAAAGAATTTTGCCACGGTCGCCAGTGTCTGAAGGTGTAGCTGAGTTTGGTCTGGAGGGGTAAGAATCAGAAAAAAAAGATTCACCAACTTGCCGTCAACGGCCTCGCAATCGATGCCATGCGGGCTTCGAGCGAGCAAAAAGCATGGTTTTGTTAGTTTGGGTATCGTGGCGTGAGGTAGGGCAAAGCCTCCCCCCATCGCAGTAGTCATTTTAGCCTCCCTGGCTAGTAGACATTCTAGGCAGGATGCCACGATATCTTTATTGATAAACCCATTATCAGTAAGTGTTTGTAGCATAAAACTATAGGCTGAATTCCTGTCTTTGGCAGAGAGATCTGCGATCAGGTTCGTCTCCTTGATAAGGTCTGGAACAAGCACGGGGCAAGTGTTTTAGGCGGAATGAGGTAGGTAGCGCAAGAGCAGGCCCGAAAGCCAGTGGGCAATGGAGGTGTAAGTCCATGCCCAATCGCTTCCTAGATGAAGCAAGGTATCACCTAAAGGGCAGGGTCGAAACGTGGACCAGAGTAGCCCTCCAATGAGGAAAGTATTTCCAAGAAGAATCAAGGTCAGGGAGAAAACTCTGCCATAGATCAGGAAGTCGGGTTGCCGTGTCGGAAAAAGATCGAAGGTGAAGGCGTAGTGGTAC
>Ga0114963_10002693_pt1 | contig 12145 bp, 11 predicted proteins | sample C_131016_EF_Meta_FD_87019 | JGI IMG/M metagenome (GOLD analysis project Ga0114963, IMG submission 87019) | Freshwater microbial communities from Lake Croche, Canada to study carbon cycling - C_131016_EF_MetaG | ecosystem: Environmental > Aquatic > Freshwater > Lake | place: Lake Croche, Canada...
GTAGATTAGTAGAATTAGTACGTTCAGGGTATCCTGATCTTCGTCGTATTATTAACGATATACAAAAGTTTTCTTATACAGGTACTCTAGTTATTAAGGATAGTTGTGCTAGAAATATTGCTGATAATATTGTATCGAAGATTAAACAAAAGGTGGTTCCTACAGAGCTTCGTAAATACGTAATAGAACGAGAGCAGGAGTTCTCTGGGGACTATCTGCACCTTCTCAAAGAGATGTTTGAGGTTATATTCAACGATACATCTTTATCACAAGAAGTACAGTCCAGCTATCTTTTAATTCTATCAGAAGGTATGTACAAAGACTCTATTGTTGTAGATAAAGAGATAAACTGGTTTAGTACAAGTCTTAGACTTTACTAACGACCGCAACAACCTCCACTTCGTGTTGAAGCTGGAGTATAAACTATAGTATTAACAACTGCTTGGCTTCCAGGAGCACTAGTACCTGGTGCTGGATCAGTAGCAGGCGGATTAGATGTTATTATAAATGTGTTTATATCTTGAGAGGCTTGAGACTGACTATTGTAAGCTTTAGACTTATAAACTTCTGCGTTCGTATTAGCATTTAATACAGTCCCTACAAATTTACCGTCTACAAGATCTATTGTAGTGTAATAATTTGACATAAAAATAATTATTATATTGTATTGTTAAATCCAAGCGGGAGTGTGTTAAAGCGATGTAACTTAACAGCGGTTATATCATTGTAGTAAAGTTCAGCTTCAATAACGTGTTTAATATTTATAATAAACCATTGACCGTAAAACTTATCTTCAAATATACCATCTTCAACACCGTCGGTTTTATCAATTGATATAAAGCGGCCTGGCTCTCTAGAAGTTAAACCTAGAGTACGGAAGTTTATAGCCATATTATGAAATAAACCTAGATAGAGTAATTTTTGTAAGCCACTTGACTGTCTTATTTGTTTATTATCTCCGTATAGAGAAAATGTAGGTTTGATATTTTTACTCTTTTTATCTTTATCTAACGATATTAAAAAAAGTTTTTCGTTATCACTGCCTGCTTTATAAACATTACCTATATAATTTTTAGACATAAATGATCGAGCTGTTTCTACCGAATTTGTTTTAAACTCTACATTAAATTGACGATTTTTAAAATCAAAAGAATAAACCGGTGTTGTACAAAATTGTGTGGTATTAGTTAGTGCCGACATATCAACAAATCTGTAATTTGAGATTTGATTATATTTTAACGATTTCATATCAACTTTATCACTACCTGTATTACTCATTGGGCCACGGTGATGTTTTGTTGCACGATCTTTTTCTGAAGCATAGCTTTGTAAGAAGTAATGCTCAGTCTGATATTCTCCAGGCGAGTCAGCACTATTACCGGCTTTTTCAAAAAACGATGTAACCGATTTTAATTCTAATACTCCAACATCAGTAGCATCAGGGCCTCTATCTTTCATTAAAATACTAAAATCGTTTACATTATTATACTCGTATGAGCTAACATGTTTATCATAAACATACATTAAGCTATCGTAAGCAGTAACGTTAGCTGGTGCTGTATAAAATATTTTTGCAGCGCCCTGATCCCACCCTTCACCGTCTGCAGCTGTTGGTGTATATGTAATCAGTAAACTAGGATCTATAGCAGGTGTACCTGAATAGTTTGTTTGTGTGCTTTCTTGGCTAAGACTTAAATCGATAATTTCTTTTATTGCTTGTCCAGTATATATGGTACCCGGGTTATAGTACTGATTACTCATCATATCAGCTTCAATATCGGCTTTATATGAAAGGGCAGTAGAGTACTGCATAGTATTAGTAATCATTTTTTGATACCAACTATCCCAAAAATATAACTTTAAACACTTTACAGTTGCAGACGCTGCATTTTGAGCACCAGGTGGTAAGTCAATATCTTCCATATCGTAAATGGAAAACAAATAAGAGAGTGTCCAGTGTTTAGGATCGCTTATTGCAAAAGTGTCGTTACTAGCTCCAGCTGCTCCTAAGTTAGAAGAATCATCTAATTTAGGTACAATTCTAATACGTAATAAATCATTACCGTCATTTCTAAAATGAAAAAAACTCTTTTGATCGGAGTTATATAAACCTGTTTGAGCTGAACTCGATTGACCTGTTCTTTCATCCTGCTCGCCCATTGAAGCTTCTGGGTTATAAAAAAAAGATAGACTACCGTTAACAGCCCAATCAGCCATTGTATCTTCTATAGATAAATTAACAATAGAGTTTGGATTGATAGGGTACCGTCTTGCTTTTTCATCAGTTGATCCATTATCTAAATATATTTCAACTTCATGTTCAAGTTGATTAAATTTAGTACCAAATGTAAAATCTTGTAATATTTCCATCTGTTAGCCTCCTTGAGTAGCTATTTGACTTAAGATATTTTTAACAATTTCTATTTTTAATATTTTAATATACGTGCCAGGTTCAGGATTTTGAGTCGGATTAATAATATTATTTACCGATAGTATTACCCACCAGAGATTAGGGGTATTATACGCTTTATACGATATAAAAGGCCATGTATCTCCATACGTAACGTTATAAGATTTAAAAAAACCTGCAGGAAGATTTTCAGGTATTACTATTGTTTGAAGTAAATTATAGTAATAGTGCCCGTCTTTTTCAGTGTAGATATTAAAGACGTTTTCGTAATTTTCTCTTTTGAGTTTAGGTAATTCTGTTATATTGTTTTGATACATATTACTTTAAAATATTGATTTAACGAAGTTTGCAGCTGTAGCAATACCACGACCGACATCCTGTACCCCGGTCTCAGTAAACCCTCCTTTAAACCCTTTATTAGGATCAGCTAACTCAGTTGTAACTTTAGTATCGTTAATACTCTGAAACATATTCTTACTAGGCATTACCATATCAGTAAATGTTATATTAATTTCGTAAACGTCTGGTACATTAAATGTATAATTAGCGCCATCAATTGTCTCGCTTAATTGTCTCATATTACCACGATTGTAAATTGTTAAATTAGTAACACATGATGCCCAACTATAGTGTTGGCCAGGTATTAAAAGTTCGTAAAATACTGGTGGTATACTTGTAATAAAATCTCTCTTATTATAAAGATTTTGATTTACTAATAATTCACATAGTTCTCTATTTTTCATCCAGTCGTTAGGGCTGTATGTATTAAACAGAGGAAATTTTATTGTAATAGATCTAGGTTCATGGCTATTCCATAATCTAGGTCTATCAGTTATACCGACTTTTGGATATGTTGAAGCAAGACCGGCCATAGCACCAGCTCCTGCAAAATCCATTACTTCACTAACTAATTTACCAGCAGCTTTACCCTTAGCTAAAGTAGCAAGACCGCTTATAGCTCCCTTTGCAGCTTCAAGCGTATCAAGAGAAGCCCACATAGGTGTATTAACTTCAAAATTAATATCAGAAAAATACGGTAAATCGTAAACAAAACCTGTTGGTTTATCTTTTGGATATAGTTGTCTATAAGCACCAAGTATATCTACATCTGCTGGTGGTACATTATAACCAGCAACTCTACCTGCTGCTCCTGCGATTGCACCAATTGTACCTGCAGCTCCACTTATAGCACCAGTACCGTAAAAAGCTGCTTGTCTTCTAATAGTTGTTTCGTTTACTTGATACTCTCTTAAAATAGCTCTTGGTGCATTACTTCTAACGGCTTCACTTAACGTCCATTGATAATCATTTGTTACGTTAACATAAGCATAATCACTCGACCCAGTCGGTTTATATATAGCCGCAAGACTACCTTGTCCTCCTATGGTTGTTTGTTGTCCTTTTGTAAAGAGTTGTGCCATATGTTATATATACTTAAGTTTTAAAGTGCAAACTGAGCACGTATGTTTCTAATAGGATCATTATTAGCTGCAGCTACTTGAGACGCAGACGGCCCGGAGTCCTGCTTTTGTTGTCCACCATTAACAATTACCGGTGAGGGAGCACCTGTTTTATTTCCCATAGACTGAGCAAGTTTATATATAGCTTGAGTTAAAGCACCTATTGAGGAATTTGTACTACCTGTATTTTCAGCAATTTTATTTAAAATATCTTTATTAGGGTTACTTTCAGCACCTGTAGGTGAAGGTGTAGTAGAAGGTGCAACTTCATTTACCGGTTTAAAATCTTGATTACCTTCTTTAACAGGTTGTATACTTTCACTTGGTGCTACCGAAGGTGGTATAGCTTCTTTTATCTCATCTGACGGAGCTTCTGTTTGCTTTGTTTCTTTATAAACATCTCTAGCCGCTAAAGCAGCATCAATACCAACACTTGCAGCTGTACCGAGACCTGGTAAACTACCTGCAGCTCCTGATGCTACTTCGCCGGCTGCACCCAGCCAGTCTCCTGCTAATGCTCGTTGAGCACCAAAACCAAGTCCTGCTACAGCCCCTAAGATAGGTATCTTTTTTAATCCTGATTTAAGTAAGCCTTTGCCAGCACCTTTTGCGATTGCTTTACCGGCGCCCTTAGCAACTGCTTTTTCAGTTCCCTTAACTGCAGCTTTTTCAGTTCCCTTAACTGCAGCTTTTTCAGTTGTTTTTAAAGTTGTACCTGTTTCAGCTTTAAGTGCTGCTCTTTCTGCTTTTAATTCTTTAGCACGAGCTACCCTCTCAGGAGAGTTTTTTTCTGCTGTTTTTAAAGTTGTACCTGTTTCAGCTTTACGTGCAGCTCTTTCTGCTTTTAATTCTTTTGCTTTTTGATTTCTAGAAATATTACCGGCAGCTGAACCTTTCTTTCTTCTAAAGAAATCAGATGCTAAACCGAGTACACCGCCATCTAAAAGACCGCCAAGTAAACCACCGCTTCCGCTACTTGTAGTTGTAGTAGATTGTTTTACTTCAGGTAGCTTAATATCCTTTAAACCTTTTTTTAATTCGTCTAAAACATCCTTTAGAACAACCGGTAATTTTTTTTGTAGGTCACTTATGCCTTCGTTTGTTATACCACCCAAAAGAACAACTTGTGGTTCTTTATCCTTAATAAGGTCTTTTTCTTCCCGCTTAGTTGGTATTTTAACAGGTGCGGTAGGTGTAACTGTAGCTGTAGTTGGAAGAGGTGTTGTATTGGTATCAGATGTAGCTGTTGGTTTAGCAGGGGTAATATTAGCACTACTCTTTAATAAACCACCTAAGCCCATTAAGCCTTGTAATAAAGACTTAATTCTATTATTGTTTAAACCTTGTAACGGCTGTACTTGAGCTACAGCTGGAGAATCTTCGAGTTTACTTTTTGTACTTCTATTTAAAACGTCTCTTGCTATACCGATTAAATTACCTTTCTTTAAAGACGTTTTTTTACTACCTACTGCAGCAGTTGCCTGCTCTTCAATTACTCTTTGAAATTCACCTGAGACATCATATTTCTGAGCAATACTCTCAATAGCCTCAGTAATTACAGGAGGTACCTCTTTACTAGAACTTTTTATCTTAGATGCCATCTTCTTATATATTTAAGAAGAGAGTTTTTGTATTAGATATTAAACAACGTAGCGTCTAGGGGAAATTCTTTTTCAAAGTATACTTCTTTATCAGTATTAAAAACATATACTAATAGTTCTTTAGTAATATTTTTATATTCTTCTATATATTTGATTACATCATTAACTATATTAACGGGTATCTTTTCAACAATTTTCACTCTATCAGTGAAGGTAATAGTATTTAAGTCATGCTTATTTTCGTCAATAGTAATACTAACTATAAACTTACTAATCTCGTTAATAAACGTATCTCCTACTATATCTTGTAAATCTTTTGTTGTTAAATCGTCATATGTATTGTTACTATGTAGTTCTTTTTCAAACTTATTTTCAATACCTAGTGTAGGTAATGCACATTCAATAGTTATATTATTAATTTGTATGGTTTTGTTAACAATTTTTTTGTTTTTGTTTTTAAAAATATTATAATGATTGAGTAAGGAGATAGAAGAAGAACCATCATTAAGACTGTAATCCCTAATTTCGTCATCGGAAAAATAAAAAGTAAAATCAGGAGATATACATTCTATTTTAGTTTTAAAAATAATAAAAAGTTTATCGTAGATTGTAAATAAATCGATATCAATACTTTTATCAAGACAATTTTCTTTTATAATACTATTAAACGTTAGTATAAAATCAGTGTTATAGACTGGAGCACCTATGGCTGTTTTAAGTAGGGACTTTAACTGCTCTGTTGTTAATTGTTTAAATTTAACGTCTCTATCAAGGGAAGGTATATAAGCATCGTAACCGTTAACGGTATCGAGCTCTTTAAAGAACTCTATTAGATTGTTTACAGTAGATGTTTCACTCATATGTTTATTTAAATGTTTTTATTATAACTATCAAGTATATGTATTAAAAGTTAGCTACTGAAGTAACTGGGGGCATTTGAGGTACATCGAATAAATCTATATGTTCGTCTTCATCAGTAAAGTCGTCATTAACCTGATCGTTGTTAGGAGTTGAGGTTGTTGTTTTGTTTTCTGCTTCAAGTCGTTTAATGTATAGATGATATTCTCCGGGAGTACAATCTTCAATATATTGTGGTGGTAAGTTAGCGTTTCTAGCTAGTAAAAATATATTTTCATATAAAGAAAATAAATTTTCTCCAAAAAATAACTTTAATATAATACCTAAATTTTTGATATTAAAATTAAAAATAAGTTGTTTATCTTCTAACCCTTTTAAATGACTTATGAGATTCATATTATTAAACGTATTAATAAAATTTTGAGCACGTTTTATTATACATGTTGTATATATAGAAGGTAACCTACCTAATATTTTTTTTATCTCGTTTTTACTATACTCTTGAAAATTAATTGTTTTATTGTTTAAAGTTATACTTTTTAAACATGTATAATATATACTTTCAATTTCATCTAAATTAATTTCTATAAGTTCTTTTATAGATGGTAATTTATACGAAATAATAATATCATTTATTACATCTATTTGTAATAATTGCTTTAAATCTATATTTCGTAAATGCTCGATTAATTTTTGTATATTAATATCAATCTTTGTAGAGTTATTATCTGTTGTTTCAGCTACTATTAAGCTACCGATACTATTACTTCTTATTTCAAATAGGAGTAAAAAATAATCTAAAAAATTAAGACTTTCTATTTCAGATAATGTTAAATTAGTTATTTGTACAATAACATTATTAATATTAGTAAAAGTATTTACGTAATCAATTTCATCCCCGAGTATACTCTTTAATATAGTTTTATAGTGCTTTACTTTAAGTTCACTAAAAAGAATATCTCTATCAGTCAATGATAGCTTAATTAAAAAATCTTCACTCACATTAACACTTATACTAAAACTACTATTTTAACAAGTGTTAAGCCTTAGTTGCCATAGCAACATTAACGTTTTTACCGTAAACAGGTGTACTAAGAGGTATAGGTTGATTAGCAGCATTATTACTAATAGCTAAGTTGCCTGGTACAGATTCCATATTGTAGTAGTGATATATAAAGGTTGTCTCTCTATTTACTGGATTACTAGTTTGAGTATAGTTATACTCTTCCCCGGAAACACTTATAGGGCAAGCGCCAAAGAATGTATATCTCTGTAATACAAATGGAGGTTTTTCTTGAGTTGTAGTACCTAATTTGTATACTGATATATTACAACGATAATTTTCAGGCCCTCTTCTTGCTATCATACCTAAATGAGATGTAGCAATAACCCAAGGTCTAATAAGATTATCAACAAAACTTACGTTTGTTTCAAGAAAAACTATTTGTAAATTTTGAAAGGCATCTCTACCATTACCAGTTGTTGTTCTAATAAAACCATTCTGTTGAAGCCCTTCGGGGTTTGCTTGATTGCTTTCACCGGGTATTTGTACTGCTTGTACGAACATACAACCTTTAGTTTTTTGATACTCGTCAATTATTAGCGTGTCTATAGCTCTGTCAATATTCCATTGACGAGGTTCGTATTTGATACCCTTTTTAATTGCTTGTACAGGTAATACTTCAGTGTAACCGGCTTCATTACCTGAAATAAAAGCACCATCAAATGTTAATACCCACTGAGCTCCTTTAGGTAGTGCACTTGCTGGTCTACTTAAAAAACTTTGTAAGAAAAAAGGTATTTGACCTGTAAATTCGGGTGTATAACCACCGGGACTATTTGAACCCGGAGAACCTGCTGCTGTAGTTTTTGGAGATGCTTTCGAAGCTGATGTAAAAACCGGACCACCACCAACGGGCTGAGACAATCCGTTGGAAATAGGTGATGTAATCTCTAAAGCCATATAGCAATATTATTTATTGCTATTATTTTTTACTATACCAATACGGTTGGAGATGTGCTTGTCTTTGTTACTTTCCAATACTGATAAGCGAGTGTAGCACCAACAGTAACAATTGCACCGTTATCACCAATGTTATAGGCTGTATCCTGAATACTAGTAACGTAAGCCCCGTAAAGAGTGTACTGACGAACTGTGGAACCGTTTTTACCTAAGAGATTAAGAGTAATAACCGATGAGTTACGAGCAATATTAAAATTACCGGTAGATGTACCGTCGTCGAATGTGTTGAATGTAGCATTCTCAAGTAATGCGCGAATGTTATAATTCTGATCGCAACGGAAGGTAACTGAATAAGCTTCAGATCCTGGATAGGAAGCAGTACCCGGAACGTTAAAGTTAAGTCCCATAAATGGTACCTGAACATTATTAATTGTTCTACCAGGTAGGCTAGCTGTTTCTAGGTATACGAGCTGACTTTCACTGAGGTTAGTGTTAGCAAGCTGTACTACACGAAATTGAAATTGACGTGCAAAATCCTGGGATTGTACTGCTCTATAGAAGTCTGAGATGTTTTGTGCCATATGTGTAAATATTTATTAGATTAACTCTTGGAAGTTCTGACCTGTACGAGTTGCAATGAAGTTGACTAAGATGAACTCAGCGGCACGTACTGGCTTGATATAGATATCTACTGCAAGTTCGTTACGGTCAATAACATCGGGGTTATTATTTCTTTCATCACAAACGATCAAGTAATCGTAAAGACCTTCTGTATTCTTAGCTAATTCAAACACAGGTGTAATTGTGTTCTTAAGTCTAGTGCGTGTGAACTCTGTGTTAGGTTCGAATACAAAGTACTTAACAGCGTTCTGTACTGCTCTTTCAAGTACTAAGAATAAACGACGGACGTTAACTCTATCGAAAGCGGAAGGTTTAGCCTGTAAAGTCTTCTGACCGAATACGACGTAACCGTCGCCTGAGAAATTGACAATCGGGTTAATCGAAATTGTGTATAAGAAGTCTCTTTGCTTCTGATTAGGATTAAAGGCAATATCAACAATATTGTTAATAACTCCACGATTTAAACCAGCAGGTGCGTACCAGGGCTGGGTGTTTGTATCTGTGCGAGCGTAAATAGCTCCAACATAACCTGAAGCAGGTAACCAGACGAACTTATCTGTATAAGCATCGTAAGATTTAACCCAGTTACCGTAAATAGCTGAGTAGTTTGAATTAGCACCAGCACCGGTAAGAAGCTTCTTTAACGGTGTATAGATGTTAGTAGAGAAGGTATTTCCGCGAATAGCAAGCGTCTTAACGTCTTCTCCATTAACGAAAATCTGTCTTAATGGGTCTGCGATGAATACACAATCTTTACGAGTGTTCTGTACGAAGTTGTTAAACTCGTTGTACATTGTAGCCCAACGCTGAATGATTGGATCGTTTTCTGTGCTAAGAGATGCAACGTTTGAATAGATTGTATCGTCGTAATTACCACCACCGGATGTGTTAGCAAATATTGTTGATAAACCGGAATCAAGAACAATATCAATAACGGCTGATTCAGATGTTTCAATGTGGGTTAAAGCTCTTTCAACCTTAGTAATAATGTTACCAACTGTCTTACCGCTATCGTATAGATAGGAAGGGGCAAAAACTCCACCGGCGTAGAGAGACTTACTAGAAATATGGTTTCTTACAGTTTTAGCTGGATTAATTGAGCTAAGGCTGCTCCATTGAGTTTTCTTAGAAATTAACGGATTAACAAGTATCTGTATATTTGAAGATTGATTGTTAGTTACATCACTGATAAAGAAAGACTTAGGTGTGCCACCGACAACACCAACAGTCTTCTTATTAGCGTCAAGAGAGCCAATGTGCGATTCAGCAAGTGAATATACTAAGGACTGAGGCTCGTAAGTGGAATTACGAACTTTGAAAAGATTAACAATAACTGAATCACTATAAAAGTTATCACCGAAATTATATGTCGGTATAGATTCGATAACTTCTGAAATAGAATTTGTACCAGCAGTTGCTTTTGCCCCAGATAGTGCAAAACCAATTCTAGTTGAAGGAATCTGATAAAATGAATCTTGAGCTGTAAGACTTAGTATGTTATTTACAGAAGTAAAATCTGTATCAGGGCCAAATTCATTGTTGTCAGTTATAGAAACGTAATAACCTTCAAAACCTTCATTAACAGTTGTTTGTGCACTGTTAAGAACAATAATACCTGTATTTGTAAATGTTAACCCATTGAAGGAAGCAGCACTAGGGACATAATCCACGACAGTACCGGATAGTGCACCAGTACCGGAAACAGGGGTACCAGTGGTTAAGCTACTCCAGGATATATTATTTTGCTGTATGTTATCGTATGTTGTCTGATCTAATGATATGTGTGTAGGTGCACCGATTGTAAAAGAATTAGCAGCAGAAGCAACCGGGAACAAAAGAGCACTATACTGAGTAGCAAAACCAGCTCCAGAGCCGCTTCCGTATGGAAGACGAGTTGTTAAGAGTGTACCGGGTGAATTAAGAACCTCTCTGCAAGTATAATAAAAATAACGTTCTGCAGCTGTATCAGGTGTACCGTAAGTTGTTTCAAACTCAGAAATCGAAGTAATTAAAATTACTTCATCAGTAGGACCTTGAGCAGCAAAGCCTGGTACGAAAATGTTTGTACCTCCTCCGATTTGTGTCGTTAAGGACAAATCGGTTTCGATAATCTGTACACCTGGAGAATTAATTGAACGCATAATATTTGTAATATTATTTATGCTTATTCGGTGTATTTTTTTAACCTAAAAGTTTAATATCTAATTGACTAAATTGAAATTCCGCTGTAGATTCAATGATTCCTTCATCTCTATAGCTGTAATTTATAGCTCCTAATCCTGTTATAAAAGCATTATGATATATAAATTCTACTGATTTTTGATTATATTCATTAAGACTAAAAATAGAAAAATTACTTTGATACTCAGTATTAATACCGCTATTAATTCTATCTTTGTATGTTTCTAACTCCGGAGCAGTACCAGCGTACATACTACCAGTAGGAGAATTTAATATAGACATCCATTTCCAGAGTAACCAATAATTTCTAAATTTATTATCTATAATAAAATTAACTGTTAACGGTGGGTAATTCGGTCTTGAATAGCTTGATACATTATACGATTGACCTGCATACCGTACTTCGTTAGATGGCACGGCTACAGCAGGGACAATTGTGCCATGTACACTTATCTGTAGTGGGTCAATATCTATTGAACTATCTGTAATAGCTTGCTTTTTAAGTACTTGAGGCAAATTAAGAACCAGTAAAAATTTATCTTTACTGGAGCGGTTAAGTACAGACTGTTGAGTGGGATTTTCGCAAGTATCCATATTATTGTAGCGGTGCCCATCCACTTTCTAATAAATCAAAATAACCTGTATCGTTTTCTAATTTATGAAATTCTTCTTCAGATATTAGAGGTTGATACCTTGTAGTGTTATTGTTATCAATAGTTAAATGTGCAGGTGTGCTATTATTATTTAACTCTCTTATTATATATAATTCAGGATCTGACTCATAATAATCACCGGGACTAATTCTTAAAGGTTTGCCTTGTTCGTCGTAATCTTCTATTTGAAAATATTGTTGACATATTTCTGGTTCTAAAATAAAGAGTGTCCAAACAAGAGCCATAATTCTATCGTCATAGAAATTATCATTTTTCTTTCTATATGTTCCATTAGGGTAACGAATAAACGTTTCAAGTTCCTTAATGGAATCCATATCGTTAAGAGAAACAACCTGAAGAGTGTTTAACCAGTAACGCATGTTAGCAACACCAGCAAA
>Ga0114963_10002696_pt1 | contig 12132 bp, 8 predicted proteins | sample C_131016_EF_Meta_FD_87019 | JGI IMG/M metagenome (GOLD analysis project Ga0114963, IMG submission 87019) | Freshwater microbial communities from Lake Croche, Canada to study carbon cycling - C_131016_EF_MetaG | ecosystem: Environmental > Aquatic > Freshwater > Lake | place: Lake Croche, Canada...
AATACTGGAAACCAGTCTTGCTCGTTGTAGTAGCCAGTGTGATCGCCATAAGGTCCCTCAAGCGCCAGTTCGTAGTCAGAGGCAGGCGGGGGGGTCACGCCTTTTGGCGCGACTGGTTTAACGGCGCGCGGATCCGAGCTAGGCAGTAAGTGCCCCTCTAGCACGATCTCAGCACTCGCCGGCACTGACAGATCGCTGCCCAGCGCTTTCGTCACTTCAGTGCGCGCGCCGCGCAGCAGGCCAGCGAACTGGTATTCAGAAAGGCTGTCAGGAACGGGCGTGACGGCGCCCAACGTTGTGGCCGGATCGGCGCCCAGGGCGACCGCGATCGGAAACGGCGTGCCAGGGTGTGCCAGCGCGTGATCTCTAAAATCAAGCGCGCCGCCTCGATGCGACAACCATCTCATGATAAGTTTATTGCGGCCAATCACTTGCTGGCGATAAATGCCAAGATTTTGCCGACGGGCGTTGGGCCCCCGAGTGATCACCAGACCCCAGGTGAGTAACGGCGCAACATCGCCAGGCCAGCAAGTTTGGATGGGTAGCTTGGCAAGATCCACATCGGCGCCTTCCCAAACGATCTCTTGGCAAGGTGCGCCACGCACCGTCTTGGGGCTCATATCCCACAGGGCTGCTTTGAGCATCGACACTTTGGCCAAAGCATCACGAAAGCCCTTTGGGGCCTCGGGCTCGCGCAACGAAGCGAGCAGTTCACCGATCTCTCGTAAAGCGCCTACGTTTTCAGCACCCATGCCGCGGGCGACACGTGCGGGCGTGCCAAACAAGTTTGCCAACACTGGCATTGAGGCTGGTTGGCCATTGTGGATGGCGTTTTCAAACAACAAGGCGGGGCCCGCAGCTTTGAGTACGCGGTCTGAAATCTCGGTCATTTCAAGCGAGATGGATACAGGTTGCCCAATGCGCTTGAGTTCGCCAGAGCGCTCAAGTTGCGCAATAAAATCCCTTAAGTCTTTGTATTTCAAGGTCTTGATCCGCCAAAACGGTTACAGTTCTATGATGCACTGAAGGTTAACACCCGTCATGCTTGACCTCAGGGTCAAGCCTTCATGACCTTACAGCGCTTGAACAATTTCAGCTGCCAGGTCGCGACCAATCCGAGGACACAGCCATGCTTACTTTTTTGCCTGCAGACTGGCAAACAGACGTCATCACGGTGTCACTGTTCTACCGCGAGGCGGCACAATGGTGACATTCTTACCGGCTTGGGGCGTTGCGCAGCAACTGGTCGGCGGGCTTTATCGTAATTTGTCTGAGTTGGTTCGCACCTGCGCGATCTACCTTGGAATTTCGGTACTGGTGGCCGGCACGATGGTGTTGACGATGCCGACCCTGCGAGGGCAAGCCTTGCAAATGCATTCTGCGCTACTTTACGCGCTGGTGCCTGATGCACTGATACCGCAGGAAACGATCAACACGAGCGCGCCCGTCGGGACGATCGTTGCCGCAGTTGATTTAGGACCGATTCACGGCGAAACATTGCCACTCTCGGCAGGCTGGCGTTCGCCCCTCCCCGCCGCGCCAGTGAATTCAAGAGCAACTGAGCGGCCAGCGCTGGCGCGCCCGGCTGGTATGTCAGAGCCTGGTTCGACCGAGCAAAACAGTGACGCAACGAATACAGCGCTCGTTCAAGCCTTAACAGCAAAACAGGGATCAGCTGCTGCAGCGCAGGCCCCAGCCGCAACGGTGCAACAGGATTTGGCGGTGGCGGCGCAGGCTCCCGCCTCAGGCGGCGGTATCAGTCTTGCACAGGTGCTGCAACGGCAGGCCCTCAGTCAAAATCAGCAAGACGCTTTAATTCAATATCTGTCTCGTAAGTATCTGGTTGCCAACCAAGCCGCGCAGATGTTTGTTGAAACCGCTTATGTCGTCGGCGATGAGTTGAAAGTTGATCCGCTTTTACTTTTAGCGATCATCGCGACCGAGTCGCGATTTAATCCGTATGCCGGCGGGCAGGTCGGTGGCCCGACTGGGTTAATGCAGGTGATGATGAGCATTCATCGAGATAAATTCACTCAACTCGGGCGGGGCGAAACGATGGTGTTCAACCCGGTCGCGAATATTCGCGTCGGCGCTTATATCTTGGCGTATTGCATACGCACCCGAGGCTCTGTCGCAGGCGGATTGCTTTGCTATTGCGGCGCGAGTGGCCCGAACGCCGATGGCGGCTATACAGAAAAAGTGCTGTCTGAACGCAGACGGCTAGCGCTCGCGGGTTCGATTGCACTCAAAGACTGAGCGGGTCGGCTTTCAATGAAGGCCTCAGCGTAAGGCCGATCGGCCCTAGCCTAAATACGCTTTCATGCGGTGAACTGCCTCTTGTAGACGCTCGAGCCCCGTGGTGTAGGCAAAGCGCATGGTCTGCGCGGCATGCGCAGGACCAAAGTCTAAGCCTGCTACCGCAGCGACGCGCGCGCCATTGAGCAGTGCCGCCGAAAAAGCGCTGCTGTCGGTTGAATGTGCCGAGATATCGCCGTAGACGTAAAACGCGCCATCGGGCGTGACGGGTACGTCAATGTTTAAGGTTTTCAGGGCGGGCACTAAATAATCGCGGCGTTGCCTGAAGGCTTCGCGACGTTGTTCAAAAATCTCAAGTGTGTCGGGCTTGAAGCAAGCAATGGCACCGTGTTGCGCGAGCGTTGGCGCGCAGATCGCCAGACTCGCTGCCATTTTTTCGATCGGCTCAACCATTTCGGTCGGTACAATCATCCAGCCTAAGCGCCAACCGGTCATATTGAAATACTTTGAAAAGCTGTTCAGGATAATGAGGTTGTCATCGATGGCAAGAGCAGACTGCCGCGCGCCATCGTATGACAAGCTCAGATAAATTTCGTCCATCATCACAAAACCGTTGCGAGCCCGAACTTGCTTGATCAGACGGATGAGTGCGTCACGCGGAATCGAGGTGCCCGTGGGGTTGCTTGGTGAGGCGATTAAAACGCCGCGCGTGTTTGGCCCCCAGTGTTGCTCGATGTCAGTGTCTGACAACTGAAAGCGGTTAGCAATCGTGGTGGGGATCAATTTTGTGGTGCCACCGGCTACGCCAACAAAGTTGCGATTCGGCGGGTAGCAGGGGTCGGGCATTAAGACTTCATCGCCAGGGTTAATCAACGCCAACGCCGCTAGTAGCAGTGCGCCACTCGCGCCTGAGGTCACGATGACACGGTTGGGGTCGACTTTGGCGCCCAGGTGTTCGGTATAGAACCCAGAAATAGCTTCTCTGAGCTCGGGCAGGCCAGCAGGGGGCGAGTAGCCACTTTTGCCAGATTGCGCGGCGACTTGCATCGCTTGGAGCACTTGCGGGGCTGCGGTAAAGTCGGGTTCTCCGACGCCAAGGCTGATAATGTCGATGCCACTGCGCTGTAGCGCTGTGGCTTGTTTAAAAAGTTCGACCGCGTGAAAGGTCACGGTATCGGCGGTGCGTGCTGCAAGAACAGTCATGACCTATCTCTCCCTTAGAGGTTGAATTGTAGTGGTTACGCCAACATCCAGACGTGCTTTTCTAATGGGGCGCCGCACAGCGGCCACGCCTTTTGAGCAGTTTTGCGCCCGGCTCGCAAGAACCTGTCTGGGGCGCGTGCGCCTCGAGGCGACAAACGCGCCCTCGATTGGCGCGCCGCAGGCCTGGCTTAAACCGGTTCGTCACGAGGATGTCGCGCACGCGCGCGCCTTGTGCCAAGAGTATCGAGTGTCGCTGCGTTTAGAGGGGGGTCAGCGGCCCACTGCTCACACGCAAGCAACTCTTTGGGTGTCACCACGAAGCGAAGGGGCGACGTTTTCTTTGGTCGATGCACAGGAGGGGCTATGGAAAGCTGACGCAGGTTGTACCGTGTCGCAACTCACAGAAACGGGTGTCTTGGCCGGGATGAATCTGGCGCCGGAACTGACTTTGGCACAGTGGTTTGCATGGCCCGATCCTTTTGGGGTCGCGGTGCCAGGCGCCGCGCCGAGAGACGAGGATCATGTGCCCGGTCAACCGTTGACGTCGGGTCGGCGAGAGGGGGCGTGCGAGCGAGGGCCGGTCATGCTGCAGGCATTTCGACTCGTTGAGCGGGCAGAAGTTTTGTTGGCGGATGGTACCGTTGAGATGCTTGGCCCCTTTGGTGCCAGCGCACAAGCGCCTCTGCGCAGCCCGACCACGCAGCGACTGGTGCCAAAGTTGTTTGAACTGGCTGGCTCAGACGCTGCACAGCGCTGCGCGCAGGTGACCCCGTGGCCGGCGCGTTACAGGCTAGATGCTTTGATGGCGACAGCCGCATATGAACCCAACCTGGCGCAACTGTTCTTTGGACATCAAGGGCGCTTAGGGTGGTTGCAGACCCTGTGGCTGAAGTCCGTTAACAGGTCGGTCGACACCCAGCCTTGGGCGCAAGATAAAACGCCAGACAAAGGGCAAAATAAAGGGCAAAGTAAAGTTCCGGAAGCATCGTTTGAGGCCCCTGCAACAACTCAAACTGAGCGCGTGCGCGAGACGTTGCTGCAGTTATCACCACACCTTGACCAAGAACTCGAACACATCCTTGATCCATTCGGTGTGTTCGGGTCAAACTCTAACCTAAAGGGGCTAGAATCGACCTCTTAAACGGTTCAATGGCAGATCATCATGGAAAAAACCTTTCGTCAGGCCGCGCTCGAATATCACGAGCAGGGCCGTCCCGGAAAAATTTCGGTGACCCCGACTAAAACCTTGTCGAATCAACGCGACTTAGCGCTGGCGTATTCGCCCGGGGTTGCTGCAGCCTGTGAAGAAATCGTAGCGGATCCGACTAACGCTTTTCGTTACACCGCGCGTGGAAATTTGGTTGGTGTAATTACCAACGGAACTGCGGTGCTGGGCTTGGGTAATATCGGCCCTCTGGCGGCAAAGCCAGTGATGGAGGGTAAGGCCGTTCTGTTCAAGAAATTTGCCGGTATTGATGTGTTCGATATTGAAATTAACGAACAAGATCCCGATAAATTAGTTGAAATTATTGCGGGTCTTGAGCCAACCTTTGGCGGAATCAATCTTGAAGATATCAAGGCGCCCGAGTGCTTTATCGTCGAACGCAAGTTACGCGAGCGCATGCGCATTCCGGTGTTTCACGACGACCAGCACGGCACAGCAATTTGTGTATCGGCCGCATTCATTAATGGGCTAGAAGTCGTTGGTAAGGATATTAAACAAGTTAAGGTTGTCGTGTCTGGCGCAGGGGCTGCCGCGTTAGCATGCCTGGATTTGATGGTGGATTTGGGCTTGCCGCTCAAAAATATTTGGGTGTCGGATATTGAGGGTGTGGTCTACGAAGGACGCACCGTTTTGATGGATCCCGATAAGACACGGTTTGCGCAAAAAACCGAGGCTCGCAAACTTGCTGACATTATCGACGGTGCAGACGTATTTTTAGGCTTGTCGGCTGGCGGTGTGCTAAAACCAGACATGGTCAAGGTCATGGCCAAAAGGCCATTAATTTTGGCGTTGGCCAACCCAAACCCTGAAATCTTGCCCGCTGATGCGCACGCTGTGCGCGATGACATTGTGATGGCAACAGGGCGCTCTGATTACCCCAATCAGGTGAATAATGTCTTGTGCTTTCCGTACATTTTTCGGGGCGCGCTAGACGTTGGTGCAACGACTATCACGCGCGAAATGGAAAAAGCCGCAGTGGTGGCGATTGCCCGGTTGGCCCAAGAAGAGCAAAGCGAGGTGGTTGCGGCCGCCTATGGTCAATACGACGTGGCCTTTGGCCCCAATTCATTCATTCCTAAGCCGTTTGACCCGCGTTTAATTGTACGAATTGCTCCTGCAGTAGCCAAGGCTGCAATGGAGTGCGGTGTGGCAACCCGTCCCATCGCAGATTTAGAGAGTTACGTCGAGCAGCTCGAGCAGTTCGTTTATCGCTCGGGCGCTTTCATGAAGCCTCTGTTTGCAGGCGCCAAGTCGCATGTTCGTGCAGGCGGCAAGGCGCGTATTGTCTTCACCGAAGGTGAGGACGAGCGTGTCTTGCGTGCTGTGCAAGTGGTGGTTGACGAAAAACTGGCAAAGCCGATTTTGGTCGGCCGCCCTGAAGTTTTAAAAGCGCGCATTGACAAGTTTGGTTTGCGCTTGCGCTTGGGTGAAGATGTTGAAGTCACAAATCCAGACTTTGATCCGCGGTTTCATCAATACTGGACAGCCTACTGGGAGAAAATGTGTCGCAGCGGCGTGACCAAAGAAATGGCGCGCGTCGAAATGCGTCGCCGTCTGACCTTGATCGGCGCTACGATGGTCAAAATGGGCGACGCTGATGGAATGATTTGTGGCACGGTCAGCGGCTACGCAAACCATTTGCGTTACATTGAACAAATGATTGGAAAGCAGCAGGGCACTTCAACTTACGCTGCAATGAATATTTTATTGTTGCCCGAGCAGACTCTTGCCCTGGTGGATACGCACGTCAATGACGACCCCACAGCCGAGCAGATCGCTGAGTTTACGATCGCGGCCGCTGAGCAAATGCGGCGTTTAAATTTAGTTCCTAAAGTCGCGTTGTTATCGCGCTCAAACTTTGGCTCTGGCAGCTCGGCGTCGGGTGTGAAAATGCAACAGGCGCTAGCGTTGATTCGAGAGCAGGCGCCTGAGCTTGAGGTTGATGGTGAGATGCACGGTGATTGCGCCTTAGACGAGACGCTGCGCTTGAAAATTTTGCCCTCGTCGACCTTAAAAGGCGCGGCGAACCTGTTGGTGTGCCCCAATGTTGACTCTGGCAACATTGCGTACAACTTGCTTAAAACTGTCTCGGGCGGCAGTGTGGCGATCGGGCCTTTCTTGTTGGGCGCGAATGCACCAGTGCACATTTTGACCACGAGTGCGACTGTGCGTCGGATTGTTAACATGACGGCGCTTACGGTCGTTGAGGCGAATGATCCCTCTCTTACAAGCCAATATGCCAAGGTACTGTGACTTGTTTCAATTTTATGTATTTTTGCTCTGGATCAAAAATTATCACGTATCGACGAGGCCCATTTTGTTGTCGTATGCTAAAACTACACGTCAAACTTGTGGTCTTGTTCTAGGAGCCCTATGAAATGAGTAAGGCGGTTGATCCAAAATTAAAGCAGCTGTTGCGCAACGGCGGGGATTTTGACCCCGATACCGGAAGCGATTTGCTTTCGGTCGCAGCAACAGAGAAGGGTCTGACTTGGTGTGTGGCACAGTGCGACAAAGCGCGCAGCCGCTCTGCCGTCTTTCGTGCGGTCGTGAAGGCCGTCGACTACCCCCAGTTCTTTGGATCAAGCTTTGACTCGTTTTTTGATTGCCTCTGCGACACCCTGCTCGACCAAAAAGACGGGTTGGTGTTGGTCTTTGAAAAATTACACTCGTCCGATGCGGCGATTGTGATGGATGGCGTTCAGTTCATGCAGGTTTTGAACGATGCCGTCGGCTTTGCCCGAGATAACGGTCGCGTCTTCATTTTTGGCATCCAGCATGCTGGCAAGCATGATGACGATACGCCCGGCGTGGTCAACAACTGGAGCGACGAGCCGGCTTGACCCTTGGCGCGGTGAACCTCGTCCCCGAGGTGGGGTCAAGGGTGCAGGTTACCAACCCAGAAGCGCAGTGGTTGCGGCAACTAGCGCGAGCCCCGCAGTTTCAGTACGCAGAATTCGTGAACCGAATTTTATTTTGTTGACCCCATGTCTTGTCGCGGCCGCTACCTCTTCTGGGCTCCAGCCGCCTTCTGGGCCGATCAGCAGGCATAAGGCGTGAATGTTTTTTTGTTTCCCCTCGCAGGCCTGCAGGTGCTTGGCAAGTGTTTGATCTGCCTCAGGAGAGCAAAGTAAGGGTAGCCCGGGCCCCGAGGATGCAAGCGCTTGCTCTAGGGTTTGCGGGTCACTGAGTTGCAGCAAACGGTTGCGACCGCACTGCTCAGAGGCCGAGGTGATAATTCCTCGCCAGTGTTCGAGGCGTTTTTCGAGCCGAGGGCCCGAAAGCTTGAGCACGCTTCGTTGCGCGGCCACCGGAATCACCCGGTGTACACCCAATTCAACTGCTTTTTCAATAATCCAGTCCATCTTATCGCCCGAGGGCAGGCCTTGGATCAGGGTGATTTGGCCGCCGAGTTCGGCCTCTTTGGGGCTGTGCTGACCGAGCGATACTGAAGTGGTTTTATCTTCAACCCTCAGTGTGCCAGCAATTTCACCCCCGCGACCGTCAAAAAGCACAACTCGATCGCCCGCGGCCAGTCTCCTGACGCGTACGTGGTGGGCCACAGACGTGGGTAGCTCGAGCTCTTGCTCGGCAAAAACCGGTATTGGGCAGTAAAAGCGGGGGTCAGCCATCAGGTCGCTCAGAGAGAGGGTAGGGGGTTTTACGGGTGCTAAACTGCTATGTTTTGTAACCTATTTCTCTTGTGCCTGTCTGGGCTGGACACATCGCATGAATTCAAACACTACTGTCCCCGTTAAACTGGCGGATGCCATTCGAGCCCTCGCTATGGATGCGGTTCAGGAAGCGAACTCTGGCCATCCGGGTGCCCCGATGGGGATGGCTGAAATGGCGCAAGCGCTGTTCACCCGCCACCTGCGTCACAATCCTGCCGACCCAGCCTGGGCCAATCGCGATCGCTTCGTCTTGTCAAACGGTCATGGTTCGATGTTGATATACGCGTTGCTGCATCTGACAGGTTATGACCTGTCAATGGATGAGTTGCGCAAGTTTCGTCAGTTGCACTCTAAAACGCCGGGCCATCCTGAGGTGGGTATTACGCCTGGTATCGAGACCACCACAGGCCCGCTTGGGCAAGGTTTGGCCAACGCTGTCGGGATGGCGCTTGCCGAAGCTTTGTTGGCCGCTGAATTCAATCGCCCTGAGCACAAGCTCGTTGATCACCACACTTATGCGTTTGTGGGCGATGGTTGCCTGATGGAAGGCATCTCGCATGAAGTGTGTTCGTTGGCGGGTACGTTGCGCTTGGGCAAACTGGTTGTTTTGTATGACGACAACGGGATTTCGATCGACGGTAAAGTTGAAAACTGGTTCGCTGACGATACCGCCAAACGCTTTGAAGGCTATGGCTGGAACGTTTTGCGGGTTGCGGATGGCCACCATGTCGCGGCGCTGGATCAGGCTCTCAAACAGGCTCGGCTGACCGGTGTTGCGCAGGCGCGTCCAACCTTAATTATTTGTCGTACAGTCATTGGCAAGGGTGCACCGACCGTTGCAGGCACGGATAAAGTTCACGGCTCGCCTCTGGGCGCTGAAGAGATTGCTCGTACCCGCGCCGCGATGGGATGGCCCTATGCGCCCTTCGAAATCCCTGAGGCGATTTACCAGGGTTGGAACCAGCGTGCAGCAGGCAGTCAGGCACAGACTAGCTGGCAAAAGATTTTTGACGCGTACGCGGCGCAGTATCCGATTCAGGCAAGCGAATTTACGCGTCGTATGCGCGGCGAACTGCCAGCCGATTTTGCCGACACGGCGCAACACCTTTTGCAGGCTACCCACGACAAAGCCGAAACAGTCGCATCACGCAAAGCCTCGCAGCAGGCCATCACGGCCTTGGTCGACGTGTTACCTGAAATGTTAGGGGGTTCGGCCGACTTAACCGGCTCAAACTTTACCGACTGGAAAGGCGTCGTACCCGTTCGCGCGAGCGCGACAGGCCTTCAGTTTGGCCGACATATCAATTACGGCGTACGCGAATTTGGGATGGCTGCCATCATGAACGGCATGGCCTTGCATGGGGGCTATCTGCCGTTTGGCGGTACGTTTTTGACGTTCTCTGATTACTCACGCAATGCGCTGCGCATGGCAGCCTTGATGAAGCAACGTGTTGTGCATGTGTTTACCCATGACTCAATTGGCTTGGGTGAAGATGGCCCCACTCACCAATCGGTTGAACACGCGAGCAGCTTGCGTTTGATCCCTAATTTGTCGGTATGGCGGCCTTGCGATACCGTCGAAACCGCTGCGGCCTGGTTGGCAGCTGTGAGCCGCCCGAGTAGTATCGGGATGGACGTGCATGCGGGCGGACCGACCGCATTGTTATTGTCGCGCCAAAACTTGCCGTTCGTTGCGCGCAGCGCTGAAACGTTAAAACAGGTAGCGCGTGGCGGGTATGTCTTGCAAGATGCCACCAACGCGCGAGCCGCGATTATTGCGACTGGTTCTGAGGTCGCGATCGCGATCGAAGCACAGAAATTGTTAGCGACTGAGGGCATTGCCGTACGCGTGGTATCGATGCCATGCACCGATGTCTTTGATCAGCAAGATGCTGACTGGCGCGCTTCGGTGTTGCCCAAACAGATGCCGCGTGTCGCAGTCGAAGCCGGGGTCACAGGGCTCTGGCACAAGTACGTTGGGCTTGACGGTGCGGTAGTTGGCATTGACACCTACGGTGAGTCAGCACCCGCTGGGGTGTTGTTCAAGCATTTTGGCTTAACGGCAGAAAAAGTCGCGCAAGCCGTTAAACATATTTTGTAAATTTCAAATAACCAGGAGCTCTAAACATCATGACCATTCGCGTTGCTATTAACGGCTATGGCCGTATCGGCCGTAACATTTTGCGTGCACATTACGAAGGCGGCAAAAAGCACGATATCCAAATCGTAGCCATTAATGACTTAGGTGATCCTAAGACCAACGCCCATCTCACACAATATGACACCGCTCATGGCAAGTTTCCTGGCACGGTTGGTGTTGAGGGTGATTTCATGGTGGTCAATGGCGACAAAATTCGCGTCTTGGCTAATCGCAATCCAGCTGAGTTGCCCTGGGGTGAACTCAATGTTGACGTCGTGCTCGAATGCACGGGTTTCTTTACTTCTAAAGAAAAAGCCTCGGCCCATATTAAAGGCGGCGCTAAAAAAGTCATTATTTCGGCACCCGGCGGTAAAGACGTTGACGCAACGGTCGTCTACGGCGTCAATCACGGCGTATTGAAAAGCTCAGACACAGTGATCTCGAATGCGTCATGCACCACCAACTGCCTGGCACCCTTGGTGCAGCCTCTGCACGAAGCCTTGGGCGTTGTAACAGGTTTGATGACTACGATTCACTCGTACACCAACGATCAAGTCTTGACCGACGTTTATCACGAAGATTTGCGCCGTGCGCGTTCGGCTACCATGAGCATGATCCCCACCAAAACCGGCGCTGCCGCTGCTGTGGGTTTGGTGCTGCCTGAATTGAATGGCAAGCTTGACGGTTTTGCGATTCGCGTGCCTACGATCAATGTGTCGCTGGTTGACTTGTCGTTTATCGCCAAGCGCGACACCACCGTTGATGAAGTCAATGCGATCTTGAAGACAGCTTCTGAAGGCAAGCTCAAAGGTATTCTGACCTATCAAACTGAACAACTCGTTTCGGTCGACTTCAACCACAATCCAGCTTCAAGTAACTTTGACGCGACATTGACCAAGGTGTCAGGTGCGCTGGTTAAAGTGTCGTCTTGGTATGACAATGAGTGGGGTTTTAGCAACCGTATGCTAGACACCACGATTGCATTGATGACTGCAAAATAATTGCCAGGTACGAACAAGAGGCCCTTCGGGGCCTCTTTGCTTAGGGGTCATCTGAAACGCGTGCATATTATCCAGTAGGCTTTGCGTTTTTGGTAACTGATATTTTTTCTTTTTGTGTTGGATCTTATGACGACTGTTCAAACTCTCTCTGGGCTGGCTCAGGCTGGCAAGCTTGCTGGCAAGCGTGTGTTTATTCGTGCTGACTTGAATGTACCGTTTGATGAGGCGGGCAATATTACTGAAGATACGCGTATTCGCGCTTCTGTGCCTGGTATTCGCTTGGCGCTCGATGCGGGAGCTGCTGTGATGGTGACTTCTCATTTAGGCCGCCCGACTGAGGGTACGCTCAATCCTGAGGATTCACTGGCACCGATTGCCAAACGCCTGACTGAATTAATGGGGATGCCAGTGACCTTGGTGCAAAACTGGGTGGATGGTGTGACGGTTGCCCCAGGCCAAGTGGTGTTGCTTGAAAACTGCCGTGTCAATAAGGGCGAAAAAAAGAACGATCCCGAATTGTCCAGAAAATTGGCCGCGCTATGCGACGTGTTTGTTAACGATGCGTTTGGTACCGCGCATCGCGCCGAGGCCACCACGCACGGCATGGCTCAGTTCGCGCCTATCGCGTGTGCG
>Ga0114963_10002697_pt1 | contig 12129 bp, 7 predicted proteins | sample C_131016_EF_Meta_FD_87019 | JGI IMG/M metagenome (GOLD analysis project Ga0114963, IMG submission 87019) | Freshwater microbial communities from Lake Croche, Canada to study carbon cycling - C_131016_EF_MetaG | ecosystem: Environmental > Aquatic > Freshwater > Lake | place: Lake Croche, Canada...
CGTGGGAGATTTGGCTCGCGAGAGGGGTGTTAGGCTTAGTATGCATCCTGGTCAGTTTACTGTGCTGGCAAGTGAGAACCCTGGCATTGTAGATCGCTCAATAGAGGAATTTGAATATCATGCAGATATGGTCAGGTGGATGGGATACGGCAAGACTTTCCAGGACTTTAAAATCAACGTACACATCTCGGGTAAACAAGGTCCCGAAGGTATTCGAGCTGCCTACAAAAGACTTACCCCCGAAGCAAGAAACTGTATCACAATCGAAAACGAAGAAAACGCATGGGGATTAGATGACTGTCTTTCTATTAGCGACGTCGTTCCTATTGTGCTCGACGTTCACCATCATTGGATTCGCGAAGGGGAGTATATCTCTCCGACAAGCGATAGTGTTAAGCGTGTCGTGGATAGTTGGCGTGGTCTCCGCCCTACACTTCATTATTCAGTATCTCGTGAAGATTATCTCGTCGATCATAACACTATTCTAGCACCAGATCACAAACAACTATTGTTAGAAGGCTATAAAAAGCAAAAGCTCAGAGCACACTCGGACTTCTACTGGAATACAGCAACAAACGATTGGGCACTGGGCTTTCTAAACACACATGATATCATGTGCGAAAGCAAAGGCAAAAACCTAGCTAGTTTTGCCTTACACAAACGAGCTAAAGAACTTACTTTGCTTTAGGAGCACGTGGCTTCTTAGGAGCCTTTTCTGCTTTTGGTTTTGCAGGTGCTTTAGCTTTAGGAGCTTTCTTAACAGGTGCAGTCATAACAACTTCAGCTGGTACTACAGCTTCAGGAACAACTACCACTGCTTCGACACTAGCGGCGGTGACAACGGCAGCTTCGGTACCAGCAGGTAGTGGATCAATCTTGTAAGGTGCTTCTGCTTTGACTTCTACTTCTAACTGGGTAGCAGGTTTACCCGTAAAGAATTCTTTAATTTTATTGAACATATAAGTTCTCCTTTCAGCTGTTATTTATAAACTAAATATACCATGCCCTATAATTTTATAAAAAATGTTATATTAAACGAGTCAACACCTAGTAATAAGCTAGAATTGTTGCCTTTACCTTACTCAAAGGGCGATTTAGAGCCCGCTATAAGTGAAGATACTATTAATTATCATTATAGCAAGCTGGCCAAAGCCTATGTTGACCGCTACAATAATCGAGAGGGCGACCTAGATTTTAACGAAGCAGGTGCATTTTTACACAATTTGCTGTTCCCGCAGTATCAAAAAGCTGAAGGTAAAAACGATCCTGATGGTAGTGCAGGCGAGTTTATTACCAAACACTTTAAAACATTTGCCAACTTTAAAGAGCAGTTTAGCAAAGCCGCCATGGGCATACAAGGTTCGGGTTGGGTCTATCTAGCCAAGAACGGTGAGATTAAAACAATCAAGAATCATCAGATTAAGAACGATATTATCTTGTTAGTTGACTGGTGGGAACACTCCTGGGCCTTAGACTACCAAAGTGATAAGAAAAAGTATCTAGAGAATCAGTGGAAGATTATCAACTGGAATGTCATCAGTGCTAAAGTAGGCTTACAGTCGACTGATATCCGCAGTACTTGATACCGGCATATCCCATATTAGGCGTCTTTCGACGCCTTTCTTTTGTGCGAAACGTTTGGCATCACAGTGTTCACAACAATGAAAATAATTGTTATTTAGACGCTTGGGGCTGACCTTTTCCTTCAATCGCTTAAACCCTTCTCCACAGTTATCACACCGAAACACTGCTACTGTTCGGGTGCGGCTATACTGGTGTTCTACACCTAGCTTGCTGGTCCTAGTGTGCTGAGATGTTTCTAATTCAGTTGTGATGAACATCATGTATTTACATTAGGGTTATAAAATGATATGATAAATATCATTATGATAACTATTTCCAACTCAGCACAAATAAAAATACTAGATATTCTAGCAGAAGAAAATAATCCCAACATAGCATTACGTACATTTGTACAAGGTGGAGGGTGCAGTGGATTCAGTTATGGATTCACTCTAGAAGAAGAACAAGCAGAAGATGATTTTGAAATAGCGGTGGGGTCTTTTCGTGTGCTGATAGACGCCATGAGTATGCAATACTTAGCAGGTGCAGAAATAGACTACAAAGATGAACTAATGGGTCAATCTTTTACAATTAAAAATCCAAATGCAACTACAACCTGTGGCTGCGGATCAAGTTTTGGGGTATAACACAAATGGCAAAGCAATCAATTGATATTGGCGTACAAGGTAATGACGGTACTGGCGACAGCATTCGCGAAGCATTCCGCAAAGTAAATGATAACTTTACAGACCTCTATGCAGTCTTTGGCGCAGGCGGACAAATTACTTCTAAGCAGTTGGATGATTTTCCATCTACATATAGTAATGATCAAGTGTTTATTACTAACGGAACCGGTGATGCTGTTCTAGCAAAGAGACTAACAAACGGTCTTGGCATTGACATTGACACTAGCGCACTAGATGAAATTGTTATTAGCTCAACTAGTTCAAGTCTTAACACAGATACTTCACCAAATTTAGGTGGTCCACTGAATGGTACTACCTTTCCAATTGGTAATATTGCAGTACCTAGTCCTGCTTCTCTGTTACAGTTTAATGCAGTGCATGGTACTAACCTTACAATTGACACGCTGGTAATTAATAAAGGCTATGCTGATCGTCGATACATCCAACAAGCTGGCGGTGGCGCTGCTGGCCAATTAAGAGTTAGAAATGAACCTGCTAATCAAACAGCCTATACAAAAACAATCTCGTCGTGGGCTAATGGTAATGCTGTTATTACTGCACACGGTTTTGACAGCGGGTCTGACGGTATTGCGTTTAAATATTATTCTACAGGTACAAATGCAACTGGGCTTGTAGAAGGAACTACGTACTATCTACGCTATGTTGACGACAATCAACTTAGTGTGCATCCAACTGTTGAAGCAGCAAAAGAAGGTACACTTCAAATAATTGTTCCTAATTCAGGTTCGGGAACACAAACATTTGTTGATGCATACTTAGATACCACACTAAGTGGTAACTGGATTTCAAACGAAGCATTGCCTAGAGTTTCAACTGTGCGTCGACAAGGCGATACAATGACTGGTCCGTTGATATTATCAGACCATCCGGGAACATTAGAAGGTGCAGGCGCTCCAAATGGCCCAGACGATTTACAAGCTGCTACAAAGTATTATGTAGACAACTCAAGTTTTGCCAGTAACATTAATTTGTTTGTCAGTACATCAGGCGATGACACACAGGCTAATACACCAGCCGGCAAAGAAGGTCGTGCGTTTGCCTATGCTTATGCAACTGTTGGTGCAGCCTGCGCCAGAGCTACTGAACTAATTGACTTGGCCAGTGCCGAACTTGGACCATACCGCCAACGGTTATCTTATACACTATTGGGAGTTAGAACTGAAAGTTCTATCCAGTCAGTAGCAATATCATCTGGCACTGGCTATACTCCAGTTAGAGATACACTTAATGCTAATAGACAATATATTAGATCAGAAGTTATTGGGTACCTTAATACTACCTACCCAGATTTAATTTATAATCGTGAGACTTGTTCACGAGATGTGGGAATTATTATCGATGCTATTGTTATTGACGCAATAGTAGGAGGTAACTACCAAAGTATTAATGCAGGTAAGGCATATTTTAAAAACGCCAGCGCATTAGTTGCATCGGGTACACAGCAAGTAGAAACAGTCAATGGTATTGCATATGCAAAATATCTAGCTGGCAGAGTGTTACAGGGACTTGCTCCAGCATCATTTTATCAAACGGTATACACTAGAGTTGCTCCTATAGGAACAGTTACTAGTCCTATGACAACAACAGTTGCTGCTAATTTTGATATTGTTACAACTATAATCAATGACGGAGTTAGTGCAGGCCCAAGTAGAAACTATGGTGCAGGATTGTATTCAATTGTTGTTGACAATGGCGGCTTAGGCCACGTAGATCAAGGCGCTCCTTCTAATATAGATATTACTCCCGGCAAATTAGTACAAGGAGTATTAAGTAAGGCTGTAGGTCGCATAGTATCATACACTGCTAGCAGTAGCACTGATACAATTACATGTAATCTGCTTACTCCGTATGCATTTCAGAAAAATGAAAAAATTGAATTTGCAGAAGCAAATAAAGATCTGCAGATTACTGTTCGAGTCGAAAGTGGAATTTATTACGAAGACTATCCAATTAAGGTTCCAGCTAATGTGTCTATTAAAGGCGACGAATTTCGCCGCACGATATTACGTCCACGAGACCGCGCTAGTCAAAGCCCATGGATTGAAACATATTTTTATAGGGATGTAGTGTTTGATGGCCTAGCATTGGCTCCTACTTATTATCCAAAGGCAATTACGTTACTTACTGCCAACCGAGAATATTTAAAAAGAGAAATAACAGCATGGATGGATGCACAAGTTGCAGGGAACATTTCTCCATTTACTACTGCATTTACATACAATAAAAATAAGAGTGCCCGAGACATTGGATTAATTATTGATGCAATATCTGCAGATATTAAATTTGGAGGCAACGGTGAATCGTATACTGCTGCCGCATTATATTATAACGGTGCTGTCTCTAAAGTTGCAGGTCAAACTGCACAATGCGCTGCTGCTGTTAATCAATTGCGTGTAATCATTAACACATATATTTTAACTAACACTGCCTACACATCTTTACAAACTGTAGTTGCTCAGACATTTAATTCAAATAACGGAGAATCAGCAGCCGTTACAAAAACTGCTACACTGCTTACATCAATAGCATCTGTAATCACAACCGGCTTAAGTGCATTACCTGCAACTTACGATAGTCCAAAGTATGGTAAACACTATCTAATGGATCGAACTAGAGCTATAAATGTAGGTGCTAGTTATTCTAATGCTGGTGGATACGTTAAAGCTGCTAAATTAATTGAAATTAACAAGGCATTTATTCAAGCGGAAGTAACTGCTCGAGTAGCCGCATACCCTGGCGTAATTACATTTGATCAAGATCTATCGTCTCGAGATACAGGAATAATTGTTGATGCAATAGTTGCAGACTTAATCGCTGGCGGTAAAGCAAATGCCGTTGATGCAGCTTCTAGATATTATGGCGGCATTGGCGCAACTGTAACACAGGCGGCCTGCATTGCCGGTATTAACTATATTAATACTATTGCTCAAAAGATTATCTTAAATGAAAATCCAGTCACCTCATATCAAGGAACTGTGCTACAAGTTAAAGATACAAGCATAGTAAGAGAAACTGCCAGTGCCGCAGTTATTACTAACTTAGTAGGCACAGTAGCATTTGCATTTGATGCTGCATATAATCCTCCAAAGAATAATAAAGAATTAGATGTATTCATGTTTAATGATGCAGTTAAAGTTCATAATATTACTGCACAAGGACATGGCGGATTTATGTGTGTATTAGATCCATCAGGAATTGTAGGATCTAAGAGCCCGTATGTACAAAGCTGTGCATGTTTTTCTAGAAGTTTAAATCAACAAACATTTGCCGGCGGTATGTTTATTGACGGATTTAGCGGAAGACTAACTGCTAAAATTACTGCTACTAGTGGATCACAGTTGACGTTGTCGGGACTAACACAACGCGAACCTCAAGCACCGACTAGTTTTTATTACAACGGTTTTAGATATCAAGTAGATAATATTGCATCTTGGAATTCAAGTACATGTGTTGCTGTAATTAATCTAAACCCAGGAACTCCGTGGACTAATGGAAATCTTAATATTGTATTAGAAACACCCGGTAATCGTTCAATGTTAGCCAATGACTTTACGCAGGTTAATGATTTAGGCTACGGAATTGTTGCCCATAACGCAGGTCTTACTGAACAAGTATCTACGTTTACCTATTATTGTCATACAGCATATTTAGCCAGCTATGGCGGCCAGATTCGAAGTATTGCCGGATCGAATGCACACGGTACATATGGATTAAAATCAATCGGAGCTGATCCTACAGAAATTCCCGATCAGGTTACCTTATATGACAACATGACACAAGTTGCTAAAGTTTATAGATATAAAGACTTTAGCTACGACAGTTTAAAATCAGATATTGCATTTTATCTAAAACGATATAGCTATGTTCCAACTAGTATCAGTGAAGTGGAAATTGATCATCGAGACGGTACTACGGGACGATATGAATTACGAACAATATCTCGAACCGGTATTAATGAAAGTACCTACAGCTATAGAATAACTGGTGCTACAAAAGCTAGTACTTGTGTTGTTACCGTAGGACCAGCAGCATTACCGTTAACCATTACCGGGATAACTAAGGCTGAGCCTGCGGTAGTTACTGTTAGCGCACCTCACGGATTGGTGGATGGAGACTTTGTAACCATTACTGATGTAGTTGGAATGGTACAAATTAATAACGGCAGTTACTATATTAAATCAACAGGTGCTAATACTTTTGAGTTGTACATTGACAATACACTAATTCCTAAATTAGATAGTACATCATTTACTGCTTGGAGTTCGGGCGGAACAGTAACTTCACCTATTAAATTTTATGCTGGAGACCGTATTAAGATTAGCAGTGTAGGTGGCATGACTCAGTTGAATGGCAACAAATATTATGCTAAACCTATAACTTCAAATACTTTTGAATTATACAGCGACTCGGCACTTGCTAGTCCGGTAAACTCAACAGGATACACTACATACACCTCAGGTGGTGTAGTAGACGAACAATTTACCTATGCTGTATCGGCAGTGACCAATGCTAATCCGTGCCGTATAACATTTACAGAACCACATCACTATAGTGATGGAGATTTGGTAAAAGTAGAAAGCGTTGGAGGTATGAGTCGAGTTAACGGTCTGCACTACGCAAAGTTTTATAGTACCACAGCAATTGAATTATATAACGAACCTACACTAGCCACTACAGTTAATACTACCAACCTTACGGCATATCCTGCGTATACAAGTGGCGGTACAGTTTTTGGCGGACGAGAAGTATTGTTATTAACACTATCTACTAGTGCAAATGATAATAGAGTTTCAGGCGGTCTACTAACACAGTTAAGTGACCACATGAACGTGGCCATTAGAGAATTACAGAATTTTAGATTTAGTGCCATTGACAACGTAAATCCTACTCGTCCAAGTACAGCATTCGAATTTGATTCTACATTACCCGCAGTGTATAGAATTACTGCCTATGGTCAAACACTAGCTGACGGTTCTGCACTGCCTGCAAATAATGCGGTGTTATCATCAGACACTAGTTTTACCTATGTTAAGCCAGTATCGGATCCTACACTGATTACTACTACTGATCCTATTAACGGTGCTAAAAAGATGGGCTCGCAAATTGGCGACATAAGGATCGCTATCTATTCGTTTGCTGGAGATACTACATCTAAAGATTTGTTAAATTCGGGAACACTACAATTTTCATATGACGGAAAAGTTCATAGTATTTTAGGCTATACAGAAGCTGCTGGCGCAGTTCCGGCGTATATTACTATCGGTGATATATCTAATAACAATAACTATAGTGGGTCAAACGTTGGCCTTAGTAGTGCTTTGACTACTGCAAGCGCAACTACCTTTAGAGGCGGCCTTCCAGCAGGATCAACAGGTGCAATTACAGTTAAGATTTCAACGTGTCGTGTTACTGGACATGACTTCTTAGACATTGGTACTGGCGGATATAATACTACCAACTATCCAACTACAATCTTTGGTAATCCAGCTCAAGCTGCGCAACAAGCTAGTGAAGTTATTGAACAACTTAAAGGTCGTGTGTTCTATGTAAGTACTGACCAAAACGGTATCTTCCGTGTTGGACGTTTCTTTACAGTTGACCAGGGTACTGGTACTGTTACATTCAGTGCTAGTATTGCTCTAAGTAACTTAGACGGACTAGGATTTAAGCGTGGTGTTACAGTTGGCGAGTTCTCAACTGATGCAACTATGACCAACAATGCTAGTGATACAGTTCCTGTACAGTCAGCTATTCGTGGATACATTGACAAGCGTTTAGGACTTGACCATTCAGGTAATGGCGTTCCGGTTCCGAACTTAATTGGTCCAGGATACTTGCCATTAAATGGTACATTGGAAATGAAAGCGCCTATTAACCTAGCAGGCTTCCAAATACTAAATGTTGGTTCTCCTAGCGCAGATGATGATGCCGCAACTAAAGGGTATGTTGATGCTGCTATTGGATTGAACAATCAACTGAGTGAACTAACTGATGTTGTCATTGATACTGCTGCAACCAGCAATGCACTAGTCTATGACAGTGTTGCCGGCAAGTGGAAAAATAAAGCTCTCACTGGCGATGTTGCTTTAAGTTTAGATACTGGCACCGGAGTATTAACTGCGGCAATACAAACAGAAGTTATTATTAATAGTCAAGTGTCAACAACTGCTGCTATTGCACAAAGTAAGTTGGCAATGAATGCTGCAACTACTAGAGCAAATGCTACCAGCATTACACAAGCAGATTTAGGCTTGGCAAGTTTCAACAGTAGTGCATTTGATATTACCAGCGGTTGGGTCAGTCTTAAAGATGGCGGCACTAGCTTAGGTAAAATTGCAACAATAAGTGATGCTAGGATTTTAGGTAACTTCTCCGGCTCTGCTGCAAGTCCAATTGAACTAACTGCGACCACTGTTGGTACAAAATCTCTAGAGGCATTGTTTGCAACTAACGGTGCATTGACTAGGACTGGTAGTGAGACATTTGCAGTAGTTACTATTTCAACATCGGGTGGTGCAAACAGTCTTGTTAAAACTGACGGCAATGGTATCATTGACGTTAAGGGTGTTAAGATCAACAGTAGCAGTGCTAATATTTTAGATGTAACCAGTACAACTGTTGCCGTTAATACTCCAGGCACTGTGTCGATTATTGCTGCGTCAGGTACTACTGAAGCAAATACCAACGTTACACTAAAAGGTCAGTTTACATTAGGTGCGAGTAGTACGTTTGTTGCATCAAGTGCAACTAACTCAACTAACGCAACCAATGCAACTAACTTGAGCGTAGGTGGTTTATATAGATCGGCTGCTACTGCTGCTACTGCTAATACTATTGCTGCTAGAGATGGCTCAGGTGACTTGACTGCAATTATATTCCGTGGTACTGCTACATCGGCACAGTATGCTGACTTGGCAGAATACTATACTACTGATCAAGAATATGCTCCAGGAACTGTACTAGTGTTTGGGGGCAGTGCTGAAACTACCACAACAAATATATTCAGTGATGTTAGACTAGCTGGCGTAGTTTCAACTGCTCCAGGCTACATCATGAATAGTGAGCTAGCTGGTACTAGAGCATGTATTGCCCTACAAGGTCGTGTGCCATGTAAGGTAGTTGGACAAGTCAAGAAAGGCGACATGCTGACCACTGCAGGTATTCCAGGACACGCTGCCAAGGCAATGGATCCAAAGATTGGTACTATCATTGGTAAGGCATTGGAAGATAAAGACTATTCTGAAGCAGGTGTAATTGAAGTTGCCGTGGGCAGAGTTTAAATATAAGTGGAGCGATGAATGACACAAAAAATAATTAATACTGGGACTGCCGACAAAGGAAATGGCGATCCGATTCGCACAGCCTTTACTAAAGTAAATGACAATTTTACTGAGCTATACAATGCGGTTGACTTTACTACTATTGGGTCTGATATAGTACCAATAACTAATAATACATATGATATAGGTAACAGTAGTAATAAATGGCAAGATTTATATCTAAGTAATAAAATTTATTTTAACGGAGTATCACTAACTGTTGATGGTACTGGCTCTTTAATAGTCAACGGCGTTGCAGTGGCTACACCAGGTGGTGCTCAGGTTAATGCAGACTGGAATGCTACTAGTGGTGCGGCACAGATATTACACAAACCAACAATACCAACAGATGTTAGTCAACTAGCTGACTCAACTGGCCTACTTGGGTCAGCTATTTCTAATACAGGCTCTACACCACCGGGGACACATCCTGAAGGCACATTATGGTTTGACCCTACTAGTGGTAGACTGTATGTCTATTATGATAGCAATTGGGTCGATGCTAGTCCCAAAGGCACTGCCAGTGCTATATCATATGCCACCAAGGCAGCAAATGCTACAGGTGTAGCAGGACAGATCAGCTATGATGCCAACTGGATTTATATTTGTACATCAGCGAATACATGGAAGCGATCGCCACTAACTGGCGGATATTAAATACAATTAGGAGCGAGCGATATGTTAGATTTTCCAAGTAATCCAGAATCTGGTGATGTATACCTAGGCGGCAACGGAGAGACCTACACCTTTGATGGTGTTAAATGGATAGGTCAAGAATTAAGTGTTGGCGGGGGTGGTGCTAATCTTCCGGAACAGTCTGGACATGCTGGAGAGTTTTTAACCACAGATGGTAATGGAAATATTTCATGGGCTGACAATAGAGGTCCAAGAGGATATGCCGCTACTATAACATTAGGTTCAGTTGCCACAGGATTGCCTGGCTCTGATGTCGTTATTAACAACAGTGGTGATAGTGCTGACGCTGTATTTGATTTTACCATTCCTCGTGGTGACAAAGGCGATGCTGCCACTATTGCCATAGGTGCTGTTAGTACTGGCTTGCCTGGGTCTGGTGTCGTTATCACCAACACCGGTGATACCAATAATGCAGTATTTACGTTTACTATTCCTCGTGGTGACCAGGGCGAACAGGGTGTTCGCGGACTACAAGGTGAACCCGGTGCTCAAGGACAAACTGGAAATCAAGGCACTCCGGGTGTTAAAGGTGACCAAGGTGTTCCAGGACAAAAGGGCGATCAAGGTGAGCCAGGAAATACTGGACCTAAAGGCGATCCAGGCGATCCAGGACTTAAAGCTAAGTCAGATAGACTTGGTGTGGTAAAAACTGGCGATCCAGCTGTGACCCATGTGAATGTTGCTGTAGATGGTACAATCAGCGTTCCAAAAGGTGCTGGAATAAATACAGTAACAGATATTTCTAATGTGAATTCAACAGCTGGCGGAGCGGCATTAAATGACGGCGCATTGCTAATTTATAATGCCAGCAGTGAAAGATGGGATACAGTAAACAACTTAAGATCCGACGAAATGGATGGCGGATTTTTTTAAAAAACGGAGCGGTTTAAATGGCTAATGATGCAAATATTATAAAGATTAAACGATCGGGCACGAGTGGTGCACCAGCATCGTTAAAACTGGGCGAGTTAGCCTATAGCTATTTAACTGCTAGCGGGAACCCTACTAGCAACGGCGGCGACAGATTATTCATTGGTGCAAACGGTGTTGGTGTTACCGGCAATGCTAATGATGTTATTGTTATTGGTGGTAAGTATTTTACGGACATGCTGGACCACGAGCGTGGTGTACTAACAGCCAGCTCAGCTTTAATCGTCGATGCTAATAAAAAACTAGACGAACTATTAGTTGATGATCTATCGTTAAATGGTAATACTCTAAGCACCACTAGTGGCGACTTAAATGTAATATTATCTGCCAACGGTACTGGTAAAGTACAGATCAATACAAGCAGTAATAGTTTTACATTGCCTGCTGTAAGAACAGCAACAACTGGACATGTACTTACAGCCAACACAGATGGCACAACAAGTTGGTTATCTCCAACTTTATCTATTGCAGGTAGCACAGGTACTGACACTGTTACTTTAGTAGGTGACACCTTAACATTTGCGGGTGCCACATCACCAATCACTGTTGCTGTTACAGATAACACAGTGACCGTTGCTGTTGCAGACGCTACAGCAAGCACCAAAGGTTTGGCAAGTTTTGACTCAACTGACTTTACGGTTGCAAGCGGCGCTGTTACAGTCAAAGAAGAAAGAATACAAGACATTGTTGGTGCAATGGTTTCTGGAACAGAAACTGACCTATTAGCAACATACGACGATCCCGCAGGCACATTAGATTTTACTTTAAAAACAGTTAATACCACAGTTGGAACATTTGGTAGTACCACAGCAATACCAGTAGTCACAGTAAATGGCAAAGGTCTAGTTACATCAGTAACAACTGCGTCAATAAGCACTAGTCTTAGTATTGCTGGCGGCACAGGAACAGACTCA
>Ga0114963_10002698_pt1 | contig 12129 bp, 5 predicted proteins | sample C_131016_EF_Meta_FD_87019 | JGI IMG/M metagenome (GOLD analysis project Ga0114963, IMG submission 87019) | Freshwater microbial communities from Lake Croche, Canada to study carbon cycling - C_131016_EF_MetaG | ecosystem: Environmental > Aquatic > Freshwater > Lake | place: Lake Croche, Canada...
CGCTGCGGCTGCCTCGACACGTTTCTTCTTCGCATCCTCGGCGGTGGCCAGATCGGCCTTCAGCGTGGCCAACGCTGCCTGAGCCTTCTGATGGTCTGCCTGCGGTTGCGTCACGGCGGCTTTCTTCTTCTTGGCTTCGACATCGGTCTTGGCCACGTCCACCACGGCCGCGTACACCGCCTCGCGTTCGGCATCGCGGTCCTTGATCACCTGGGCCAGGTCGGCCTTGGCATTGAGAGACCGTCGCTTCGCGAGGTCGACCGCGACCCGCAGCCGATCGATGCTGCCCGTGACTGGATGCTCCGCGGCGATCTGCGCCACGAGTTGACCGTTCTCGGTGTTCCAGAGTAACACCCGGCCAAACTCGCTGGCCGTGGCCGCGCGTTTGCCATCGGGCCGGACGGCGACCGCGGTGATCGGACCACCGTCGTAGTAGCTGGCCACCTCGTTGCCTCCCGCGGCATCCCAGATCCTCGCCGTGCCATCGGGGCTGCCGGAAAACAGGCGGGTGCCCTTTGCATCGAAGGCGACCATCGACGTGATCGGGGCAGAGCACCTGTTGAACTGCTTGATCGGCGGCGGGCCGACCGGCTGGGCGGCGGCATCGGCCGATACGGCGGGCAACGGCCAAGGCAACGGCCAGGTGCGAATCAGGTAGTCGTCGGTGGCCACGGCGATCTGCTCGCCCTCCAGCAACAGAGCCATGGCCGTGACGGGTGCCGGCGTGGACAGCGTTCCGATTTCCCGTCCATCGGCCACGTCCCACATGCGAACTGTGCGATCGGTCGAACCGGAGAGCAGGCGGTCGCCCCCGGCATTGAACGTGAGAGCGGAGACGCTGCCGCCATGCCCTTTGAGCGTGCGGAGACGCTTGCCTGTGGCCACGTCATTGAGATGGATCCGGCCGCTGGTTTCACCGATGGCCGCCACCGCGCCGTTGGGCGAGACCGCCAGGCTTGTCACGTCGGCATCGGCCGCGGCCAGGTCCACAATGCGCTCGTTGTGGGGACGACGCCAGATGTTGACGGTTCGGAAGGCGCCCGAGGCCAGCCGCTCGCCATCGGGACTGAAGGCAAGCGACTGCACGGCATCGATGTGGGCCAGGTCCAACCGGCTCGGGCTCCCGCCGTCGGCCTGGCCCGCCGCGAGCAGATTCGGATCCTTGAGGCGACCGACCTCACGACGCGATGCCACGTCATAGATGAAGATCTGATTGGCGCATGCGGCGGCCGCGTGACTGCCGTCAGGAGCGACGTCCACGGCGTAGATGGGATGGAAACCGGCGGGCAGAGGCTGCCAGGCAATCGGCCCCGACCCCGACACCTCGCCGGTGGCGCCCTCGTTGATCCAGAGCCTGAGCAGGCCCAACTGTTCGGAGCTCAGGTTGTGCGCGTTGCGATCGTTGTCGGCGGGTGGCATCAGCGGTTCCTCGCTGTGTGCCGCGAGCTTGAACAGGAGGCTCTCATCGGCCTTGCCAGGCACGACGGCCGGCCCGGACACGCCACCCTTCAACATCATCCGGGGCGTCTCCAGCACCAGTTCGCTTTCGGCGGCCGAAACGTTGTGGCAGGCGAGACAGTTGCTGCGGAGGATCGGCAGGATCTCTTTCTCGAAGTCGACCGGACCGGCGTGCTTGATGTCGGCGATGGCCAGCGGCTTGACCGCATCGGCCGCCATGCACGGCACTGCAAGGATCGCGGCGGCCAGCCAGATGGACAGGCCGCAGCGGACGCCGCCGCAATCGGACTGTCGAAAACGGGGGCGAAAAATGTTCATAGGTCGCTCTCCAGCATGGACGCGGACTGGGATACAGACTCAGGCAGGGGCCCCGTTGTGGCCCCCTGCAGGGGAGGTCAGGTCTTCGCAGGCGGTGCGGGCGGGGGCGTGTTCGCGGCGGGTTCGATCTTCACCTCGACCGTGCGGTCGATTTGCAGTGGCTGTCCATTATAGTTCAGCTTGGCACGGACGATGACGGCGTGGGTTCCGGGCGTGGCCTTTGCGTCAGCCTTCACCACGACCTTGCCACTCTCGGCACCGGTCGCCAGCTGCATCTTTTCCAGCACGACGCCGGTCACGCCAGCCGGCAGTTGGGCCTCGATATCGACTGGCTGGGTGAAGTCAAAGAGCCGCTTGATGGCGACCGGAATCTCGCCGGCTGCCTCCGCGGCGATGGCCGTTGGGGGAGTCACCGAGAAAGTGATCGGCGCCTCGACCACCCGGATGATCAGCGTGCCAGAGGCGATGAACGTGTCGATCTCCTGGGGCTTGGCGGCGTTGGCCAGATCGGTGGCCTGCTTGTCGACGACCTTTTGCTCCTCGGTAGCGGCCCGCAGATTCTCCGAGGCCGCCAAGGCCGCCTCGGCGGCCTTGGTCTTGGCCTCGGCGGCCGCCGCGATTGTCGCGGCCTGTCCCGAATCGGCGGCGCTGGCCGCCAGGTCGGCGACCTTCTTCTCAGCCTCGATCCGGGTGGCTTCGGCCACCTTCGATTGCTCGGTGAATTGGGTGACCTGTGCGATGAGTTCCTGCTTGCGTGCCTCGGCGCGAGCGGCGGCCTCCGGATTCCTCGGATAGGCGACGCGGACCTGTCCCACCAGGAATGCCGAGTAGTCGCCGGGCAGCACCTTCGTCGGCACGGTCAGCGAGAGCGAGCCCTCGGTGGCCGCCGCGTCGATCACCGCCGAAGGCAGTTGAGGGAAGGCGCTGGTCGGCAGGCCGCGAAGCTCAAGCTTTATGCTGCCCTTGAGCTCATGCAGGCGAGGCACCTTATAGCGAATGTCGAGCTTGCCGGCCCGCGCCACCTCCCACGGCTTGTCCTCGGCTGCCACCAGCCGAAACGCCGCCTCTTCGCCGATCACCGACAGCATCATGTCGGGCGACACTCGCGACTCGATCGACTCGAGGGGGCTGTTCTTGTTCCAGACGACCGTGCTGAAGAATGCCTCCCGCCGCGTCTCCTGCGTGCCGAGCCGGGCGGTGCCGATCAGCTTGATCGGGCCGCGCCAGACAGGGGCGTCGGCGGCCGCCGTGAACACGACGCTCGCCTGATGCTCGCCGACGGGGATGCTGACCGGTGGGCAGGTCACACCCTCCGGCAGTCCCTCGATGGACACCGCGATGGGGCCGTCGAACCCGCCGCGACGATAGGCCTGCACGACGATCGACCAGGTGCCGCCCCGACGCAGGGTGGGAGTGGCCGGAAAATTGGGGCCATTTTGGTTGGCGTATTGCGCGAGCGCCTGGCAGGTGGCCAGCAGTTGGAATTCAGGCATGCTCTGCCGCACGACCATCCGGTAGACGTGCCGTTGCCGCGCGATCGAGCCCGCGTAGAGGTCGCGGACCGCGATGCGGTAGGTGCCATCGGCATCGGCCGTGAAGAGCACGGCAGGATCGTGCGTGAGGATGTCGAACGGCCGGTTGTACGAAAACCGCTGGGCCGGGTCGTCCTGTTCGACGATCGTGCGGACAGTCTCCTTGCCCTTGCCATCGGTGCCCACATATTCAACCAGCACCGCGGGGTCGGTGGGCAGCGTCAGTCGTTCCGAGAAGACCTCGACGGAATAGGTATCCCCTTTTTTGCCGGTGAACGAAAACCAGTCGGTATCGCGGTCGGCGTAGAACCGGCCGGCCACTTCGCACGGCAGTGTGAGCGGCTGCGAATGCGAGCGTTCGTTGTTGGCCGGCTCTTGCTCGATGACAATCGGCAGGCTGGTCAGCGAAATGAACACGGGGTTCGACGGGCCTTGCGGCGAGGGAAGCCTGTAGTCGAAGCCCTGCACCTCGATTTCATGGGGGTCGCGGCGCGTGCTGGTCGGGCTGAGGCTCAGGCTTCCAGCCTGCGCGGCGGCAGTGATCGGCACGACGACCTGCTCGAGCCCTGCATCCGAGGCCGCGACGCCGGCCACTGGGCCGCCGCCGGGCAGGTTGCGGCCGAACAGCGTGAAGGGACCGGTCGTGCCCTGGGCCGCCACCGGCGGCCAGACGTAGTCGAGGAAGGGCCGCGTGCTGAGCACGAGCCGGTAAGGAAATTGGTTGCCACCGCGATAGCTGGCGTCGGAGATCTTGACGCGGTAGACACCTTCGACGGGAGCAGTGAAATCGATCACCGGCTCACGGCGGTAGGTTGCACGGGCAAACCGCAGTTGCTCGCCACCCGCACTCAAGATCTCCACCACGCCGCTCAGACGCGAGTCGAGTCCCCTCGCCGAGCAGATCACAAGCACCCGCTGGCCCGCCTTAGCGTTGAATTGGAAGTAGTCGACGTTGCCGTCGTCGGAGCGGGCGTCGACGATGGTGTCGAGCTCCAGCGAAAACGACTTGTCGGGCGTGTGGTTGTCGCCGGGCTCCACTACCTGAGGCAGATCGCCAACCTCAAACGGCCGCGGGCTCGACAGGCCGAAGCGGCCAGCCACACGAACTTCGTAGAAGCCCAGAGGCACGTTCGGCGCGATGGTGACCGTATAGCGGGTCGCAAACGGCTCGGGCTCCTTCTCGAACTTTCGCGGCGTGAGCTTTGCTGCTGCGGTGATGCCCGGATGCGAGAAGACCAGATGGGTCGCCTCGTCGAGGTCCTCGCCCTCTATGCCGACTTCGAATTCGGTGCCCTGCTGGCCGCCCGGAGGCGACAGCACGAGCAGCCGGGCGTTGGGGAACCCCGCGGCCGAGAGCGTGGTCGCCATCAACAAGCACGGAAGGAGTGCCGCTGCGGCACGAAAAACATTCGCCATGGAACACCCCAAAAGGCAGGCAAGAAGAGGCAGGCAAGAAGAGGCATGCAAGAGCCGCGCTCGCGATCGAGCGACTAGTGGTTGAAGAGGAATTCCTTGCTGTTGAGCAGGCTCCAAACCACGTCTTCGAAGGCTTGCTGCGAATAGGACTTCTTTTCAAGGTAGGCCAGCACGAAGGTCTGCTCGTCGGCCGTCGGCGGCCGACCGAATGCGGTGAGGTAGAGTTCGCGGACCTTGGCGTCGTTCTTGGCCACTTGGTCCTTCGCCAGCGTGGCGGCACGGCCGCTGCCATTGCTCAGCTTGCCCATGATCTCTGCGGAGTTGACCAAGTGGAGGCCCTGGGAGAGGTTCGCGTCGCTGCCCCGTTCGCACTCGCAGGCGCTGTCACCCTTCGGCCGGCCGAAGACCGTGAGGAAGCCGGAGGGATAATCGGCGTAGGGCAGTTGCATGGCCCGGGAGTCGGACGGCATGCCAGCAAATTTCGTTTGTGATCCGGTCGTCGTATCGATCGCATCGGAGAGCACTTCCGCGGGAAGGCGGCGCGGATAGTAGCGGGAGAAATTCTGGCGGTCGTCAGCGTTGTACTGATTCGGCTCGGAGCTGAGCTGGTAGACCGTCGACTGGCAGATCGTTCGCACGAGGTCCTTCGTGTCAAAGCCGTGGTCGACAAAGTGCTTCGCCAGTGCGTCGAGCAGTTCCGGATTGGTCGCGGGATTCGTAGCCCGCATGTCATCCTCTGGATCGATCAGACCCCGGCCGAAAAAACTCTTCCATGTGCGGTTCACGAAAGACTTCGCGAAGAACGGGTTGTCGCGGGAGGCCAGCCAGTCGGCCAGTTGCAGGCGTGGATCCTCGCTGCCCTCAATGGCCAGCGGCGGGCCGCCGAGGCCCGCTGGGGTGAGTTGCTCGCCCGTCTTGGGATGCTTGGCCGTCGCCACGCCCGACTTGTGGAAGACCCGTTGGTCGGCCTCCGAGAGGCCCGGCTTCTTGCCGAGCTGCGTGAAGAAGGCGGAAAACCGAGCGTAATCCTCCTGGCTCCAGCGCTCGAAGGGATGGTGATGGCACTTGGCGCACTGGATTCGCTGGCCAAGGAACAGCTGCGCCGTGTCCTCGACCTGTGAGTTGATATCCTTCACCGTGCGGTACCAGAGCACTGCGGGATTCTCGCTGGACTCGCCCGCAGCGGTGACGACATGCCGCACGAACTGGTCGTAGGGCATGTTTTCTTGGATCGCCTGGCGAATCCATGTATGGAAGGCGTAGTTGCCGGGCTTGCCGAGGTCCGCGAACTCGGAGTCGAGACGATTGCGGAGCAGAGCGGACCACTTGGTGGCAAAGGCGTCGGCGTAGTCGCCGGAAGCCAACACCTTGTCGATCCAGATATCGCGTTTTCCGGGCGAGGGATCAGCGAGGAATGCCTCCGCCTCCACGGCGGTTGGCAGACGGCCGCCCAGGTCGACCATCATTCGCCGCAGGAAAGTCGCGTCGTCAGCCACCGGCGACGGCGGCAGCCCCAGGAGTTGCAGCTTCTTGAAGGCCAGGGTGTCGATGAAGTTGCGGGCTGGAGGCAGGGTGGTCAGCGGCGCGCCCAACGGAATCGTGGCGCGGAATACAGCCACCTCAGTCTGGTAGCGGACCATGATCGCCACGTCGCCTGTTTCGGTGTTGGTCCGCACGAGGCCGCGTTTGCTGACACTCGCCATCTCCGGCACGTTGGCCTCGTAGACCGCGGTGGCGGTGACATCCTCGCGGGAGCCGTCGCTGTAGAGAGCCGTGACGAGCAGTTGCTGTTCGGTGTGCGGTGCCATCAGCCGCGAGGCGGGATAGACCTCGAGCTTTTTCAGCCGGGCCGCCTCCGGATTGGCTGGCGGGCCACCGGCGGCGATCCAGTTGCGGATCAGTTTGTACTCGGGTGAGCCGGCCTCGAGCCGGCCTCCTCCGCCGTGGGCCACGATGCCCGTACCCTTCTGCAGCAGCAGGCTCTTGTCGGGCGATGCAAACGACAGTCGACGGGCTCGGGATTCCTTGACGAGATGTTCGTAATCCTCAAGTTGTTCGAAGCCCATCAGCGACAGCCTGAAGCCGTTTTGCCCGTTGGCCGCCCCATGGCAGCCGCCGCCGTTGCAGCCGTTTTTCGTGAAGATCGGAACGATGTGGTTCGCAAAATCGACGCCGGGATTGTCTGCAAAGCTCTCGACGGAGAAGGATACCGCTGCGGTCAGCGGTGGCGTGCCCGGGAGCGTGGCTGTGACGGTCGCGGTGCCATCGCCCCGTGGGCTGACAACACCCTGCGAGTCGATGGCGACAACACCGGCAGGCGCGGCTGTGAAGGTCACGGTGCGGGTGAGATCGAGCGACCGGCCCGCAGCATCGCTGCCCATCACCACCAGTTGTTGGCGGGCGTCTTCTCCGCGGAGCACGACCGACTCGCCGTCGGGGCGGCCGACGTGCATCGAGAGCGATACGGAGGCGCCGGTGGGCTGAAGGGCCGTTGCGGTCGCGTCGGCGGCGACACTCATCGCCGATCCCGTGAGGACCGTCGCCAGCAGAACAATGAGAATGGTAGCGACAGCGACGGCGGCAGATCGTGTCATGGTTATGCCCTCATGTTTTGCAGAACAACCCAGCTTTTCGCGGAAAGTCAGATGAGCTCGCGAATGGGGCTGCCGAACGGCAGAATTGGATTCGGACGGCCGCTGTGGTCGAGGAAGCTATGCGTGGTGTCGATGCCAAGATGCCGGTAGATCGTGGCCCAGAGGTCGTTGGGCGTGAGCGGTCGATCCTTGGGATCCTCCCCCTTGGCGTTGGTCGATCCCACGACCTGGCCCATCCGCAGGCCGCCTCCTGAGACGAGCGTCGACATCGCCCGCGGCCAGTGGTCACGGCCGGGCTGTTTGACGCCGGTAGCCGTGCCCACCTGGTATTCGAGTCGGGGCGTGTGGCCGAACTCGCTGGTGGCGACGACGAGCACCCGCTTGTCGAGACCTCGGTTGTAGAGATCCTCGATCAGGGCCGTGACGATCTGGTCGTAGTAGGGCGCCCGATACCGCAGATCGGTGAAGATATGACAATTGATCGCGTGGCAGTCCCAGTTGCCGGTCGTGCCGAAGGGCAGCCCGCCCGGAATATCGGGGTTCTCCATCACGACGCTCACAAAACTGCTGCCGGCCTCGACAAGGCGGCGGGCCAGGAGCGCCCGCTGGCCCCAGGAATGATTACCGTACCGCTCGCGCACCTCGGCCGACTCCTGCGAGAGATCGAAGGCGTTGCGGGCGGCCTCGCTCGTGAGCAGATCGTAGGCCTTGGTGTTGAAGCGATCCATCGCCGCCATCGCGCCCGAGCGGTCGACATCGCGGCGAAGGCGGTCGACGCCTTCGAGCAGCGACCGCCGATCGGCGAGCCGCGTGGCCATGTCGTTGGCCAGCGCGAGGTTATTCACCTGCCAGCCCTTTCTGCTGGGATTTCCCGGGATGGAAAACGGCGCGTAGGCCGGGCCAAGGTAGGCAGAGCCGAGTGAAAATATGTCAACGTTGTGGTAATCGCCTGTCATGTAGATGCTGTGGGGCAGGCCGCGGGCGATGTGGTCGCGCATCTTGGCGACGATTGAAGGGCAGGCCGGCGCGTCGTTGACGAAGCCGACGGGCGTCTTCGGAATCCGGCCAGTCATCATCCGCTTGTGGCCGCCGCCATGGTCGCCGAAGTCGTGCGAGATTGAGCGGATGAGCGAGAACCGGTCGGCGACCTTCGTGTGCAGCGGAAAGAGTTCCGTGACCTCGATGCCCGGCACGTTGGTCTTCACCGGCTTGAAATCGCCGCGATACTCCGCCGGGGCTTCCGGCTTCATGTCGTAGGTATCGATGTGGGAAAACCCGCCTGACATCCACAGGAAGATCACCGCGGTGTCGTCCGCAACGGTCGTGGTGCCTGCCTCGGCCCGCAACCGCAGGAGATCAGAGAGCCCAAGGCCGGTCGCTCCGATGGCGCCGATCTCGAGGAAACTGCGCCGCGACACAGGGCCCGCACACGGCTTGGCTGGCATCTCGCCGCCGCCCAATGCCCTGTTGGTTGACCTACCCATCAAGCACCTCCGTTTTCACGTTTGGTTTGGATCAACGGCGGTTTTTTTCCAACCATACCGCTTCGTTCAACGAGAACTCCCTCCGGATTGTTCTCCTGCCAGCGTCCCACGGAATGGCATTCTATCAAAGTCTAGACAAAGTATAGCTCCTCAATCGCTGGCTCACAGCACGGCCATGCACCATTATCGGACCTGCCAACCCCAAAAGCACTGTTTTCCAAACATGAGTCAGCAGTGTCCCGTTGAGGTAGGGGCTGCGCGTCACAACACCATGCTTCGCAAGGGGTTACGTTTCATGATCGCTGTCCACGACGACAACCAACTGCCCGAGGCTGATCGAGTTGGCGGAGGCCCAGTCACCGGCAGGCGGGCTGGCTGGAAAACTGCACGAGGGCCTCGATCACGCGGGCCCGGGCCGCGGCATCGCGGAGAATCAGATAGCGGTGTTTCCCCATGGCGTCGGGCGTGAACACCGTGGCCCCCGCGTCAGTCACGGTCACCCTGCCGGGCGGCGAACGCTCGAAGTAGCCCCGGTCGCCGAGAACTGCGTCGAGCACGCTCGTGAGATCCCAACTCGGCCGGTCATGCGGCGGCGGGGAGACGAGCCGGTAGGCCTCGGCGACGGGATGATGGGGCACGTCATGAAAATCCTTGACGATGCTTTGGCTCGGATAGGGCAGCGCGATACCGATCTCAAACCCGCTCCAGACCACCTCCGTCGGCCAGCGGGCGGCGATCGCCGCCGCCGAAGCCCGGTCACGGACGACGTTGTACTCACCGTAGGCAGCGTTGCCCCCGATGGGCTCAAACGCGCCGGCCATCAGTTCGAGCAGCCGCACCTTCTTCGCGACGAGTTCCACGCCCGGCAGCGGGCTCGCGGCATCGGCCGGGCTATCCAAGAGCCGGGCGAGGTTCGTCGAGAAGCCCACCTGGATCGCCACCACGGAACCATCCTCCGCGGCGGCGAGCGTCTTCCGCAGCACCGCGACCGCATCGGGGGCGTCTTTGCCATCGAGCAGATCGTGCGGATAGCGAAAGCCCGCTGCATCCTTCTCGGCGGCCAGCTTCAGGTAAAGGCTCGGCACCTTGATGCCACCCGGCCCGACGACGCCGATGGGAATGTCGGGGCGACCGTAGAACGTGTTGACGCAGTCCGCAAACGGGCCCGCCTGCGGATGATCAGCCGTCACCGTGACCGCCAGCAGCCGGCATCGGCCGCGGGATTCGAGGGCATGCAGCATCGCCAGCGCCGCCACGTCGTCGCAGTCTTCGCAGATGTCGGTGTCGAAGATCACCGGCACGGGGGCCGGTGATTCGGCCCGCGGCGACGGGCCCGCGGCAGCTGCCATGAGGCCGCATGCCATCGCGAGAATTGCGAGCGGTGCGGGCGTGCGTGTCGCCATCACGAGGGAAGCCCTTCTCGGGAGGATTGAAATTGAAAAATCTCGTCGCGTCGGGGGGCGGAGGCCTGTGCGCCATGGCGGGTCACCGCGATCGCCGCCGCGGCATTCGCGAATCGCGCCGCCTCGACGAGGCTTTTGCCTTCGGCGATCGCCACCGCCAGGCAGCCGTTGAAGACATCGCCCGCGGCGACGGTGTCGAGCGGAGTGACCTCATAGGCCGCCACATGAGCCGTCGCGGCGGCTTCGGCCACGAGCGCCCCCTGGCGACCGAGCGTGATCACGGCCGACCGCGGCCCCACGGCGAGCAGCCGGCCGGCAGCGGATGCGGCGGAGCGTTCGTCGGTCACCGCCAGCCCCGTGAGCAGTTCGGCCTCGGTCTCGTTGGGCGTGAGGATCGCGACCTGGGCCAACAGCCCGGCGTCGAGCGGCCGCGCGGGGGCTGGATTGAGAATCACCGGCACGCCCGCGGCATGGGCCATCGCGATGGCGTGCCGCACCGTCTCGAGGGGAATCTCGAGCTGCACGAGCAGGATGTCGGCGGCCCGGATCGCGGCGCCGGCCCGATCGACGTCGGCCGGTGTCAGCCGGTCGTTGGCACCGGATGCCACGGCGATACTGTTCTCGCCGCGGTCATCGACGAGGATGAACGCCACTCCCGAAGGCGCGGCCGAATCGCGGGTGATGAAGGTCGTGTCGATGCCATCGGCCGAGAAGGCGGCCACCGCCGCGTCGCCCATCGCGTCGGCGCCGAGCTTCGCGATGAAGGTGGTGTGGCCACCGGCACGGGCCGCGGCGACGGCCTGGTTGGCCCCCTTGCCGCCGCCGACGCTCGCGAACGTGCCCCCGATCACGGTCTCGCCGGGCCGCGGCAGGCTCCGAACGCGCACGACGAGATCGGTGTTGGCACTGCCGACGACGACGATGTTGGGTGAAGAGGATGGCATGGAGTGGCGTTTCACGAGGTCTTTATCTGGCGGCGATCAGCAGCGTGAGACCCGCACCGTAGAGCACGAACATGAGCGCGAGCAGCCGGCCGGTGCCCGCCGGTGCCGAGGCAAACTCCCGCCAGACGAACACACCCCAGAACGCCGCCACCATCGTCGCCCCTTGGCCAAGCCCATAGGAGACGGCTGGGCCTGCCTTGTCGGAGGCGAGGATGCTCAGGCTCATGCCGATATTCCAGATCACGCCCCCAAGGATACCCACGAAATGCACCCACGGGCTGCCGGCGAAATACTCGCGGACAGCCACCGGCTCGCCCTGGAACGGCCGCACCATCACAAGCGTGTTCCAGAGGAAGCTCGACAGAAAGAGGCCCGCGGAGAAGACGACGATCGCCGCGTAGGGCCCGAGCTTTCCTGATTCTGGAGCGGCGAAGTTGGTCGCCATCGCCGCCACGACGAACCGGTAGAAAAACCCCATCAAGACGCCCGCGGCCACCGACAGGATCATGCCGAGCCGCGGCGTCGCGGACGACGAGGTCGCAGCCCGCTTGTAGGCGATCGCGTCGAGGATGATCGCCAGCATGATGGCGACGACTCCGAGGCCGATGAAGAGCGGATTGCCGACCGGCTTGGCAAGGTAGGACGTCACCACCCCGATCACGAGCGCCAGGCCGACGCCGACCGGAAACGCCACCGCCATTCCCGCGATCCCGATCGCCGCGACGAGCAGGATGTTGGAGAGATTGAAGATCGCCCCGCCCAGGAAGGCCGACCAGACGGCCGAACGGTCGGCCTGGGCGAGATCGGCGAGGAACGGCCGGCCCGCAGTGCCGAGGCTCCCGCAGGTGAACGCCGACAGAACCGCAAGCAGGAGCACGCCGAGCGAATAGTCCCAGTAGTAGAGCTGGAACGGCCAAGCCCGACCGGCGAGCTTCTGCGTGTTGGCCCACGACCCCCAGCAGAGCATCGTCACGACACAC
>Ga0114963_10002700_pt1 | contig 12125 bp, 10 predicted proteins | sample C_131016_EF_Meta_FD_87019 | JGI IMG/M metagenome (GOLD analysis project Ga0114963, IMG submission 87019) | Freshwater microbial communities from Lake Croche, Canada to study carbon cycling - C_131016_EF_MetaG | ecosystem: Environmental > Aquatic > Freshwater > Lake | place: Lake Croche, Canada...
CGCTCCCCAGAAAGGCGCAGCACACTGCGCTCGCTGGTCAAGGGATAGATCGCAGCCACGCCCAATTCTGTGGCTTTTTCCACCAGCCAGTCCATACGCTCGTTGGCCGGCATCACCACAGCGATAGAAACCCGGCGCGCGGCCTCGCATTCCCGCGCCTTGAATGCACCGACGCGCACCTGCACTTGGCTGCGCCCCATCAGCAGGATTTCCGCTTCGTATTCGCCACCGGCAGTCGCCGCTTGCGTAACTCCATCCCAGCCGGGTCCGTGGTTGAACAGGGTAATCGTCTGGCCCGGCTGCATACGCAAAACCTGTACATGGCGGGCCGGGCCGGGTGGCAAGTCCAGCGCATCACCGGTTTGCAAAGGAGATGGACAATAAAAACGGGGCATTAAGGTGCTGCGCTCATCGGGTGCATGGCATGGCTTGTCAACCTATGCCTACACGCGGCCAAAAGAAAAAGCCTGGGGCGGCTCGATACCCTCGATACCCTCCACCAGGCGCAGCAAGGGTTTGAGCTCGCGGTAACGGGCGCAGGTGGCTCGGATGTAGCCGATAAAACGCGGTGTGTCGGCCAAATACTTGGGCTTGCCGTCGCGCAGTGTCAGGCGCGCAAAGATGCCGGCAATTTTGATATGCCGCTGCAAGCCCATCCATTCCACAGCCCGGTAAAACTCGCCAAAGTCATCACCCACGGGCAAGCCCGCTTTGCGCGCCTGCTGCCAGTAGCGCACTGTCACATCCAGGCAAAAGTCCTCCTCCCAGCTGAGAAAGGCGTCGCGCATCAGGCTGGCGATGTCGTAAGTGATCGGCCCATACACAGCGTCCTGAAAATCGAGCACACCCAGCGGGTGCGCGCGCCCAGCATCCATCAGGTTACGCGGCATAAAGTCGCGGTGCACATACACCGAAGGCCAGGACAAATTGTTGGCGATGATGGTTTCAAACGCCTGCTCCAAGACTTTGTTTTGCGCAACCTCGATGGATACTTTTCGGTGCTGCGCGATGTACCACTGCGGAAACAAATCCATTTCACGGCGCAAAAGCGCATGGTCATAGGGCGGCAATACGCCGGGCTGCGAAGCCTTTTGCCAGGCGATCAAGGTATCGACCGCTTGCAGATACACGTCCAAAGGGGGCGGCGCTGTCGGGTCTATGCGCTGCATCATGGTCCGATCGCCCAGGTCGCTCAGCAGCATAAAGCCTTGCGCCTGGTTCCAATCGAGCACCTGCGGGCAATGGATGCCCGCTTGTTGCAACAAGCCCGCGACGCTGACAAAAGCGGCGCTGTCCTCTTTGTCTGGCGGCGCGTCCATCACGATCAAACTGGGGCCGTACGTGCTATCTGCGCTGTTTACCCGCAAATAGCGCCGGAAGCTGGCATCGGCCGACGCCAAGCGCACGCTGTCAGGCTGTAGGCCAAAGCGCTGTTGCACCGACTGCAGCCAGACGTCAAACGCATGACCGCGCGCGGCATCGGGCCAATGCACGGGCTGCGTCGCAGTCGCCATAGAAGTGTCCGGGCTTGGCGCAAGTGGCGCGCCACTTTGGAAAACGGTTGCGAAGGCGCGTGTGCCGCCTGCGCGGGAGGGAGGGTCAGTGGGGCTCATGGATAATCCATTGTCCATCTTTTTGCGCACCTACCTTGCCCCCTTCCTTGCTCATGCTTCCAGATTACCGCTTGCCGTCCGCCTTGGCACGGGCTGCAAAAGCAAAGATTCTGATCCATGCAGGGTTTTGGGCAGCGCTGACTGTCCTATCGAATCCGGTGGGCGCACAGAGCGCCCCGCCGGCGGCACCAGGCCAAGCCAGTCTGATGAACACACCTGCACAAAAAAACTGGGCTTACCTGTCTGGCGACACGCTCAGCGGACATGCCGACAAGGAAGTGGTACTGCAAGGAAACGCGCAAATGCTGCGCTCAGACGCGCAGATCAGCGCCGACAGCCTGCATTACGACCAACGCACCGATCGCCTGCAAGCCCAAGGCCATGTGCGCATTGAGCGCAAAGAGCGCGTTTATTCCGGCAGCTATCTGGACATGGATGTGGAGCGCTTTGAAGGCTTTTTCACTGACATCACCTACCAGCTAGGCGGCGAAAAAGGCCACGGTGAAGCACTGCGCGCTGACTTCGCAGATAAAGACCATATGACCGCCCACCAGGGTAGCTACACCACCTGTAGGCGCAAGCCCGGCCCTAGCTGGGTACCCGAGTGGGCGCTGACCGCAAAGCAACTCGATATTGACAATGAAGAAGAGATTGGCAAAGCGCAGGGCGCTTTTTTGCACTTCCAAGGTCTGCCGGTACTGCCGGTGCCACCCTTTAGTTTCCCGATCACGGAAAAACGCAAATCGGGGTTTTTGCCACCCCTGTTTGGCATTGACAGCGTCAACGGCTTTGAATTGGCCACGCCTTATTACTTTAATCTCGCGCCCCACTATGACCTGACGGTCACGCCCAACTTCATGAGCAACCGGGGGGTGAATATTGAAAACCAATTGCGCTATTTGGAGCCGAACTATTCCGGGGATTTGAAGCTGGCCTATATGCCGGGCGACCGCTTGCGCGGGCAGGATCGCGTTGCGCTGGCGCTTTTACACAACACGCAGATTGCCAGTCCCATTGGCAACATTTCGCTAGCCGCCAATATCAGCCGCGCGGGCGATGACAACTACGGATCGGACTTTATCAGTAGCAGTAGCACGATTTTGCAAAGCGGCTTGCCTTTGGGCGGAACAAATCGGCAGCTACCTGCAGACCTCACGGCGAGTTGGGGAAGGGGTGATTTGTCTTCTATGCTCAAAGTACAAAAATGGCAGGGCCTGCAAATCATCACGCCCTATGACCGGATGCCGCAATGGACGCTGCGCTATGCCCAAAGCAATGTGCAAGGTATCGACTGGTCGGTGGACACCGATTTCACCCAATTTGAGGGGGACCGCACGCTCACGCACCAGCCCAACGCGCAGCGCGCCTTTGCCTGGGCGCAAATCAGCTACCCCATGATTTGGCCGGCTTTTTACCTAACGCCCAAAGTGCAAACCCATGTGGCGGGCTATCAATTTGACGCCCTCATTACCAACAAGCAGTCAGCCAATAGCCTGGTCAGCACCTTCAGCTTAGACGCTGGACTTACCTTTGAACGCAACACGGAGATTTTGGGTGAAAAGCTGTTGCAAACCTTGGAGCCGCGTGCTTTTTATGTGTACACGCCCTATACCGACCAAAGCCTGCTACCCAATTACGACACTGCGGCGCAAGACCTGAATTTGACCGCTGTTTTTACCGAGAACGCCTACGTCGGTCACGACAAAATTTCTGATAACAATTTGCTAACGCTAGGACTGACAACGCGATTTTTAAATCCGGACACCGGCGCCCAATTGGCCAGCTTTGGCATGGCGCAGCGCTTGCGTTTTGAAGAGCAAAAAGTAACGCTCTTGCCCGGGCAAGCACCGGCCGCAACCGGACTGAGCGATATTTTGCTGGGTTCGCGCCTCAACCTGGGAGACCGCTGGGTGGTGGACGCTGCCACGCAGTACAACATCCAAACCCAGCAATCGGTGCGTTCGGTCATCGGCGGGCGCTTCCATGCCGGCGATTTTCAAACGCTCAACGTCGCTTACCGCTCGCAATTGAACGCAAGCGAGCAAGTGGATATCAGCTGGCAATGGCCACTGCAAGGGCTTTGGAGCCTGGCAGGCGGTAGGTCCGACCCCGATGCCGGACGCTACTACGGTCTCGGGCGCGTCGCCTACAGTTTGCGCGAACAGCAATTGGTCGATAGCCTTTTAGGCCTAGAGTACGATGCAGGTTGCTGGATCGCCCGCGTCGTCTACAGCCGTACTCCTATTACCCCCCAGACCGCGACTTCCAAACTGATGTTCCAAATGGAGTTGGTGGGCTTTACGCGACTTGGAATTGACCCTTTCAAAACCCTTACCGATAGCATCCCTCGCTACCAGTACCTGCGCTGAGGCCTTGTTGCCATTGTTTGTTCACTCTTTACCCCTCAAACGTATGAAGATGCCTGTATGGATTTTTTCTCTTTTGCTTGCAATCAGTACGGCAGGCTATGCACAGACTGCGCCGAGCAATGACTACATTGTTGCGCTGGTCAATTCAGAGCCCATTACCAATGCGGAATTGGAAAACCAGATTCGACAATTGATGGAAAGCCGTGGCCCGCAGTCTGCTCCACTGCCACCCGCGCCAGAGCTTCGTGCGGCTTTGCTCGAACGCATGGTCGTAGAACGCGCCCAACTTCAACTGGCCAAGGAAACAGGCTTGCGTATTGACTCCGCTGCTATCGACCAAGCTGAGGCCAACATTGCTGCCCAAAACCAGTTAGATCTGGGGCAGCTGCGTGCCAACTTGGAGCGGCGTGGCACTACACAGGCCGCGTTTCGCAAGCAATTGCGCGATCAACTTCTGATCAACCGATTGCAAGAGCGTGAGGTGGAAGCGCGGATAAAAATCAGCGATGCCGAAGTAGAGGCTGCGTTGGCTGCGCGCAAAGAAGCGGCCAAAGACCCGCAAAACCAGGAAGTCAATCTTGGGCATTTGTTTTTAGCGCTGCCGGAAAACCCTAGCGCGGCCGCCCTCACCCAAGCCCAGGAGCAGGCCCAAAAAATTCTAGATCGATTAAAGGGTGGCGACTCCTTCGAGTCCCTGGTGCAACAATTTTCAGCGGCTGAACGCAGCAATGCAGGGCAACTGGGCTTGCGTCCGGCAGGGCGCTACCCACCCTTGTTTATCAATGCAAGCCAAGCCCTTGCAGTGGGCGAAATTTCGCAATGGGTACGCTCGGATGCGGGCTTGCATTTGCTCAAAGTACTGGAGCGGCGTGTCAATGGGCTCTCTGACACCCAAGTGCAGCACCATGCGCGCCATATCTTGCTACGGCCCGATGCGTCCCTGACAGTGGAGCAAGCTAGCAAGCAACTCGCTGCCGTGCGTGAGCGCATTCTTGCCGGCGCCACCAACTTTGAGACGCAAGCGCGTGCTTTATCGCAAGACGGTAGTGCAGCCCAAGGGGGCGATTTAGGCTGGGCCGGGCCGGGCCTGTTTGTTCCCGAATTTGAACAAGTGCTTGTGCGCCTGCGGGAGAAGGAAATTGCCGAACCCCTGGTATCGCGCTTTGGGGTCCACCTGATTGAACTCTTAGAGCGCCGCAATGTGGACCTGACGCCTGCCCAGCTGATTGAACGCGAACGCAACCTGCTGCGGGCCAAGCGTGCCGACGAGGCCTTTGAGGCCTGGGTCCGGGACGTGCGTGGCCGCGCTTTCGTTGAAATACGTGATCCCGGTTAAACCGGTGGCACGCACAGTGCCAAGGTACTAGGCTTTCCTTGATGCAACACATACCGCGTAAGCGCTTTGGGCAGCATTTTTTAAGCGACGGTGGCGTTATCGAGGCGATCGTGCAAGCCATATCCCCGCAAGCCGGACAGGCCATGGTGGAAATCGGGCCAGGACTTGGCGCTTTGACGCAACCCTTGGTGGAGCGTTTGGGGGCGCTAACGGTGATCGAATTGGACCGTGATTTGGCGGCACGTTTACGCACCCATGCGCACCTGCACGTGATTGAGTCCGATGTACTTCGCGTGGACTTTAGCGCGCTTAGCGCGCGCGATGCAGACCCGCAAAGCCGCTTGCGTGTCGTGGGTAACTTACCCTACAACATTTCCACGCCGATTTTGTTTCATCTACTCGATTTTGCGGTCTGTATTGAAGACCAGCACTTCATGCTGCAAAAAGAAGTGGTAGACCGTATGGTCGCTGCGCCCGACACCGCCGATTTCGGACGCTTAAGCGTGATGCTGCAATGGCGCTACCGCATGGAAAACGTGCTGGCCGTTGGGCCCCAAAGTTTTACACCGCCGCCCCGGGTTGACAGCGCCGTAGTGCGCATGCAGCCCCTGGCCAACCCGGCGCTGCACAGTGCCGCGCTCTTGGGGCCCCTGGTACAAGCGGCCTTCAGTCAACGGCGCAAGCTACTGCGGCACACCTTAGGCGCGTTTTTAGACAAGTACCATTTCTCTGGGAGCTTTGATTTGCAAAGGCGCGCGCAGGAGGTTGCGGTTGAAGAGTACGTCGCGCTGACGCAGCAGCTTGCGCTGCAAATAGACGGGTCAGGCCTCGACGCGGACCGTAATGCAAAGCCGGTAGCCTCTGCTGCGCATTACCTTGATGCTGGCGCTGCCACCTAAAGTTGGCGCTAGTTTTTGGCGGACCCGGATAATTAATTGCTCAATGCGTATTTTGTTGACTTGCTCAGACACATCCGCATCGCCCAGCACCTCAAATAGTCGGTAATAGCTCAGCAATGGCGCCGACAAAGCAAGCTCGTGTAATAACAAGCATTCGCGCCCGGTCAGGCCAATAGCCTGGCCACTGGGCGGTATGACTCTGTGGCCCTTCAAATCCAAAAGCCACTCTTTATCCTGCGCTAATGGGGCCACACGGCGGCACACGCTTTTGAGCACCATGCTGACTTCATCGGGGCCTGCCGGCTTGGTCAAGAAAACATCAGCACCCGCTTCGTAAGCCATTTTGCGATCGATGCTGCGCACCCTGGCCGTCAAGACCACTACACCCAATCGCGGATAGGCACGCTTGACCCGCTTGATGATGTCGATGCCATCTTCTAGCGGTAGGTTTAAATCCACCAAAATCGCATCGGGCTTGTTGGCGTTGATCGCGTTACTGAGGCGCTCACCATCTTCAAGTGCGGCGACCCGAAAACCATCTTGCGAAAGATAGTTCTCTAAGCCCTGACGCAGCTCTGCGTTATCGTCTACGATGATGATGTTAAACAAGCTTTTACCCGCTGAGTAAACAGAGGCAGAACATAACTAGTCCACGCTTGCGAGTCTGACTAATTCTGAATCCCCCGGTCGCTTATGTGTTCGCTAACTATCCGTCCTGAGCGCCGCTGACTTGGACAGCGAGCACCGGAGCCGGGTCGCGGCAAGGCTGGCAGTTGAGCGCAGATCTCGGTGCCATCGGAAGGCAAGGCCTGACACCCAGTGGGCGCGCACTCGGGCACCGAATGCTTCATTCTGATTGGGCTACAGGGCTTGGGCTGTGTCAAGATAGACCATGATTTTTTCTGGCCCATGAAAATGTGATTTTTCGCAAAAAGCCTTTTCGCTATGCCTTGCATCCCAAGTTTCGGCTGCGCACCGCCTTAGCAAGCCAATGGCTGCAGCGCCATGCTGTGCCCTCAGACACTCCATACACTTGCCCTCTCTGCGCTTATCAGGCCCTCTTTCATGCACATCCCCACAAGCTTGGCGCGCTGCAGTCCGCCCTTCCTTAGCCGGGCATGCATCCCGCTACTGGCCGCCCGCCGGGCCAGCGGGCGCGGGCATGCCGATGGCGCCGGTGGGCCTGGTCGCCTTCACCCCCGTCCACTGGGATCTGCGCCACGAGCTCCCCAAACGCCGAGAGACCTCGCGTCAAACGCGGATGTAGGATTGGGCAGCTGTCTTGCGCCCGCGTCATGATGCGCCGCCTGGTACCTGCGTTTCCGCTGTTGTTTGTGGTCCTGTGGTCCACGGGTTTTATCGGTGCCCGCTTAGGTTTGCCCCATAGCGAGCCGCTAACATTTTTGTTTGTGCGCTATCTGCTGGTAGTAGCGCTGCTGTTGGTGCTGGCGGTACTGGGCAAAGCGCCCTGGCCTGCGCGTGGCCGAGATTGGTTTCACATTGGAGTGGCCGGTCTGCTCATTCATGGGGTGTATTTGGGCGGCGTGTTTATCGCCATTTCTATCGGCCTGCCCGCGGGCGTGGCGGCCTTGGTGGTGGGCTTGCAACCGCTGCTGGTGGCGGTGGGAGCGGGCTTGCTGTTGCGCGAAACCGTAGTGCGCAGACAATGGCTAGGGCTGGCATTGGGCCTGGCCGGGGTGGCCCTGGTGCTGGCAAATAAGTTAGGTACGGGTTTTGAGTTGCAAGCATTACTGCCTTGTCTGGTTTCACTACTGGCCATCACCTGCGGCAATTTGTACCAAAAGCACTTTTGCCCGCAATTTGACTGGCGTACCGGCGCGCTAGCGCAGTTCGTTCCTACGGTGGTATTTACGGGCTTGGCAGCGGCGCTGACAGAGACGCTGCGCATTGACTGGGTGCCTGAAATGGTGTTCGCCATGGGCTGGCTGGTGCTGGTATTGTCGCTGGGTGCTGTTAGCCTGCTCAACTGGCTGATCCGCAACAACAACGCGGTCAATGTCGCCAGCCTGTTTTACCTGGTGCCGCCCTGCACGGCGGTAGTGGCCTGGCTGCTGTTTGGCGAATCCTTTGGCGGCACGGCGCTGGCGGGCATGGGGCTGGTGGTGTGGGGAGTGTATTGGGCGCGGGCCGATTGAACACCTTGACCAGTATGTTGTTTGAATGCGCTGTGCCCTCCAGTGCCATGCCGGCCACCCCGAGCGTGGGGGCCCCTGGGTTTTTGGGCTCATCGCCCGTATCCATGCTGCAAATAGCTACATCCCCTTAAACAAACCCGCGTAGCTACGGCTAACTTCCAGCAATTCTTTGCTGCCACGCACCGATACCACCTGGCGGCCACGTTCGTCACGTTGCACGCCGGCAATGGCGCGTACATTGACCAAGGTGCTGCGGTGGATTTGCCAAAAGCACTGCATATCCAGCGTATCCATCAGCTCTTTGATGGAAGTGCGGATCAGCGCCTCCTGGGTGGCCGTTTGAACCCGTGTGTATTTCTCGTCGCTCACAAAAAACAGGATGTCTTGAGCAGCAATCATCTGGATGGTGGTGCCGACTTTGGCTTGTATCCATTGCAGGTGCGCCGGTGCAGTAGCGGGCGAGAGTTGAGCGGCCAGGGCGCGCAGCAAGTCTTGCATGGCCGGGGTGTGTGCCGGCAGGGGCTGCGCGAGCTCGGCACTGTGTTGGGCCAGCTGGCGCGCCTCCATGCGCGCACGAACGCGCTGCAAAGCCAAAGCCAGGCGCTCGGGCTCGGCGGGTTTGAGCAGGTAGTCCACCACGCCGGCCTCAAAGGCTTGCACCGCGTACTGGTCGTAGGCCGTCAAAAACACCATTTCGCAGCCGGGCCACTGGCCGTCGCCGCCAGCCTCGTCCCAGGTGGGCAGCTGGGCGATGTGGCGCGCCGCTTCGATGCCGGTCATCACCGGCATGCGAATATCTAAAAACACCAGGTCCGGCTGCAGATCGCGCACCCGCTCCAGCGCCTCTTGGCCATTGCGCGCCTGGGCCAGCACCTCGATGCTGGCATCCACCTCGCGTAGCCGGGCGCAGAGCTGTTCGCGCATAAGGCGCTCATCATCGGCCACGACGACGCGCAAGGGCTTCATACCCCGCCACCCGCCTTCGCGCCGCCAGTGACCAGGCGCCAGATCAGCCAAACGATGAACAGAGGTAGCAATCCCCACAACACCATGCTGAGCACGCCCAAACCCGCTGCGATCAGGGCGATCACCGCCAGCACCGCACCCAGTGGTAGCAACAACACCAACAGCGGCAACACCGCCAGCGTGGCCAGCACCAACAAGCCCAGTAAGACAGCAGCGCCAATGGCGATCCACGCTGCACCGGGCAGGGTGAGCGCTTGGCCGTTGACACTCAGCATCACATCAGGCTGCCAATGCAAGCCACCCACAACGGCGGCGGCAATGGCCAGCAAAACCGCCACAAACAAGAGGCGGGCGATCCAACGCAAACTGCGGCTGATCATATAAACACCTTTGACATGCCTGGGACGCTCAAGGCGCTCCTAGTTGGTAGGGAACCGTGATGGTGACACAAGCGCCACCGGTGCTTGGGCTGCTGGTTTGCAGGCTGGCTTTGGCGCCGTACAACAATTGCAAACGTTCGCGGATATTGGACAGCCCAATGCCCCCGCCGGTGGCACTCGGCGCAGCAGGTGCAAAGCCGACACCTGTGTCCTGCACTTGCACGATCAACTGACCGTCTTGCACCTCGGCACGCACGGTAATGCTACCGCCCTCGGCCTTGGGCTCTAGGCCGTGGCGGATCGCGTTTTCCACCAGGCTTTGCAGCATCATGGGCGGAAAGCGGGCGCTGCGCAGGCCCTGGGGCACTTGCAAATCAAACTGCAAGCGCTCTTCCATGCGCATGCGCATAAGCTCGAGGTAGGGCTGCACCACCGCCAGTTCGCGCCCCAAATCGCGCTCGGCTTGCGCGTTGGCTTCGCGCAGCGTAGGCATGGTGGCCCGCAAAAACGCAATCAGGCTTTTTTGCATAGTCGCTGCGCGCGGCGGGTCGGTCTCAATCAAATGCTCGATGCCGGCCAAGGTGTTGAACAAGAAGTGCGGCTCCATTTGCGCCTGCATGGCAGCCATGCGTGCTTCCATCACTTGGCGCTTGAGCGATTCGGTTTCGGCCACTTGGGTGGCAGCAGCGGCAACCGCCTCGGCCTGGATGCGACCGCGGTAGGTGATTTTGAGAATCAAAGAGGCGACGATCAAGAGCATGGCCAGACCGGGCAGGCTGTCGCCGCGCTCTGCATCGCCTTCGTCGGCGCCAAAGTGCACATTCACCGCATCTTCGTGCGTACTGGTCTGGCTCTCCAAGGCGCGGCGCACGGTCTCTAGGGCTTGCTCTACCTCCTGCTCGCTAGCATTGGGACCGATTTGAATGTTCACACCCGGCTTCGCGGCCGAAGTACCGCCCTGTGCAGCGCTGGCAGGCGCATCCGGTGACGCACTGATGCGCACCCCTTTTTCATCAATCTGCAATTGCGCGCCTTTGCCCTGGGGGTCTTGCGCGTTGATATGCACGCCCGTTTCGTCGATTTGCACCGACACCCTGCCCTGGGTCGCCGGGGCGGAAGCATCGCTGGCGGGCGCTTCAGGAGGCGTTTGGGCAGAAGCTGCTGGCTTGGTTTTTTTCATCACCGCCTGGTGGCGGTGGTGGTGCTCCGAATTGCCTATAAACATCGAACTGATGATGCCAGCAAGCACCATCACCAGCACTGAGATGAGAAAAAAGCGCCACCAGCTGATACTGACTAGCCAGGCGCCATAGGCGTGAAAGTAGCGCACGATGGCAGCACGCAGCGCTTGCCATCGGCTGCTCCAACTCTGGCCATCGGCAGGCGGGGTGTGGGAGGCATTCATAGATCAATCCTTGGTATTCGGTAAATGCGCAAAAGGCACTCAACGAAATGCACTGTAGAGAGGGCCTTGACCGCCTGCCAGTGGTTTGCGACCAAATGCACAAACCGAGGGTCAGGCGGCAAGAAACCGGGCTTAACGGCAGGCGTCGACCCACTGGCCTCGGGTTAACTCGGCCATGAACAGCGGGCTAATACGCAAGGCGCTGTTCACGGAACCGGCGGCAGGCAGTACTTCATCAAAAGCCAACAGGCTGCGGTCCAGATAGATGGGCAAATCTGTTGCAAGACCAAAAGGGCAGACGCCGCCCACCGGATGCCCAGTTAGCGCCTCTACTGCGTCCAGTGCGAGCATCTTGCCCTTGCCGAAAGCGGTTTTGAATTTGGTGTTGTCGATGCGCGCATCGCCACGCGCCACCAGCAAAAACACCTTTCCATCGGCCAGTTTAAAGGCCAGGGTCTTGGCAATACGACCCGGCTCCACACCATAGGCCTGCGCGGCCAGGGCCACGGTAGAGGTGTTGAGGTCCAACTCCACAATCGGCATGTCGATTTGATGCGCCTGGAAAAAAGCGCGCACGGAAGCGACGCTCATACGCATTGCACCAAGTCAAGTACCCACAACATAGGGATTGCTTGCGCGCTCCACGCCAAAGCTGCTTTCGGGGCCATGGCCGGGAATAAAGATAGTCTCATTGCCCATAGGCCATAAACGGTGGGTGATGCTGTGCATCAAATCGGCATGGTTGCCCTGCGGAAAATCGGTCCGACCTACGCTGCCTGCAAACAAAACGTCGCCCACAAAGGCACGGTTCATTTCTGGCGAATAAAACACCACATGGCCAGGGGTGTGGCCGGGGCAGTGGCGCACTTGCAACACATGCGCGCCCAGAGTGACGGTATCGCCATCCTTGAGCCAGCGGGTCGGCTTAAAGGGCCGCGCCGGGGGAAAGCCGTAGGTGGCGGCCGCCATGGGCAGGCCATCGATCCAAAACTGATCGCCCG
>Ga0114963_10002701_pt1 | contig 12123 bp, 15 predicted proteins | sample C_131016_EF_Meta_FD_87019 | JGI IMG/M metagenome (GOLD analysis project Ga0114963, IMG submission 87019) | Freshwater microbial communities from Lake Croche, Canada to study carbon cycling - C_131016_EF_MetaG | ecosystem: Environmental > Aquatic > Freshwater > Lake | place: Lake Croche, Canada...
AATGTACCAACGGATTTTTTGCTGCTTTCCCTGTGTAGATATTTTGTTCCTGGTGGGAGATATTTATACAATGGAATCAGGTGATCCTTTACATGGTCTACAAATATGATTGTCTGCCATCCTTCTGGGATGTTGTTGCAGACTTCTCCTATCATTTCGTGACGAACAACGCAGGATTTTATACCATGCTTTATTTTCGCCTCTATAGAGCTGTACAGGTTGAACTCGTAGTCCCTGGGCATGTTTAGCATATAAACAACACCAGGAACAACGGCACCGGATTCCTCTGCATCCATATATGGAAAATATATGAGATCTTCACCAAACAGCCCTACCAATAGCTTGTCACTATTGTTAAACAAGCCGTCTGTGGTAGCACTAAAACCAAACATCCTTTTAGGTCGCAATATCTCCATGCAATTCTTGAAAGTAGGACTTCCTGTGGATTGCATTTCGTCTACCAGAAGTAATTCACATTTTTCCAGGGAACAACTCTTCAGACTCTTGAACGTGGTTATCGTGATATCATTGCTAATATCATGACTTCCATCGCCTACCAAGCCCACATGTTTCTCCGGGAAGAATATTTTAAACTTCTGATATGTTTGCCTGACTACCTCCTTTAGAGGAATTGCCAATATCGTGTTCAAGCCATTCCATGCAGCATAAGTGATAGCAGCAAGATGTGTCTTGCCAATACCACCTGCAGCATTAATAACGCCACTATCTTCCGCTCCCTTTAATACAAGGTCTGCTACGAGCGGTATCTGATAGTCTCTTAACTTGAACTCTTTTATTCTATTCCAATCTATAGGAGGTAGCGGTGTGCGCAAATCCGTCACCTGATAGGTATCGTGATTCTTGTGTATCATCACGGTAATCTGATAGAAGAACCCAGGGAGGGTAAATGCGTATCCGTCACTATCCACAGAGTAGAGCATCTTCTCAACGAAAACGCATTCTCTCTTGTAGTTAAATGACTGCATTTCCCTATGGTGGTACCTGAGATACTTCATTAGGTATGGCGGAATAGGTTTAAACCTAAGACCTCCATCGAATCTGGTGATTTCTATATGCATTCTAGTCTTCTATTAGGTCTTTGAGAAAGTTCTCCACTATAGGATAGAGTAGAACCCCTCCTAAACCACCTATAATGAAGTTAATCCAAGGCTTGTCCAATATAAAACTAATAATGATAGCCAAGAACATACAAGTTCTCCAAACAGGGCTTAAACTATAAGATTTAAGCTTTTGGATTTCTTGATCGTCCATTATTATTTTTAGGTGGTCTGTTATTAGTCTTTTGCTTTTTCAGTACCCGTTCAGAGGTAGAAGAGGCAATATCTGTTAGTGTCTCGCTTTTATCCTTACCTAATGCAGCACTAGCTATGGATAGTAATGAAATACCAATAGATATTAAGTTTTGTTTAAGCTCATTTTTATCTTCGCTCATAATTTAATTGTGTTGTCGACCACATCAGAGAGATCCTCGTCGTGATCGATAATTATTATTTGTTTCAGTTTGCTCATGTTCTTCATATTCTTGATGACTTCGAAATAGTTTTTCTTGCTCTCTTGGGAGAGGTGCACAGAACCCTCATCGAATATCATCATAGGAAATGCTTCACCGAACATACTGTGTAGGGCGAGCCTCAACGCCACGCCAACCATTATCTCCTGACCTCCAGACACAGACGGTAGTTTTCTACCCTGGTAATCAAATACATCTATACCAAAGCTATCATTAACCTCTGCCCTATAGGGGAAGTTAAATTGCCTTAGATTTTCTGATAAGTACTCTGATACCGTGGAGCTGTATGTTTGTATTAACTTTCTAGGAAACTGAGAAGTTGCTAGCATTTCATAGATTTCGTTAAGTATATTAACGTACTTATTTCTAATCTTGTTCTGCTCTTTGGTTCTGCTGTTCCTGTCTAGCTCCTCCTGCTTGAGGGTTAGTAGATTATTATACCCAGATAATGCATTTTGTTTTGTCTGCTGTGCTTCCTGATCTGCCTTTATATTTTTTATCTTATTGGCAATATCTTCCTCTTCTACCTCTATAGTGATCTTGGCATAGTCGTAAGTTGTTAGAGTTATATTACTCATGTTCTGTGTCCTCAGACTACGCTCTATCTCGGTTAAATCAGAGTCTAGCTTTTTCTTAGCCTCTACGAAACTACTATACTGACTAACCACAGCAGAATAAATCTCATAGTCGTTCTGGTCGAAAGAGATATCCCTTATAGGGTCTAATCCGGCCAGGACTTTATTGTTATCATTATTCCAGTCGTTAAACGTAGTTTTCCTATACTCAATGTCTGATATATCTGTGGTAACTTTTGAGAATTCGGTTTGCGTTGTTTTTATCTTATCCTGCAGGTCTTCTACCTTTTTAGACAAGTGAGATATATACTCTCCCATATCTTTGAGTGTTGACCCACAATGTGGACAGTTATCAACATCCACTAAACCCTTCTCTCTGTATGTTTGAATTGTTTGAGTTGCCTCATTGTACTCTTTTGAGAGCGCATCATAACTAGCTTGTAGTAGCCCTCTCTGACTAGTCAAATTGTCTAACTCTGTGAGGTCGGCCTCAGTGAGCTCTACTGGTTTCTTGGTATTCAGCTCAGATAGTTGTTTTTCCAATGCTACTTTCTTCTCGTACAGTGGCCTACTCAGCTTTAGCTTCTCTAGGGAGGAGGTTATCGCCGCTATATCCACAGTGGCTAACTTTGCATCTATCTTAGATATCTCGCTGTTAACTTCTTCTTTTCTAGCTTCTAGGGCCGCTATCTTGTCCGCTATCTCTATTTTCTTAGCCACAGCGGCACGGCAAGAAACTAGATAGTTTGACCTAGATATCAGGTTTGCATAAGTATCAGATAACCCGGCAGGGAATTTAACTAGCTCTGCCTGCACACTATCCCTGGTTTGTGTTATTTCAGATATTTCTGCAGTATATTGATTTTCATCTAACAGTGGATATTCAGGAGGAGCTGTTTTGATATACTTGTTCCATATCGCATCCCTTACCTTTGTGGTGTTAGGAACGAGAAAGATCTTTTGGAATATCTTTTCCTTTGTACTGTTATCGCCAGAGAAAAGAAGAGCTATGTCTCCTTGTTTAGCCACAACAATATTTTTAAAGATATTCTTGTCTATCTGAAACAGCTTATCCCAAATCTCCGCTACTTCTCCTGATTTCTTGTAGGTTATTCCATCATATTTGAACGCCACCTTAGATGTATCTAGGTGACGCTCTAATACTGCCTCTTTGCCATTTATGTCTATGTGACCTATAACATACCCAGATTCTTCACCAACTGAAAGCATATCGGCTTTAAACCCATAGCCCTCACCAGTGAAGAGGAATATTATAGCCTCCACAATACTAGACTTGCCTGCACCATTAGTGCCAACAATTCCAGTAATACCCTGCTGGAAATTAATTTCCAGCTTACGGTGTGTTCTAAAGTTCTTTAGGTTTAATTTTTTAAGTTCCATTATGGTAGTTCTTCGTCTTCTAATCTGTTGCTATCTTTGGCATGCTCAGGGCATAGGGTTCTCCACCAGCCGCCCTGGTATATTTTTCCAGGCTTGCCACACTCCTCGCATGTTCTGCCTGATAGATAGTCTGTGTAATATTCGAACGCATGTATTGTTGTTAGAATTTCACCAAACCGATCTAATATGTCTGCCTCATTAAGCCTGTGTTTGTTATCTCCCTCAGGTTGAGTAATATCAAAGTATAGCCTTATTGTGGCATACTTTTCCTTTACTTGAATAAACTTGAAGTCAGGAGCTATGTATTTTTCAAATTCCACATCCGGAGTTTTAAACTGGGGCTTTAATCTTATATACCTGGCGTGCTTCAATTTATTACTAGCCAGCTTGCAGAATGTGTCTATAAGCTCATACCACCCATCCCCGCACTCACAGCCAAAGGCCATGAGATTTTGGGTGAGTGGTTCGTTTTTACCTCTGAAGAAATTAGGATAAGTATCTACCAAAACTTGTTCTAGTTCAGGACTCATTTATTTTCTTCACCGTCTTTTGTGGTTTTCTCATTTTCAAGGCGGTCTAATCCGGCCTTGAGCATATCCACAATTACATTATTAGCACTAATATCCCTGTCACAGGATTCAGCTATAATATTTTCTAGGATCTCACGAGGGAGTTCAGAGAAGTCCACCTCTAGTTTAACGTATGGCTTCATAAGCACATGTCCATCAGGAGTTAACTCAACACTGAAATTCTGCCCAGCCTCTAAGCCAAGTTGATCAACCTCCTCTTCTGTGAATTGGATATATACATCTTTGCTGGGCAGGATCTTTTTAGTTAATGTTGTTGATTCGTCCATATTATTTTGGTTGTTGTAGTAAAATTTCGTTCTTCAGACTATCCAGAACTTTCGCCGTGTCATCCTCTGTTAGTAATTTTACTGCTGTGTTATATATGATATCGCTATCATCTTTACCGTTTGTGAGTTCGTGAAGAACATTAAATATACGATCTGCGGTTTTAAGCTCAGACCTTATATTGATATGTTCTTCCTGATTATTTTTATCTAGTTTTACTCTAGTGAATTTAACCATGCCAATCTTGTACAAGAACTGGAGCTTGTCTAGTTGGTCTGATACCTCATGGGTATATTTACAAAGAAACACAGGTTTATTCTCACTCATCACATATTCTGCATATAGGGACGGAGAGAAGTTATCTATGTTGTCTTTTGTAATATTCAAGGTAACAAACTTCCTAGGTAGCTGGTACTCAACTATTTCTAACTTATCACCATTCCAATAGTACATGCCGTCCTTCTCTGTTTCATCAGCTGCTGTGACTCCTAGACTTCCGCAATAACCTACAAAGATTTTACGGTCACACACAGGGTCGTGATACCACATCTCTAGACGTTTATGAATATCTCCAAGGAATATAGCCTGTATTGATCCGCATTGATTAGAGAAGTCTATATCCTTTATAGATACTTTCTTCTTCTCTGATATAAAGTGAAACAACTCAGGGACCTGCTGGTGCAGGAAAATAAACTTAACAGAGTTTGCTGGTCTGCTGTTTAATTCCATATTCAACAGGTCTATAACATGTTGAGGGTTATCATTATAATCTATTCCAACGAACTCACTCTCTGTGTTGATAGGATCAAATCCTGCGATTTTTTCCCAAGTAACACCATCCACAGGTTTGCTGTGATCTCCAGCAATACCCAATGGAATTATATTTGCCCTGCGAAGCCTTCTAAGCTCACCAGACACGAAGTCTATTGTCTCTGAAGACGGCTTGTTGTTGTCGAACAAGTCACCAATGCTAACAAGGTAGTCCACACCCAGCTCTATGGCTGTGTCTATGGCCTTTGTGAACACTACCCTACAATCATTTTCTAGCTCTGGGAAGTTGTATAATTTGCTACCCAGATGTTCATCGGATATTGCTAAGAATTTCATACTTCTAGTTTTCTGTGTTGTTCTGTGAATACCACTTTAGGGGTTTCACTGATTGTGCCTGCGTTATAACCATCCACGTATTCTTTCGTGTAGTCAAGTAGATGTGATAATCCCGTGAGATTATCTCCATCCTGTACAAATGCGTATCCTCCGTCGGAATTTTCACCACTTGTCCTGTTTTCTACAGCAAGTTCGTAAATGTCTAAGGCTAATGAATCAGCCATCCAGACCGCAGCTATTTCTGCCTTACTGTACTTTCCAGTTTTGGTATGGAATAGATTTTCAAATACATAGTACATGTTATTGCTATTCTTTACCAATTCTATGGCCATCACCTCAGTTATATTGCTTGAATATATTTCCGCTTTTTTAAGAAAGCAGGTTTTGATTCTTTCCATAGTCTTCCTCTATTTTTGTGTTTAGATAATCTCGTTCTATCTCTATAAGTTTATCTCTAAACTCGTGTGTGCCTATGATGTTTCCATCAAGGTCTACTGCTTGCCATTTTTGAATTCTTGAATTGAATTCAATGTTAGAGACCCGCATGACTGCCCTCCTACCGAGGGCAGCCAGCTTGTCGAATAGATTATCAGAAAGACCTGAAAGATTACCTTCCTTGTCTATATAGATAACGCTTCTCATAACTCTATAGTATTCCCGCCGTTTTCAATGGGTTTATTATATTCCTCTGTCATCTCTCTGGAGCCCTCCTCGGCTCCACCAAGACGATCCTCAATGAGTTTTGTAGCCTCAAGGCATCCTGATCCATATCCCTCAACCTTGTCGACTTTCACATTACCATTGTTATCAATAATGAATGTGATGTTTTTAGACATACTGCATTGTGTTCATGAGGAACCGGCCCATCTTGTCATGCTGGAACCGGATGTTTACCGTGTGGAGTTTTTCTCCTGGGCAGTAAACCACATACGTAACCTTTGCCCTTGCCCAACCGTGTGACTTCTCTGCCTGCAGGCTGTAGTTGTGAACATACACCTTTGCTGGAGGATACGGCTGACAATCGTGATAGAGTGTTTCCACGATTGATCTTTCTAGCTGCTGCTTGATGGAGTCAAATCCCTGTGTTGTCATATGTGTTTTTGGTTATTTGGTTGCGATTATTTTGAGTTCTCCTGTCTTTAGGGTCTCTATCTGATAGTTGAGATCCTCCTCATTCATGAACTGCTTTAATTCAGTTAATGAATAATTCTGTTTAACATTCTTTAGATTCTGCCCTAACTGCCTAGCTATAGAGCTATCAAAGAAGTCGCAGGTGAATACTGCTTCACCGTCACTATTGATGTCAATTCCCACATCATATCCTCGAGGAGAAGGATTTAATGCTACATATTGATGAACATCGTTTCTACTAGGGTCGGAGGGATATGTTGTGCACTTCTGGTTCTCGACAATTTTCCATCCGAGATTTTCAAAAGTACTCAAAAGTAATCTCTTGTTTTTAAACTTTGTTTTGATTTTTACTGAGTGGCTCATTGTGTTATTAGTATTTGTATAACGTCATTTGTTTTTGCCGGCTGAACGCTAAGTCGCGTTATTTTCTTCTTTTTGAACCCCTGGTGTTCCAATGCGTCATTGAGTTCATATTCTATGGCTTCCTTGAATTCTCCGTGCGAGAGTTCTATGTTTTCTTTTTTATGCGATACAATGATATCAGTTTGAGTAATTCCTATTATTACTCCGTTGATTACCTCGCAACACGGAACTATCAAGCTAAAGGTACCCTCTGGATCCCCCCTAAAGGAGATCCAGAGCATATCAAAAGAGGGAATATTCATTACTGTTTCTTCTCCCTCGTACATATTATACCTCTAGCTTACGGAAGTATTCACCAGAGATATTGGCCACGTCGGTCATACTCTTGGCTTCCGTGATAACATTGGTTAACACGCCCTGCAGCTCTTTGACTGCATCCTTATCCTTGGCAAAGTCTGTTTCCCCTTTAAGGAGCTTTTCGACCTTACTAAGCTCTGCCTCTATGGTCTTATCTTCTATGAAGTTAAGATCACGAAACTCATTGATGTGCTTCATGAGTGTTTTGATGCTGGTCTCGGAAACAACCTCTTTCTTTGAGATTTTACCAAGTACAACAGAGCAATGCTCTACCACCTTGCTGCGCAGGGTGTTGATAACATCACCAACGAACTCGTTGATTTTACCCATGTGGGTATCCAACTGGTTCTTATACTCCTGCTTGTACTGACGTGCGGCCGCAAGTTTAGCTTCACCAGCAGCCTGCTCACGATTGATTTCAGTATGAATATCAATGTCAGCAAACTCAGTAGGCAGTTTAACCTCGAAGGATACAATCTCGAATGAGAACTTGCTCTTCACGTTTTCAACGCTGGGATATAGATATTCCATATCATCAACGTTGATCTGGTCTGCAAACTGCTTGTAGTACTCTATAGCCTCCTCCTTATAGGTTGGATACTTCTCGATGAACTCATCACGCATCTGGATGAACGCTTCTTTATACTCATTCAGCTTCTGATAGACCTCTACATATCTTGCCTTAGGGACAAAGTGTGCTTGAGGAACCAGTGGAAACTGGAATGAGTTGGCGTACAAGTAGTTACGGGCCTTGGCCTGTAGACTGCGGAACAGGTTATGTACCGCAGGCTTGATAAGCATTTTCTTGCCGAGCTGAATAACCTCAGGAAGTTTGTTATCTAATTTGATATCTTCTTCCGTTAGGCTGTAGCTCATTCCCCACATTGCTATGTGTACGTTCACAAGCTTTCCATCTTGGAATACCTTGTCGTAGTACTGCTGTAGTGTGTCTGATATTTTGTGTTCTCTTTCCATATTATTCCATTGAGATGCTAAGCTTTCGCATAGCGGTTTCTATTGTTTGGGTTTCGCCCTGATCGTTAAGCATGACTAGCTTGCCGCGGGCTTGTTTACGCATGGTCTGAAGATCTTCCTCGTGCGAATGGGCAAAAGGAATAAACTCATCCAACTCTGCTAATACATCCTTATCGGATATTTCTTTACCAACATCAAATGCCCTGAACAATGCAGATTTAACCACATCCTCAATTTCAGCACCTGTGAATTCATCTGATTCAACAACAAATTTCTTTAGGTCGAAATCTGAGGGGTTACGGCCATATTTGGTTAATACCACATTGAATATCTCACGACGTTCCTGATCGCTAGGAAGGTCAACCCAGAATAACTGGTCAAACCTACCCTTACGAATAAGTGGCGTTGGGAGTATGGTGTGATCGTTTGAGGTTGCCACAATGAACGCAGGATTAGTCCTGTCATTGAGCCAACCAAGAAACGTACCAAAGATACGTGAACTTACACCTGTGTCACCCTTACCAGAAACTGCATCCTTACTGAGACTCTTTTCTATCTCATCAATAAGTATAACGCACTTTCCAATGCTCTCTATGACCTTGATGGCTTCACGCATATTACGCTCACTGTTACCAACATGAGAATCAAATATAGATCCCATATCGAACTGGAACAATGGGCAATCAAACTCCTTAGCAATAGACTTGCTTACAAGAGTTTTGCCCACACCAGGCACAGAGGCCAGCAATATACCCTTTGGTAGGGGTAGCTTGTAGTCTCTTGCATCCTGTGAATATGCCTTTTTCCTAGAGCGGATCCAACGCTTTAAGCCGTTAAGCCCACCCACATTATCAAACGATATATCAGATGGGATATAGGTTAGCAGTCCGTTTTTCTTCAGCTGCTGAATCTTCTCATCGAATACCGTACCCACAAATGGCTGTTCAAAGCTCTTCGTGGTGGTGTATGCCATAGCAAAAGCATTCTCAATTTCACCAAAGGTCATACCCTTGGCTGCTTCTACTGCCGCTTCTTTGATTTCTTCAGGAACCACTAGGGCGTCCATTTTATTGTCCTCCCGGGCCTTGTTAACAGAATCAATAATAAACGCTAGACGCTCCTCTATGCTCTTTGCACCAGGGAGATCGTAGTCTATCAACTGAATCTCTTTTTCCATTTCCGCGGGTATTGCGAATTTATGGCCAACAAGAACCAACATGTTACCCTTGGTCTTTAGAATATTCCAAAGGTTCCTGAGCAGGCGGATGTTAATCACCTTGTCGAAGTGAAGGTGGAAGTCTTTTAGGATAAAGATATTATCCTCTTCTCTGTAGCTCTGTAGATACTTGAGAAGCTCTGTGCTGTTATTTAGCCCTTCTGGGTGAATTTGATTTGTATCTTTAAGATTAACCAATCCACGTTGGGCATCCCAGGTGTGTATCTTTGTTACCTCATCCGTGGAGAATAGCTCCAGGATATCTTTTACTACCCTCTCCTCCTCATGGGTTAGGATGAACAGGCTAGGATAGTGTGCTTTGTAATAGTTTTTGAATTTTTGTGTGAATTCCATTTTATACGGGTTTGTGTGTTTCTTTTAATGCTTGACCAAGTTCTGTGCCTCTTATGGCAAAGAAATCAAGGATATGCTCCATAATAGTGTTTAATGGAGTGGTGCCTCTCTTTCTAGCCATTTTCTTAATATACTCCTCCTCATGTGGTGGCAGCTTGGAGAGTAACCACACAGAGCCATTATATAATGGGTGTGAGGCTATCTGTAGCTCCTGAGGAGATTGCGGGGTGTCATTGTACCCCATTGCAGGTTTGCTTCTTATAGCAAGCTTCACGGGCCTTCTAAACCCTGCTAGCTTGTCTTCCTTCTTAAGTGGAGCCGGCAATGGTGTTTTAACCTTTGGTGGCCTTCCACGTCTTTTAGCCGGAGTTGCCTCTACAGCTTTAACCTCTTTTCTAGGTCTACCCCTACCTCTTTTAACGGGAGGAGTCTCATTCTTAATTATTTTTTTGTTAACCTTTTTCTTTTTTCTTCTTTTCAATGTGTGTGTTGTTTTGAAGGGTTATACCTTTTTAGGTCGTGGTGGTTGTTGCATAGGTTTCTGAACTGGAGGTTCAGGAATATGCGTTAACTCTTTGCGTTGCTGAGACTTGCTGCTATCTGTATAATACTTACTAAGTAACGGATTTAGTATCGGTTCTACATAGCCGCAAAGTCTGTCTCTAACTTTATAATATATTGCTGTTTTGCTCATTAATTAATTATACACTACTTCTTTCCATAGATTGGATAATATTTTTTATTTCCCTTCACTTTAGGTGTTAGGGTGGATATTAGCGAATCTAATGATCTGTATGTAAAATCATATAGTGCAACAAAGTTATTGCCTTGTTGCGGTTTTTTACTTAACTTCTTTCTTGTTCTATGTCCCATTCTGATGTCAAAGATACTATAGAAAAACTTTTCCAGGTTGGTACCAAGGATGCTGTTTTTCGCGCTCGACAGCTGATGTTTTCGGTACTTCCGCCCTCTCATTTTGTCGAGAACTATTTGTTCGATAATGAGGGGAGGCTTAAAGATTTAACTGATTTCCCGATGCTTAAACATGTGTATGACCACATGCCACAGAAACTGCTCCTTAAGTGTAGTCGTAAAACTTTAAAGAGTACACTTTTGAGTAATTTTGTGTGCTTGAATATGTTGAGATGGAACTACTACAAGATGCTCTATATTGGCCCTCAGGAATTAACTGTTAAGTATTTCTCTAGTAATTACCTTCCACCCAGGTTTGATAGCCCTAAGGTTAAGAATATGTTGGTGAAAGGTTGGGATAAGAATGATGTGTTTGAAAAAATTATGGGCGATACCAGAAGCAGTATCTTGTTTCGTTATGTTAAAGATGATGCTACGCGAGTCCGTGGACCTGCGGTTGATTGTATTGTTTATGATGAGGTGCAAGACATGATGTATGACCAGATTCCTATTATCCAGGAAACTATGGCATTGAGCCCTTACAAAAGAGAGATCTTTGCAGGTACTCCTTTGGATAGTACGAATACTATTCATAGTTTATGGAAAACAACGAATCAGCTTGAGTGGATGATGCGCTGTGGATGTGGTCATTGGAATAGTCTCACAGAGGGTAATGACCCAATGAAAATGATTTTGGAGCACGGTTTGAGTTGTTCTAAGTGTTCTAAACTTATTAATGCAAGAGATGGTGAATGGGCGGCAGGAAATCCTACTAACTTCCTGATGACTGGTTATCATCTAGCCCAGCCTATACTGCCATTCTTTAATGAAACTGAAAAAGAGTGGAAAGAAATTTATGAAAAATGTACTAGTGGTAAGTACGATCATAAAAAGATAATGAACGAGGTGTTTGGGCTTACTTTTGATATGGGTACAAAACCCATCACAGAAGAAGAACTTCGTCGTGTTTGTGTGTTAGGTAAGATGTTGGATAGTAATGGTCAAAAGCTTATTCATGAAAAGAACCGGCCGATGTATAAGATATACACGGTTGGAGTGGATTGGGGTGTTTCTATGGTTCAAAGCAGAACTATATGCACCGCAGGAGCCATGAGAAACGATGGAGTGTTTGAGGTTTTCTATGTAAAGATATTCAATGGATTTGATCATGAAGGGCATATTAGAAACATCTCAGAGTTAGCTAATGATTATAATGCCTTTTGTGTGGCTGACTCCGGTCCTGACCCTATCAGAGGAATTAAACTGTGTGAATTAACAAGCCCTACACGTTCGCAATTAGCAACATATAGGAGAAGTAAAGTTATTCAGTATTTTGATATGGGAGAT
>Ga0114963_10002702_pt1 | contig 12122 bp, 11 predicted proteins | sample C_131016_EF_Meta_FD_87019 | JGI IMG/M metagenome (GOLD analysis project Ga0114963, IMG submission 87019) | Freshwater microbial communities from Lake Croche, Canada to study carbon cycling - C_131016_EF_MetaG | ecosystem: Environmental > Aquatic > Freshwater > Lake | place: Lake Croche, Canada...
CGTGGTGGGGCGCGGTGCTGATCGCCCTCACCGGGACCCTCGTGGGCTTGGCAATCGACGCGGCGTCGGGAAACGGGGAACTCGGCGCTCCGTTCGCGATCTGTTTCGCCCTGGGCTGCATCGTGGCCGTGTTGGCCGTACGCCAGTCAGGCATCTTCACCGCCGTGGTTCAGCCGCCGCTGCTGCTGTTCGTCGCGGTTCCGGTGGCTTACTTTCTCTTTCACAGTTCAGCATTCGGCGGGCTCAAGGACATCGCGATCAACTGCGGTTATCCGTTGATCGAGCGCTTCCCGTTGATGCTGTTCACCTCGGCGGCGGTATTGCTGCTCGGGATGACCCGTTGGTTCCTGGCGATGTCGCCCGCGGGCCAGGCGGGTGACGTCGAGGACGACGCAGCGTCGGTGACTGCACGGCCCAGGTTGTTCGCGGGTTTAGGAGCGGCCCTGTCCGCGGCGTTCGCGCGTACCGGCGACGGCGAGTCGGAAGAAACATCGCGCCCCCGCCACGGGACCGGCCGCCAATCAACCACCCGCAGGCCGCGTCCCGAACGTCGGCCCGCAGAGCAGGCGCGGGCCCGCCGCCCCCGACCGCCACTCGAGGACATGGACGCGCCACCACGTCGTCGTGAGCCCACCGGCCGCCCGGCCAGAGCCGCCCAGCTGCCGTTGGATCCGCCACCGCGTCGGCCGCGAGCAGTCCGTGATCCCGGTCGTACACCCCCGCCACCACGGCGTGAACCCCGGGAGCGCCGAGAGGACCGCGACCAGTACCCGCCGCGGCCAGCCCGTTCCGGTCGCTATGAGCCATACGAGTCTGAGCGTGGATATCCGTCGCGCGAGCCGTACCCGCCTTACGAGCCACGACGCCGTCCGGCCCCCGGGCCCTCATCCGGCACCCACCATCCGGTCTCGCGGGTTCGCTACCGCGACTCCGCCCCGGCCGACGTCGACGACCTGGACAGTTATCGAAAGCGCTCCGGACGCTAGCCCGTTCGCGGACGACGGATCTCGCGCGGTAATGCGAAAACCAGGGTCTCGTTCGCGGTAGTCACGGTTTGGACTGTGCTGTAACCGAATTCCGCCAAGCGTTCTAGAACGCCGCGCACCAGGATCTCCGGCACCGACGCACCCGACGTCACTCCCACGGTCGCTACACCGTCAAACCAGGCCGGGTCGATGTCCTCGGCATAGTCGACCAGATGCGCGGCGTCCGCCCCGGCGCCCAGTGCCACCTCGACCAAGCGCACCGAGTTCGACGAGTTTCGCGAGCCCACGACAATCACCAGATCGCACTCCGGTGCCATCGCCTTGACCGCAACCTGCCGGTTCTGGGTTGCATAACAAATGTCGTCGCTAGGCGGATCCTGCAGTGTCGGAAACCGATCGCGCAGGCGCGCAACGGTTTCCATGGTCTCGTCGACGCTCAGAGTCGTCTGCGACAACCAGATCACCTTGGTCTCGTCGCGCACGGTGACGCGGTCGACTCCGTTCGGTCCGTCGACCAATTGAACGTGGTCGGGAGCCTCGCCAGCCGTACCGATGACCTCTTCGTGGCCCTCGTGACCGATCAGCAGGATGTCGTAGTCCTCGCGCGCGAACCGCTTAACCTCGTTATGCACCTTGGTCACCAGCGGGCAGGTGGCGTCGATCACCTGAAGATTCCGGGCCGCGGCCGACTCGTGCACGGTCGGTGCCACGCCGTGAGCCGAGAACACCACGATGGATCCCTCCGGCACTTCGTCGGCCTCGCCGACGAATACGGCTCCGGCTTCCGCAAGAGTCTCCACGACGTGCCGGTTGTGGACGATTTCGTGACGCACGTAGACCGGAGCGCCGTGCTTCTCCAGCGCCCGTTCGACAGTCTCGACCGCGCGATCGACGCCGGCGCAGTAGCCCCGCGGCTCAGCCAGTAGGACGCGCTTATCGCCGCGGTGCACGGCCGGGCCGGTGGTACCGGGAATCCCCATGTTGACGGTTGGCGGCATGGATTCAGCCTACGTTCTCCCCCGCGCGGGGGCCCAGTCGTAGTCTGATGCGCATGGCAATCGCACCGTACGGGGTCCGTCTACTGGTCGGCGCCGCCGTGACCGCGGTCGAAGAGACCCTCAAGCTGCCCCAAACAATCGCTATGTACCCGATGACGCTGGCCAGCAACGTCGCGCAGGCGGTGATGAAGATGCAGCAGGATCTGGCCGATCTCGCGATCAAGGGCGACTCGGCTCTGGAGGGCTTGTTCCCGCCGAAGGACGAGCAACCCGAGTGGGCGACATTCGACGAGGATCTCACCGGCACCGAGGCGCCCCAGGGCGGTACCGGTGAGCGGCGGACCGAGGGCCGCTTCGCGCTGTACTCGGTGAGCGACGACGCGGCTCCGAAACGCACGGCCCCGCCCGCCCCCAAACCCAAGCCCGTCAGGGTCGCCAAGGCCACAAAGAAGGCTCCCGCGAAAGCCGCGGCGGCACCCAAGACCGCGGCCAAAGCCGCCGTGCCGCCACCCGCTGTCGCCGTGGAGCTTGATTATGAGTCGCTGACGCTGGCCCAACTCCGCGCCCGGCTGACCTCATTAAGCGTCATCGACCTGCGGGCACTGCTGGCCTACGAAGAGGCGGCCAAAGCCCGCGCCCCGTTCCAGACCCTGCTGGCCAACAGGATCACCCGCGCGACTGCCAAGTGACCACCGAACCGGGCGGCACTCCGGGCAGTTCCGTGGAGAACCCTTTTCCGGTCCGCGCGGTGGCGACCCGGGTGCAGACCTGGATCGACCGACTGGGTGCGGTCTGGGTAGAGGGGCAACTCACTGAGATCAAAGTTCGCAGTTCGACGGCGTACATGGTGCTGCGTGACCCGGCCGCCGATATGTCGCTGAGCGTCACCTGCAGCAGTGCCCTGGTGGCATCGGCTCCGGTAAAACTGGTCGAGGGTACTCAGGTGGTGGTGCGCGGCAAACCACAGTTCAATACCCGGCGCGGCTCATTCACATTGCGGCTCAGCGATATTCGCGCCGTGGGTCTTGGTGAACTACTGGCCCGGATCGCACGTCTACGTCAGCTACTGGATGCCGAAGGACTCTTCGATCCGCGACTCAAACGGCCTCTACCCTTCCTGCCCAACATGATCGGCCTGATCACCGGACGGGCCGGAGCAGCCGAGCATGATGTGACCACGGTGGCCGCCGCACGCTGGCCCGCCGTGCGCTTCGCGATCCGCAATACAGCGGTCCAGGGCCCGTCGGCGGTGGCGCAGATCGTCGATGCGTTGCGGGCCCTCGATACGGACCCCGACGTCGACGTGATCGTGATCGCCCGCGGTGGCGGCAGCGTCGAGGACCTGCTGCCGTTCTCTGACGAAACCCTGTGCCGGGCGATCGCGGCCTGCCGGACGCCGGTGGTCAGCGCGGTCGGTCACGAACCGGACAACCCACTGTGCGACCTGGTCGCCGACGTGCGCGCGGCGACCCCGACCGATGCCGCCAAGAAGGTGGTACCCGATGCGGTGGCCGAATTGGCGATGGTGTCCCAAATGCGCCAACGCGGAGCCCGTGCGCTGCGCAACTGGGTCGCCCGCGAACTACACACGCTGACGCAGTTGCGAAGCCGGCCGGTGCTGGCCGACCCGATCCGAATGGTCGCCGATCGGGCTACCGAGGTGAACCGGGCCCGCGAGACGGCACGGCGCGATGTCAAACGTATGGTGGCCGCCGAATCCGACCGCATCGGACACCTGGGCGCGCGACTGGCGACACTGGGACCGGCAGCCACCCTGGCGCGTGGATACGCCGTCGTGCAATGGATCGACGGGTCCGCATCGGCGTCGGTGCTGCGCTCGGTGATCGATGCCCCAGCCGGCATCGCGTTGCGGATCAGGCTTTCCGACGGCGCGGTCGGCGCTGTCAGTACCGGGCCGGAGGATGGAACCCCATGAGCGACAAGCAGGAAACGCCGAAGCCCGTCAAGGAGCTCGGCTACGAACAATGCCGAGACGAACTGATCGAGGTAGTTCGGTCACTCGAGCAGGGCGGCCTGGATCTCGACGCATCGCTGAAACTCTGGGAGCGCGGCGAAGAATTGGCCAAGCGTTGCGAGGAACATCTGGCGGGCGCACAGGCCCGGATTGAGGCGGCCCTCGCGGCCTCGGCGACGGACGATGACTGATAAACACCAGGAGTTGTCGGGCAAGATGACTCACCGAACAGCTTCCGCGGCGAGAGGATGACCATGGTCGACAACCGAGTCGCCGTCGTGATCGGCGGTGCCTCCGGGATTGGCTGGGCCACTGCACAGGCGCTGGTCGCCGAGGGCTGCCGGGTGACGATCGCCGACCGCAACACAGACGGGGCAGCCACGCGCGCCGCCGAACTCGGCGTACCGCATACCTGGGCAGCAGTCGAGGTCACCGACGAGGATAGTGTCGCAAGGCTTTTCGACGATGTCGTCGCCCGAGAGGGCAGCTTGGACGTGGTGGTCAACTGCGCCGGATTCAGCGGGTTTGGGTTGATCACCGAACTCGACGCCGAACAGTTCCGCTCGGTGGTGGACGTCTGCCTCACCGGCGGCTTCCTGGTGATTAAGCATGCCGGCCGGCACTTCTCCCCCGGCGCGGCACTGGTCTCTCTCACCTCCCTCAATGCCCGCCAGCCGGCGATCGGGATGAGTGCATACTGCGCGGCCAAGGCTGGGCTGTCGATGCTGACCCAGGTCGCCGCGCTCGAACTCGGCCCACGCGGGGTGCGGGTCAACGCCGTAGCACCTGGGTTCGTGCACACCCCGCTGACCGAGGGCGCAACCCTCATTCCGGGCGTGCTTGACGAGTATGTCGAGAACACCGCCCTGGGCCGGGCCGGCACGCCCGAGGACGTCGCCGCCGCGGTCGCGTTTCTTTGCTCGGCACAGTCGTCGTGGCTGACCGGCGAGGTCCTCGACCTCAATGGCGGAGCGCATCTCAAGCGCTACCCCAACATCCACGAACACCTGACCAAGCTGATGGGAACGTAGCCCGCGGCAGGTTAGAGTGCTCGACTATGAAGACGGAGTTCACCCCCAGCCAGAAGCGGGCACTGGGAATAGCCACCGCCTTTGCATTGCTGTTCGGGGCTTATTTTCTGCGGCGGTATCTGATCCTGGTGGTGATCGCGGCCGTCGTTGCGTACCTCTTCACTCCGGTCTACAACCGGCTGCGCACCAAGCTCAGCGCCGGCATGTCCACCACACTGACCGTCTTGACCGCGCTGGCCACCGTCGTCATCCCGCTCAGCCTGCTCGTCACGGTTGCCACATTTCAGGTTTCGCGCATGCTGGCCAGTCTGGCCAACTGGGCTAAGACTGCTGATCTCAACGCCCTCGGTGCCCGTGGGCTCGACCTCGTCAATGGCTTTCTGGGCAAGCTGCCCTTCAAGCCGCCCGCCGTTACCACCGACACATTACGAACACCCGTCGTGAACGCAGCACAGAACGTCGGCGAATGGCTATTGGGCACACTTCAGGGTGCGGCCGGTGGCGCCATCGGGTTTATCACTGCGGCGATAATTTTTCTGTACGTGCTGATCTCGCTGCTGAGCAATCGCGCCGAAGTGCTCATGCTGATTCGACGGCTCAATCCGCTCGGCGTGGAAGTGACCGATCTGTACCTGGCCAAGATGGGGGCCATGGTCCGCGGTGCTGTCCGGGGCCAGTTCATCATCGCGGTGATCCAGGGCCTGTTGGGTGCGGCGTCGATCTATATCGCCGGTTTCCATGACGCCTTCTTCATCATCGCGATCTTTCTGATCGCGCTCTCGGTGATTCCACTGGGCAGCGGCATCGTGACGATTCCGTTCGGGATCGGGATGATGATCTTCGGCCACTTCGCAGGTGGCCTGTTCGTGGTGCTGTTCCACATCTTCGGCATCACCAACGTGGATAACTTCCTACGGCCGATCCTGGTCCCACGGGAGGCAAAACTGGACCCGGCCCTCATGCTGCTGTCGGTGTTCTCGGGCATTGCGATGTTCGGTTTCTTCGGCATCGTCCTCGGCCCGGTGCTGATGATCATGATCGTCACCACAATCGCGGTCTACCTTGAGGTTTACAGGGGTGTGGAGATGGACGACGACGACGAGGCGCCGGCCGAGGACAAGAAACGCCGGAAGTTGTTCCGGCGCAAGAAGAAAGGGCTTGCCCCAGCGCCCGCGGTGGAATCAACTGTCGCCGATCCCGTCATCGGTGTGGTCGTGCCTAACCCAACCGCTCCTTAAGGAACTCCACCACCCGTTTGCGCGCCTCGTAGGCCGGGTTGCCGGGTGTCTCGCGCACTTCCAGGGTGAGCACCGAATGGGCCATCCGACCGAAACCGCCCGGGTTGCCCTTGGACGAGTCGAGTTCGATGACCTCGAACGCGTCGCCCAACCGGTCCTTGAGGGTCCTGAACCGCTCGGCCGGCACCAAGGGGTCGCCGCTGAACCGCAAGCCCAGAGCGCACAGGCCTTCGTCGGCGGCACGCTTCTCGATGATTTTGAGTTCGGCATCGGTGACACCGGAATCGGCGCGCTGTCGGGGTGTCAGCGGCATCGGCAACGAGGGCTGACTCATAACCGGCGCCAGCACGCTGTCATCGACGGCCGCAGCCAGCGCGAAGCCACCCGAGAAGCACTGGCCGATCACACCGACGCCGCGGCCGGGGGTCTTGGCGTTGAGGTCACGGGCCAGCGCGCGAAGGTAGTGACTGATTGGCCGATCCTTGTTGGTCGCGAAGGCGGCGAACTCCTTTGCAACACAACCGCGCACAATCACACCGACCGCACCAGCACGAACAGCCGGTGCCCCGGGCGTGCCGTACAGCGACGGGATCACGACCGTAAAGCCGTTGTCCACCAGATAGTTTCCGAGTGCGAGCACACCGGGGTGCGCGCCGGGCATCTCGGGGATCAGCACCACGCCGGGGCCCGCACCCTTGCGGTAGACGTCATAGGTGAATCCGGCGGCGCTGAACGGCTCACGTGTCCAGCCGGTGAGGTCTGCTGTGGGTGCAGTCATGTCAAGTCCTATCGCTTCACGGTGAGCGGGGTTTGCGTTTGGGTGGCGATCGCCAGCGTACGGAAGTCTTCTTCGCTTCCCGCCCCGGTGATCGCGAGTTGTGCGGCTCCGGTGGGCCCGTCCAGCCTGGTAGTCCACACCGGTTCGGCGTCCTCGCCGCCTCGGTAGACAACCCATTTCACGCCGTTGATGTCCTGCGTGCCGGCAGGATAGAGCGAGTTATTTATCGACTGAACCAGTGCGGTCTCGTCTGCGTTGCTCTGAGTGAGGCTGACGAACATCTTCGAGGGTGCGATGTAGCCGACCCGGGTGAGCACGGCGCGCTGGCGCTCTGCGGTCTGCGAATCGATTCGTCCGGCCTCGATGCCGGCGCGGGTGCCGGAGTTGGCCTGCCACCCCGCTGGGGGCCTCGGCAACCGGATCGGAAACTTCAACGCGTCGGCATCGGCCTGCAACGCGGCTGCGGCGTCATAGGTCGGGGCCATACCGTCGGCAGGTCCGGTGGGTCGAAACGAGCACATCCCCACCAGCCCAGCCAGCACAATGCAGGCCACCACGAGCGGTGCCAGCGACCAGAACATATCGCGGCCGTCCTGCAGCAGCCTCGGCTTGGCAGGTTTGGGAGCCGGACGGCCGGCGACATCGGGGCTGGGAGCCGGACGGCCGGCGACATCGGGGCTGGGAGCCGGACGGCCGGCGACATCGGGGCTGGGAGCCGGAAGGCCGGCGACATCAGGTTCCGGAGCCGGAACGTCTACCTCTGGCTCCTGGTCCGGCGGGCTCGTCACGGGAGTCAGTATCCCAGGTCTAGACGGATGTCTTGGCTCTGGGACAATCTGCGCATGCCTGACGCACGCCAACCCGAAGCACCCGACCGCAACCTTGCCCTGGAGCTGGTTCGGGTTACCGAGGCGGGCGCGATGGCCGCCGGACGCTGGGTCGGCCGGGGCGATAAGGAAGGTGGTGACGGCGCCGCCGTCGACGCCATGCGCCAACTGGTGAACACGGTGTCGATGCGCGGTGTGGTGGTGATCGGGGAGGGCGAGAAGGACAACGCCCCGATGCTGTACAACGGCGAGGAAGTCGGCAACGGAGACGGCCCCGACTGCGACTTCGCCGTCGATCCCGTCGATGGCACCACCCTGATGAGCAAGGGTATGCCGAATGCGATCTCGGTACTCGCGGTGGCCGAACGCGGCGCGATGTTCGACCCGTCGGCAGTGTTCTACATGAACAAGATTGCCGTCGGTCCTGATGTCGTCGGCGTCATCGATATCACCGCACCGATCGGCGAAAATATCCGGCGCGTCGCGAAGGCGAGGAATTCTTCGGTCGCGGACCTCACGGTCTGCATCCTGGACCGGCCACGCCACCAACAGCTCATCGCCGATGTACGCGACGCCGGCGCACGGATCAGACTGATCACCGACGGGGACGTCGCCGGCGCGATCTCGGCCTGCCGGCCCGACTCGGGCACCGACATCATGGCAGGCATCGGTGGCACGCCCGAGGGCATCATCACCGCCGCAGCCATCCGCTGCATGGGTGGGGAGATTCAGGCGCAGCTGGCGCCCACCGACGATGTCGAACGGCAGAAGGCCCTCGACCGCGGTCATGATCTGAGCCGGGTGCTGGGCACCGAGGACCTGGTCTCCGGCGAGAACGTCTTCTTCTGCGCGACCGGAGTCACCGACGGCGACCTACTCAAAGGGGTCCGGTTCTTTGGCGGCGGCTGCACCACGCAGTCGATCGTGATGCGGTCCAAATCCGGCACGGTCCGGACCATCGAGTCCTACCACCGGTTGTCCAAGCTCAACGAGTACTCCGCGGTGGATTTCACCGGGGACACCTCGGCCGCGCACCCCCTGCCCTAGTTTCCAGAAAGGTTTTCGATGACCAACGACGGCGAGTACCGGATCGAGCACGACACCATGGGCGAGGTCCGGGTTCCGGCCAAGGCTCTGTGGCGGGCGCAGACCCAGCGGGCAGTAGAGAACTTCCCGATCTCCTTCCGCGGGCTCGATCGCAACCAGATCCGGGCGATGGCCCTGTTGAAGGCCGCGTGTGCCCAGGTCAACAAGGACCTCGGAAAGCTGTCTACCGAGAAGGCCGACGCGATCATCGCTGCCGCGAACGAGATCGCCGACGGCAGCCACGACGACCAGTTCCCCATCGACGTGTTCCAGACCGGCTCGGGCACCAGTTCCAACATGAACGCCAATGAGGTGATCGCCTCGATCTGCGACCGCAACGGCGTGACGGTGCACCCCAACGACGATGTCAACATGTCGCAGTCCTCCAATGACACCTTCCCGACATCGACACACATTGCTGCTACCGAAGCTGCCGTGCGCCAACTGATTCCGGCGCTCGAGGTACTGCACGAATCCCTGAACAACAAGGCTCGCCAGTGGCGCCTGGTCGTCAAGAGCGGGCGGACTCATCTGATGGACGCGGTTCCGGTCACGCTAGGCCAGGAGTTCGGCGGATATGCGCGTCAGATCGAGGCCGGTATCGAGAGAGTGCGCGGGTCACTTCCCCGCCTCGGTGAACTCGCCATCGGTGGCACCGCGGTCGGAACCGGCCTGAACGCTCCCGACGGGTTCGGCGCCAAGGTGGTCGACGTGCTGGTCGTCCAGACCGGCCTGGCCGAATTACGGACGGCCAGTAACTCTTTCGAGGCTCAGGCCTCCCGCGACGGACTGGTCGAGGCCTCCGGTGCACTCAAGACCATCGCGGTATCGCTGACCAAGATCGCCAATGACATTCGCTGGATGGGCTCTGGTCCGCTGACCGGCCTGGGCGAACTGCATCTGCCCGATCTGCAGCCGGGCTCCTCGATCATGCCGGGGAAAGTCAATCCGGTGATCCCCGAGGCGGTCACCCAGGTGGCCGCACAGGTCATCGGTAATGATGCGGCTATCACCGTGGGTGGCCTGTCCGGTGCATTCGAACTCAACGTGTACATCCCGATGATGGCGCGCAATCTGCTCGAGTCCTTCACCCTGTTGGCAAATGTGTCGAAGTTGTTCGCGAGTAAGTGCATTGACGGCCTGGTAGCCGATGAGGCGCGGCTGCGCAGGCTGGCCGAGTCCTCGCCATCGATCGTGACTCCGCTGAACTCGGCAATCGGCTACGAGGAAGCCGCGGCGGTGGCCAAGGAGGCCCTCAAGGAGCACAAGACGATTCGGCAGACGGTGATCGACCGGGGCCTGATCGGCGACAAGCTCTCCGAGGCCGAACTCGATCAGCGGCTCGACGTCCTGGCAATGGCCAAGGTTCGCGACGACGGCTAGCGCAGTGCCGCCGACGATCGGTATCCGCGGATGCCCAACGGCGCGGTGATGCTGTGCAGTACCAAGCTGAGCGTGACGATGACGACGACGACCTGGCTGATCAGGTCGACGTGTTCGATCTCCCCGCGCTCGATGACCAGCAGACCAAGAACCACGGTGCCGATGCCGCGTGGTGCGAACCATGCGATGAACCCGCGGCTGTAGGCCGGCAGATCGCTACCGGCCAGCGCGATCAATACCGACACGACCCTTACCACCGACAGCGCCAGCACTGCGAACAACACCACTCGCCAGCTTGCGTGGCGCCAGCCATCGATCGCGGCGAACGCGCCGAACATGGCGAAGACCAACAACTCCAGAAGTCGGGCCGTTGCATCCGAGACCTGAGTGGGCACCTGCGCGTTGCTGCGCTTGGCAACCAGTGCGAACGCGAGTCCACCGGCGAAGGCCGCGACAAAACCACTGGCCTGCAGGCGCTCTCCGATATCAAAACAACTCAGTGCGATCGCCAGCGTGGCCAGCTGGGCCCACGTATCACTCATCCAACCGCGACGATAGGACCAGGCGATGGCGGCACCGCCCAGCAGTCCGGCCACCACGCCGATGATCAGCGACAGCACCTCGGTACGGACGATGAACCAGCCCCAGTGTCCGGGTTGGGGATCGGTTTGCGCTGAGGCCAGTGCCAGGGCGGCGAGCAATGCGGCCAGCGCGAAGCCGTCGTACAACCCGCTCTCGACCGACAACGCGCGACGGACCTGCTCGGGAATCCGCCGATCCTCGGTCAGTGCATCGATCAGCGCGACCTCGGTGGGTGCGACGATCGCGGCCAGACACACCGCTTCCCACCACGGCAGCACGGGCAGTACCGCCGCGGCAGTCAGTGCCCCGAGGACCAGAGCCAGTGGTATTCCGATGATCAGCAACCGAAAGGTGATGAGGCCCCGTTGCAGCACACGACCCAGGTCTAGCTTCGCCGCCTGATCGAAAAGGATGACCGTGAGTGCCAATTGGGCGAGCACCGTGTAGCCCTCGGTACCGGTGCCGGCGTCGAGGAGGTCAAAACCGAAGGGCCCCAATGCCATTCCGAGCAAGATGAATATCAGTGCCGGCGCTACGTACCATTGCTTGACCAGACCTGAAACCAACGCGTAGCCAACCACCAGGAGGGTGAGGACTAATGCGGTCCCGCTATGCACCGCCATCCCCGCGCTTCGACCTAGACACCGTTGGTGGGCCCACCGGAGTTTGCGCCCGGGATGTCGGTGATGGGGAGATTCGGCATCGGGGCCGGCGACGGCGTGGCCGGCAAGCTCGGAATGTCCCGGGCGGGAATGTCTTTCAGCACATTCGCCGGTGGCCCGTTCTCCCGGCCGCCGTAAACACTGCCCGGCGCTCGCTCGCCCACGAGCTGGCTGACCGTGACCAGGTGGTAGCCGTTGGCCTTCAGCACGGGAATGAACTGATTAACCAGATCAACGGTGGACGAGTAGGTGTCGTGGAACAGCACCACCGAACCGGGTTTGATCTGCGTCATGAGCATGTAGCGGGTGGCGGCGGTATCGGAATCGTTGATCCAGTCGAATGGGATGACATCCCAGAGGATTCCGGCTTGACCCTGACTGGCAGCAACAGCATTCACCGCATCATTGGTCAGCCCGCCCGGCGGGCGCCACAGTGTCGGAACCTGGCCGGTCGCCGCACCGATGGCGTCATTGGCCCGGGTGAACTGCGCGGGTATGTCGGCGACCGGAATTGTCGTCATATTGGGGTGTTCCCAGGTGTGATTGCCGATCTCCATACCGGCCGCGGCGACCCGC
>Ga0114963_10002705_pt1 | contig 12109 bp, 8 predicted proteins | sample C_131016_EF_Meta_FD_87019 | JGI IMG/M metagenome (GOLD analysis project Ga0114963, IMG submission 87019) | Freshwater microbial communities from Lake Croche, Canada to study carbon cycling - C_131016_EF_MetaG | ecosystem: Environmental > Aquatic > Freshwater > Lake | place: Lake Croche, Canada...
GTGATGTTGCTGGTGCTGTTGATGGCCGATAGCACGTTGCTGCTCAAGCTCAGGCCGGCAGCCAACAGGTTGCCACCTGAAATGTTGGCAGTGGTGGTGATGTTGCTGGTGCTGTTGATGGCCGATAGCACGTTGCTGCTCAGGCTCAGGCCGGCAGCCAACAGGTTGCCGCCTGACACGTTGCCGCTGGTGGTGATGTTGCCGCTGGCTGATATCAACCCAGTCACATACTCGCCGGTTGTGGCCCAGACCACAACATTTGATGTTCCGCCAACACTGGCAGTGATGTTGCCGCCCGAACTCACCACAGTAATGTTGGATGTGCCATTGTTGATATTGGCCACACTGGTAATAACACCGGTCAACAATGCACCATTGCCCAGGATATAATTGCCAGTCACGTTGCCTGTAGCCGATACCAAACCGCCTGTCAACAAGTTGCCACCAGTGACGTTGCCACTTAAACTGATTGTTTTGTTACTGGCAATAACTGTGACTGTTCCACCATTGTTTTTGTAGAAAAGGTTACCGTCGGTATAGTTGATGGCCAATTCGCCCAGTGCCAGGTTAGCTGACCCCGGCACTGCATTTGCTGTTCCGGATTTTTTGATTAAAATTGTATTTGACATTTTTTACTTTTCCTAAATTTAAAAATCGCCTGCGACTATTGTTTGGTAATCATTGACGATTTTTATCCAATGTGTCCAAGTCCCGCTCCAATTGGCGCGATTCCACTGTATTTTTTCATCACCGGTCTCCACGTTACCAGGATAAAATATCTGCTCAATTGCAGTATTTGTGCTGTTCTTCACTTCAAGCATGCCCACATAAACTTGACTATCCAATGGTGTTCCGACTGTTCCGGTCCAACTTGTTCTATTTACCGTATAGATGCCCATTATTGTAAGTGTGTTCCAGTTGTTTGTGTCTGCTCCGCGATCTGCCAAAACCCCGGCTAGCTGTGTTCCGTTTCCTGAAAAATAACTGCCGGTTATGTTGCCAGTTACAGATACCACTGAACCTAGCAAACTTGAGCCAGTGACATTGCCTGTGGCAGACACCAATCCGCCAGTTAATAAGTTACCGCCAGTGACGTTGCCAGTGGTAGAAAACGAACTGACTACCATGTTTCCGATGACATTTCCAGCGGTTATGTTGCCAGTGACACTCAATGATGCCAGGTTTGTGACACCCAGCAATCCCACATATCTGTAGCCGGTGATAAAAATGCTTTTGCCAGTAGTCAGTGCAGCCGGCACTGTTTCGCCAATAAAGTTCAATACACCTGCTTGGCAATCAAAGTAAAATTCTCCGACCCCGCCAATACCTGTGGAAAATATCTGTGTGCCTGTTGTGGTAGGATCACTTGCTCCAGTGTTGTCTATCCAAACTTTGACTCCCCAAGTTGAGCCAAATTCTGCGGGCACCCAATAAGACAGTCCGGTCAGCCAGGTTTGCCCCACACCAGTCAGAGGTGGTATCAGTGGTACTGAGTTGTCAACTGTGCATTGAATTCTGTTGGTGGTTAAATATGCCTGAGTGACTCCGGACACCACTGCTGCACTGGATGGAATCTGATTGCTTTGTGTCCAGACAATATCGCCACGCAAAAAGGCCGGGCTGGCAATGCTTTCATTTGACGCACTTTTTGTGGCGGCGTTGGCAGTTTTTGCAACGCCTTGCAAATTTTTAAAAAGTAAGTCAACATATTGTGCTTGCGATATTGTCATGTTATGGCGCGGCCTCTAGAGATAATGCTGTCACAGTTTGTCCTGCTGCAAGAGCTACTCTTACATAAATTTCATTGGTTGCTGTGGCACTGCTGCCTGTGATACCAAAAGTACAGTTATATGCAGTATTTGTAACTGCTGTATTTAACGGAACAACACCACCTGACGAACATCCGTTGCTGCCGTTGCCATTGACCGAAGTATTGGCCCCAGGCATGCCTGATCCGCCATATGCTTGACTCATGTCCAGCCACCCATTCAGGGTAGAAGTTGGACCATAAGTGAGACTGCCAACCACAACACCGGCTGTGTCAAATGCGCTGCCGGGCATGGCCACCCACATGCCTGCAACGTTTCCGGTGTATCGAATGCTGAATTTACTCACTGTGGTTCTCACAAACTTAAATGTGAAATACTGTGTTCCTGTTCTGCCACTACTGAGGTTTGGACCTGCTGGCAAATATCCGGTTGAATAGTTGTTTTGATCATGACGGAGAACACCGCCGGTGCCAACGCCAACCACAGTGGCATCATAGGTTTGTAGTGTGCTGGATTGACTGTTGAATGCTGTGGCGCTGGCAGTGTACACCGGTGTGTTGCCCGAGCCGGGATTTATAATTCTAAATGCTGACGGTGTTGTTGCACCGCCCACGGCTGTGTTGAATATGATATTGCCTTCGTCCACAGCCACAGCAGAGCCTGACTTGAACAAAACTGTGTTGGCCAATGCTGTGGTCAGTGACAGTGTTCCAGTTGCGTAACTGTTGTTTACAGAAATATTAGGACCAGTTGTGTTGCCCCCAAATCCAGTGGTTATGTTGGCAGTGGTTGTGAATGATGCCGAAGCAAATGACGGCAATATGTTGCTGCCAATGTTGCTAGAATTGTAGTTCACTGTGACTGGGGCTGCAAAAGCACCCAGTGCTGTGCCGGTTGCCAAGGTATTGGCAGTGGGATAGGTATTGCCACTGATGTTGGCCGCAGTGGTACCAATAGAAAATTGTGTCAAGTTGGTATAGTGCGGCACAGTACTGCTGTACAACAAAGTTGGCGATCCAGTTGGTGCTATTGTGGTCGAACTGAATGCCGGAGTTGACGGTGCGCTGTTGTCGTAATACCAGTTTGGTATGTTGGTATTGGCTGTGGCGGAATCCGAAATATACACTTCGTTCCAGCCAGCAGGTGCAGCCGAGCCCGAGACAGCAGCCGAAAACACATACCAAAAACCAGGACTCACTGTGGAAATTACTGAGTTGTAATCCATGTTGTTGCTGATTACTAAATTACCACCATAGGTACCATTGCCGGTGGGAGTGGCAGCGGCATTCAAGGTCACATTGCCTACACTGACTCCATTTCGCACTGCTCTGATTGTGCCCGAATCGCCAGGTCCCACGTTGGCCAGTGTGTTGGTTGCATAGGTTGCAGCTCGCAGAACACTGACTGTGTTTCCGGCTGCCACTGCTTTGTTGGCACCAGGGGTGTTGTCTACCTGAACAATGTTGGCCATTCTATACGAAGTGGTTCCAGACACTGTCAATGTACTGGCTCCGGGGAAATTGCTGGGTGCAGCAGGTACCAACTTGCCCAGCACCTGATTCAACAATGCCAGTCCATTGGTTACTGAAGTTGCTGTGGTCAATGTCACTGCATTGCTTACCAAAGTGCCTTGTGTGTTTGACCCCAACTGTATTCCTGTTGCGCCGCCCACTGTGTTGGCAATGGTCACTATGCCAGTGCCATTGGGCGACAACACAAGATTAGCATTGGATGTTGTGGTGTGTATGTTGGCAACCACGTTGGACACTGCTATGATATTGCCACCGGTAATGTTGCCCGAAACAGATACCACTGTGCCCAAATGACTGGTGCCGATAATGTTGCCGCTGGCTGATATTGCACCGCCGGTGAGCAAGTTACCACCGGTGATGTTGCCAGTTGTGCTTAGGCTGGTTCCGGTGGCAGCGCCAATATTGGGAGTGGTCAAGTTGGCGCTGGCCTTGACCACAATGTTGCCCGACCCGTCAAATTCTGTGGTCGTACCGTCGACTTTGGCATTGAACTGTGTGCCAACCAAGACCAAGCCAGCAGCAGTGTTTGCGGTGTAGGTGCCTGCACCCGAAAACTGCTGGAACACCACATTGGATGTGCCGATTACCACATTGTCTGTGGTCTGAATCCAGCCACTGTCAGCGTTGACATTGCCAGTGGTCACAAACAAGAAGTCGCCGCCATCCAGTTCACCACCCACATCTTCGCCCACAGAACGAGTGATAACGTAGGCATTGGACGAACTGGTGTATACTCCGTTTGTGACTGCATTGGCTTGATTCTTGATCAACAGGCGCATGCCGCTGGTCACAGCCAGGCCGTCCAGTGCTGTGAGTGAGTTGCCCACAAATGTCAGTGTTGCACCTGTGCCGTTGCCGGTGCCATTGGGCTGAGTGTAAATCACATTGCCCGAAGGTATGTTCAACCAGGTGGCTAGATCTGAAGTGGTGGCCAGGTTGGCTGGTGTGTGAACGTGGATGCCCTGTGCCACTGCATCCACGTAGCTTTTGGTGGCAGCATCTTGTGCTTGCACCGGATTAGCTAGGTTGTTGATATAATTATAGTTTACATCAATATTTCCTGTTGATCGATACCACTTTAGCCCTGTGCCGTGAAGAGTGCCAGGACCGCCGCCACCTAGGGTAAATCCACTCTCGCTGGCATAGGCCCACACATAATCGTCGTTGCCTAAGTAAGGGTCTACTGCGGCAATATTGCTGGTCCAGTACAACTGAGAAAAGCTGTCTGATGCTTGACTTACTTGCGTACCAGGGGCTGCCACAATATTAAAATTAAGTGCTGTTGACTCAATTTGAGTGTAGCTATATACCGCTTGATTGGCAATTCTAATATTTAATCCAGCTGGGAATATTGTGTTACCAGTGGTACCAAACGTCCAGTTGGCATTGTTTGCGCTAATCACCACGTTGCCATTGGCTGTGGCTATGTTGGCATAGCTGTTGCCGTTGAAAATTTTGTTGCTGGATATACCAGTCAGTTGTGATCCATTACCGATGAAGTAATTGCCAGTGACGTTGCCAGCAACGCTGATGGTATTGCCATAGGTAACTTCCTTGCTGGCAGTATTGTAAAACAATACCTGACTTGTGTTGGCAACGTTATTGCGCACTGGAGCCACAACAAATGCATTGGCTGTGGTATTATCTAGTGTTGCGCCAGTGGCATTGATAACAATCGAGTTGTTGGCCTGTGAGTTCACCCCAGCAAGAGCACCAATTGCTACTGCGCTTGTTCCTTGTGTGATTTGTCCAGCATTGGTGCCAATTGCAACAGCATTTCCCTGCTGTGTGTCATTGCCAGCATTGGTTCCAATTGCAACAGCATTATCATCTTGTTCATAGTTGCCAGCAGCTCTGCCCACTGCCACAGCACCGTTGCCTTGCACACTGGTGCCAGCATTGTAGCCAATGGCCACAGCACTGTTGCCTTGGCCAACTTGGCCGGCACTGTGACCAACTGCTACTGAATCAGCACCTTGAAAATTGTAGCCAGCATCATAGCCCAGCGCCACCGAATTGTTTGCCGAATCGTGTAAGGTAGCACCATTGGGCAGGATCAAATTACCAGTGGTACCAAATGTCCAGGCTGCTCCATTGGCGCTGACCACTAGATTGCCATTGGCTGTGGCTATGTTGGCATAGCTGTTGCCGTTGAAAATTTTGTTGCTGGATATACCAGTCAGTTGTGATCCATTACCGATGAAGTAATTGCCAGTGACGTTGCCCACAGCACTGACCAAACCTGATGTTGCAATGTTACCACCAGCACTGATCACGCCACCGGTCAGTAGATTACCAGTTGTGGTGTTTCCTGTGACACTGAGTGTGGTCAATGTACCAACGTTGCTGGCTGTGACTCCGGTCAACAGTGATCCATTGCCAATGAAATAATTGCCAGTGACGTTGCCTGTGGCACTGACCACACCTGTAATATATTCACCTGTGGCAGCAAACACCGCAACGTTACCGGTGCCGGCAATGCCTACAGATACATTGCCGCCGGAACTGACCACTGTGACGTTTGATGTGCCATTATTGATGTTGGACACACTGGTGACCACACCAGTCAACAATGCACCGTTGCCCAGCACATAGTTACCAGTGATGTTGCCTGTGGCGCTCACTGTGCCGCCAGCAGTCACATTGCTGTTGATCACAGCATTGTTGGCATAAACAGCAGCCCAGGTATTTGTGGCATTGCCCAGTGTGAACACATTGTTGCTGCTTGGTATCAGATTGCTGGTGGCCACAGGAACAAATCCTGCATATGACAAACCATTCCAGGCCGTGACTCCATCGCCGTATTTGATCAGGCCGTTGTCGGTGTTCAGCCCGGGTTCGGCCAAGGCCAGCACAGGGTTGGCCAAGGCCCAATTGGCTGTGGTATCCCTGCGCAGTTGTATTGTGGTACCGACTACTGGTGGTGCTGGCATGTCACGCTCCTCCCCCGTCTACTACCAAACAGTTGCCGCCGTTGAATGCAGTGCCGCCGTTGATCCAAAGTCCAAACACTCCAGCAACATATTGCCAGCTGGTGGCCGCGCCATTTGTGTACAAAAACTTTTGTGCGTTGCCAGCTTGTGGAGGTAATACATTTCCTGCAGAAATATTCACAGTCACATCATTGCCAACGTTGGTGGTGGTCACCCCGGACCCAACAAAGTTAATGAGATTGGCTGTGGTGGTAAGTGTGTTGCCTTGATTCTGGATGGTGATGTTGCCACCACCTCCGGTGCCACCGGTTATGGGTATGCCACCGGGTGTTGACCCGTCACTGTAATAGATCTTGTTGCTGAGAGGATCCCACCAAAGACGGCCTTCTTGACCCACATAGGTGCTGGCGTTGGCGTTGTTGTCTCTGCTGGTAAAAAAGTTTTGGATATACGGGGTTGACATTTGTGTGCCCCCCGCTTAATATTGTTCTAAACGGTCGCGTCGTTTTTTTAATAGATCCAACACAAAGTCTGATTCGTCTTGGTCACGAATCTGCTGTGAGTCTGCACCAACTTCGTCGGTGTTTTCATGGTTGACAAAATCATCAGGATCTTCAGGATCTTGATTGATCAACTGATTGATCACTTCACTTTCCTTGCCGCCCTGTTGCTTGAGCAATTCCAGTTCCTGCTGTAGTGGCGGAACCATTACAGGTGCGTCGGGCAGGTTTTCTCCAGCAGGTGCTGCCACTGTGGGTGCACCACCACCAGCAGGTATATTGATGGTGATGGGTATGGTAATAGTTGTGCCACCGGGTGCAGCATCTTCAAACATGAATTCTCTTGCTCTCATATGATTCCTGCAGCGGCTTGCAAAGCTCTTGATTCAGGAGTGGACTTGTGTACTTTTTTGGTTTCCAATCCAGCTGCGGCTCGCATGCTGTTTAGATCTTCTTGATTTTCAGCACGGTAAGCATCAGGTGTGAGCGGGACCAATCTAGCAAACTCCTGCTCTGACCAGTCATGATCTTGACCTTGGTAGTGCATGATCCACTGGTCGGGCTCGAATTCTGTCAGTGTGTTTAGATCATCCAGCAGGGTTTGCACATGCTGCGGGGCTGATCTGCGTCTGCGAATTTCAAGATACACCAGATAGCGTGATGGCTTGATTTCGCCGGGCGAACGATCAGCGTCCATCACAAAATCATAGCCTTTTTCAAACCAGGCCACTAGATCTTTGGCAGCAGTCAAATCTCTCACAAAAAAGCTCAGCACAATGATGTCATCGTCATCGCCCATTTTGGCAGCAAATTCGTCCACGTGAATAGTGGGCTTCATCATGCCCTCTAGATCTTTGTATTGCAAACCTTCAAATAAAGGTTGCCCGGGGTTGAATGGGTTCTGCAGTGGTGTGTTCGAGCTCATAGTAGTATATTTAGTAAAGATATTTTATTCGTTTATCCAAGGTCAGGATCCGGGTATAATGGATAATCATGTTTTGCAGTTTTTACTGGCTCAACTATGACCTTGCCGTCTTTGTCGGTCCAATCAGTTTCATACATGTGTTTATCTTGTCTTTCGCCAATGACTAACCAACTGACTTTTGCAACCGAATTGGCATTTTGACAGGTGATAGTTAATGTATTACCTGTTACAGAACCTTTGACTGCGTCCCAATCTGTTTCATTACTGGTAAAACATTGTACATTTCTGCACAATAATACAAATGTTCCATCAGTCATTCCCGATGCGCTGTCGATATTGATTATCGCGGTACCATTGACCAATGTTGCTACACCACGATATATTAGGTCTGCTTGTGGGCCTTCTATAAAAGAATGAACAAGTTCATGCGTGTCTGTTAATGAAGGCAGGGGATGATCGATACGGAAAGAACCTGATCCTTTTGATAGTGCACCAGTAACATAGACAGATCCGCTGGTACTTATTGCAAATGCGTCATTGTTATTATTTCTAATTGTGAACGCACCGTTTCCTGCGGCCCCTGGGCTTGCAGTAGGTGGAAATACGACCAGATTAAATTGTCCAGAAACCGAACCGGCTGCAGATGTATCACAGGCTATGGCAATGCAAGAGTAACTGTTAGTTGGACTTCTAGGTGCCCGTAAATTTTCGTTATAGTTTCCTGCACCTGGATTTGATAGTATCGTGGTTCCGTTTACAGAAAATGTGGTGGTAGGACTTGTTGTATTTACGCCCACATTACCACCACTGTCAATGAATAACCTGCTGGTTCCTGACCGGCCAATTGAAAATTTGTCAGTACCAACACTATTGGTTCCCACTCCCACATCCCAATAAGTAGTTGCAGCAGTGTCACTGGCCATACGCAGTGTGGCACCGGTCATGCCACCAGTATAGCCATTGGTGCCGCTGGCAGTATAACTAACATGGGGATTAATGTGCATGACCCAACGGGCTATATCGTCGCTGAAAAGAGTTGGGTAAATTGTGCTTCCGGCCCAGCTGGCAGCGATAGAACCAAAATTTCCTGGCGTACTAGTGTTGATTTTTAGGTTTCCTGCCACAGTCAAGTTGCCCCCAGCACCAATTACCACAGCATTTGCAGTGACTCCAGTGCTGAATCTAATGGCAGGTGTGCTGCCAGTCAGTCCAGAGTACGTTTGTTTTAGTTGTACGTCTCCCACATTGTTTCTGTACTGTACCTGAAAACCTTCAACAAGAATATTGGCGCTGTCTCCATTCATTTCAATAAATGCATCGTAACTACCACCAGTGGGAAGCATGCTGAATACCACATTACTAGTAGTATTTGGAGAAGTCAAAGATAAATTAGTTCCAGTGACACTTAATCCAGTGCTGTCAAATCGTGCATTGGTATTGCCAGTAGCATTGACTAGTATGGGAATGCCGGATGCAGATTCTAACACCATGCCTGAACTATTGATATAGACAAAGCCTTTGCGTGTGCCATCCGAGTCATACATTCCATAACCAGTTACCCCGCCACTAGCAAAAGACGTGATAGTTTGTGATTTAACTGTGGAGTTGCCAGCAACCCAGTCACCTTTTACATGAAGTGTCGAATAGCTGGGAGTTATACCAATACCCACATTACCACTGGTTAAGATGTTACCAGTTGCACTGATCAAGCCACCTGTTGTGATGTTGCCACCAGTGATATTGGCGCTGGCCGATACCACCGAGCCCAATAAACTGGTACCAGTAATGTTACCACCCGAGATGTTAGCAGTGGTGGTGATATTGCTGGTGCTGTTGATTGCAGACAGCACGTTGCTGCTCAAGCTCAGGCCGGCTGCCAACAGGTTACCACCCGAAATGTTGGCTGCTGTGATGTTGCCACCAGCTGATATCAAGCCGCCTGTCAACAAGTTGCCACTGGTTGAGTTGCCTGTGACACTCATGGCATTGGCTGCACTGTTGAATACAAATCCTGCACTTGCGCCTGAGTTGCCATTGTTGTTGTACAACACATAGGTGTTGGCACCGGGCACTGCCAGATTGCCTGTGATATTGCCCACAACGTTGCCCACAAAAAACCCTGCGCCAGAAATCACAATATTGCCAGTGGTACTGTAGGCACCTGTATTGTTTTTCAGCAGGGCATTGCCAGCGACCCTGTTTAGTCTGTCATTGATTGAAAATGTATCGGCCATGCTTGTCTCGCTGTGCCGAGTTTAAAAGGCTGGACCAGGGGCCGATCCAGGTTGCTGTTGCAGTGATTGTTGAGCGTCTCGAGCTTGTGCATCACTTTGATTTTCTTCTTTGTCTAGATCTTGCTCGTAGGCCTGATCCAACTCGTCGAGATCAATGTCCTGATCTTCCATTTCGATTGATCCGGTACGGATGTCATTCATGAGTGCTTTGGGCATGGTGATCGAAACCAGCCACACTTCTTGGGTCATCAGTTTGGCTTTTTTGGTACCTGGGCGATAGTCTGACGGATCTGTGATTTTGACAGGAATTTTTATTTCTTGTTTTTTGTATTCAACATCACAGTCAAATGCCAGCAATCTGCGCCCACCACGTGGATCGGGCATGAGCTTCAAGGGCCACATGAATGTGCAGGTCACGCGATATTTGCCAATTTCGGGTCCGGACACCAGCTCACCGATTTCCCAGTTTTTAAATGCATAGATATCAACTTCGTCCAACACACGCTCAAAGTCCAACAGCGTGGTCAGACTGCCTTCGCTCATGTAGATGTCGCGAATGTTGTCGGCCACTTGCCAGTAGTCTGTATGGTCCTTGAATAAATCTCTATCACGGACGCCGTGTCGGTTGTGTGTTTGCATGATAGTTTATTTATGTAGCATCAGTAGCCAAATCTTGTTTTATAGGTGGCATACAAAGATTGTACTGTGGCCAAGTCCAACACACCATTGTACACTTTGACGAAACCTATGTTGCCAGTTTGCGCTTCAGAACCAGCTGCACGACTGAACATTCGCAACTGATTGAACCCGCGGAAAGCAGCATTGGTCACAGAATATGATGTGGTAGTTGGTTGAGTGTTGGTTGCAGTGTACAATTGTCCCACACCAGTTGAGACATTCAATGTGGCCCAACCAAAGTGCCACACAAGGTCAGCACCTGAGCCGGGCAAGTTCACTGAACCATTGGGATAGAATGTGTTGGGATTGCCGTTGTACAAGCCCATGAGCCAATCTGCGCTGGCTTCATTATTGGTATTCAAAAGTCTACCGTCAACAGTGGCAGTTCTTTGATAGGCCATGAACACACTATAGTTCTGGCCGGTTACCCAGTTTGGTCCACCATACATGTAGTCTGTGGTTGTGGTCGATGCTCCAGTAAAGGTAAAAATTCCACCATTGGAAGCACTCCACCCCAATCTACTGCCGGCATTGGCCACTGTGATAGTATATGCACCAGTACCGGCCACAGTAGAACCAGTCACAGGCACAGCTGAATAATTGGCTGCGTCTAGATCATACACCAGTGTGGGCCCGGATGCTACCACCGCTGGTGCTTTCCAATTGCCCACTGTTGACAGCATTATACCGGTCATACAACAGTTCCGCTGATCATCCAAACATTGGCCGCTGTGTTTATCAAAGTGGCCATACCGTATGTGGTAACAATTCTATTGCCTGAGGTTGCATTGCCTGCTAGATATAGCGAAACTCCGGTATCTTGTGCTATGGTCACGTTGGCTGTGCCACGATTTATCACGCTGATTGCAGTGCCCACTGCCCAGGATACCGAAGTGTTGTTGGCCACAGTCAAGGTCAAGTTTGATGCGCTGGTTGTGTAATAGTGTTTGCCAGCATCTGAACTTGCGACGGACACGTTGCTGGCCAAGCTGACCTGTGGTATGTTCAAGTAACCAACTGTGAATCCATTGGTGTTGCCTGTGATGTTGCCTGTGACACTCACGTTGCCAGCAGTGACGTTGCCCACAACACTGAGTCCGCTGGCACTGGAGAATGTTGCCACCGCAGTAGGAGTAATTGCTCCTGCAGCAGTGGTATAAATTTGCACGTTGGTTCCGCGAGCAGTGTCGGTAAAGTTTTCAGCAGCCACAACGTCTACTCGACCAGTAGAAGCGTTGCCAAATTGTAGTGCGCCGTTGCTGAAACCACGTGCTGTGAATTGTGCCAGTGTATCACCACTCAGTGTCTGTGAAGGGCTGCCAGCTGTGCCGCGCCCGGTACGACCAGTAAATGCCACATAACTGCCTGTGCCAAATGAGTCTTGTGTGATGCGAGTGTTGCCCCCATCGGCCCCTGTGATGTGCAGGTCAGTGCCCAAGGTGGTGCTGTTGCCAGTGACAGCATAGCTCACTGTTTGAGGATTGGCCAGGATGGTCACTTCGGTGTCCGGTGTGGCTGTGCCCACTCCAATAAAACCA
>Ga0114963_10002706_pt1 | contig 12107 bp, 8 predicted proteins | sample C_131016_EF_Meta_FD_87019 | JGI IMG/M metagenome (GOLD analysis project Ga0114963, IMG submission 87019) | Freshwater microbial communities from Lake Croche, Canada to study carbon cycling - C_131016_EF_MetaG | ecosystem: Environmental > Aquatic > Freshwater > Lake | place: Lake Croche, Canada...
AATCCCAAACTGACGATCGTGACGCACGCACAAGTGTCGCGCGTGCTGTTTGAAGGTAAGGTCGCATGCGGTATCGAGTGGATTGAAAACGGCGAAACTAAACAAGCGCAAGCTGATCGCGAAGTGTTACTGTGCGCAGGCGCTTTACAGTCACCGCAGTTACTTCAGTTGTCTGGAATTGGCCCGACGGCTCTATTGCAACAACATGGTATCGCTGTAGTCGCTGATTCGCCAGAAGTCGGTGAGAATCTTCAAGACCATTATCAAGCGCGTGTGATCGTTAAGCTCAAGAAAAAAATGTCGATAAACGACCAGGTGCGTAATCCGTTTGAGCTCGCCAAAATGGGGCTGCAGTGGCTCTTTAAAAACAGCGGACCCTTGACTGTAGGTGCAGGGCAGGTGGGTGGCTTGGCGCGTACAAAGCATGCACGAGACAAGCGGGCTGATGTACAGATTCTCGTGATGCCGTTGTCGGTCGATAAGCCGGGCGATCCGTTGCATGATTACTCTGGCTTTAGTGCAGCGGTATGCCAGTGTCGCCCAGATAGTCGCGGTCGTTTGTCGATTCGCTCAGCCGATCCGTTCGATCAACCCAAAATCGAACCGCGTTATTTTTCGGCTGAACATGATCGCAAAGTGATTGTTGCTGGCCTTGAAATGCTACGAGAAATTTATGCTCAACCAGCGTTCAAAGATCTGTGGGATGTTGAAACCATGCCTGGTGATATGGATCTGTGGACCTTTGCTCAAACACGCGGCGGTACGGTGTATCACCCAAGCGGCACCTGCCGCATGAGTGATGACGGACACTCGCCAGTAGATTCACAATTGCGCGTGCGTGGGGTTGAGCGCTTACGAGTGATTGACGCTTCAGTGATGCCCACGGTCGTGTCTGCCAACACTAACGCTGCGACCTATATGATTGCTGAGCGTGGGGTTGAAATGGTTTTGAATCGCAGCTAACGAATGCTCAGTCTCTAAATTGCAAACTCTTGACTAAAGAACTGATGTGATGCCATTTTGACGTCGACATCGTGGTTTGAGGTAAGACCTAAGGGGGAAACGCCATGAACTTTGACTACATCGTTGTTGGTGCGGGGTCGGCGGGTTGCTTAGTGACTAATCGTCTAATTCAAGCGGGGCACACGGTGCTGTTGTTGGAGGCCGGCGGCTCGGATAAGAACTTTTGGCTACATTTGCCGATTGGTTTCTTTAAAACCATGATGAACCCCAAGTTTTCAAGACACTTCGATACTGAGCCTAGCGAAGGGACTGGCGGGCGCAACGTTAGGTGGCCTCGAGGTCGTGTCTTAGGCGGTTCATCTTCAATCAATGGCCTGCTTTACATTCGCGGACAGCACGATGACTTCAACGATTGGGCTAAGCAGGGTGCGACTGGCTGGAATTACGACAACGTTTTACCGTACTTTAAGCGCTCAGAACACTATGTTGGTGGTGAAACTTCCTTTCATGGCGCTTCAGGCGAACTAGGTGTTTCTAATTTACGCAATGAACACCCTTATTGTGATGCCTGGCTTGAGGCTGCTCAGCAATTTGGTTTACCCGCCAATAAAGATTTCAATGGGCAAACTGACTACGGCGTTGGCGCATTTCAGTTGTCGATCAAGGATGGTTGGCGTTCGTCAGCCGCGCGTGCTTTTTTACGCCCTGTCATGAGTGATCCTAAGCTGACGATCGTCACGCATGCGCAAGTTTCACGCGTACTTTTCGAGGGTAACGTTGCTTGTGGAATCGAATGGATTGAAAACGGTGAAGCTAAGCAAGCGCAGGCTGATCGAGAGGTGCTGCTGTGTGCAGGTGCCTTGCAGTCGCCACAAGTGCTGCAGTTATCAGGTGTTGGCCCAGCCGAGCTGTTACAACAACACGGAATCGCGATGGTCGCTGATTCGCCTGAAGTGGGTGAAAACCTTCAAGATCATTACCAAGCGCGCACGATCGTCAAACTTAAGAAAAAAATGTCGATCAATGATCAAGTACGTAATCCGCTTGAGCTTGTCAAAATGGGATTGCAGTGGCTCTTTAACAATAGTGGGCCCTTGACCGTGGGTGCAGGGCAAGTGGGTGGCTTAGCGCGTACTAAGCACGCGCGTGATCATCGTGCAGATGTTCAATTTATTGTTATGCCTCTTTCCGTAGATAAGCCAGGTGATCCCTTACATGATTACTCTGGTTTTAGTGCCACGGTGTTTCAGTGTCGACCCGATAGCCGAGGCCGTTTGTCGATTCGCTCAACGGATCCCTACGAGCAACCAAAAATTGAACCTCGGTATTTTTCAGCTGAACATGATCGTAAAGTGATTGTCGCTGGCATTGAAATGCTGCGAGAGATTTATGCGCAGGCCGCTTTTAAAGATTTGTGGGACGTCGAAATGATGCCTGGCGCTATCGATCCTTGGACCTTTGCGCAAACCTGTGGCGGCACGGTGTATCACCCATGCGGCACTTGCCGAATGAGCGATGATGGACACTCGCCAGTTGATTCACAATTGCGAGTGCGAGGGGTCGAGCGCTTGCGGGTCATTGACGCCTCAGTGATGCCTTCAGTGGTGTCTGTTAACACCAACGCGGCGACTTATATGATTGCCGAACGCGGGGTTGAGATGGTGTTAAGTCGCAGTTAACACGCCCCGATCCTTTGCTAGGGTTGGGGTCGAGGCGTTTGTGTTGCTTAGCTGGGTTTCCAGCCCTTGGGCACACGCGGCTTTTTGATTTTTGAGACTTCGCAAATCACATCTGCGATCCCCGAAAAATCAATTGCACCAAACTCAGCTGCACGGGCTTGGCTAAAGGATTCGTGTACAGCAGCAGCAACCGGCATGGGTACCTTAGCGGCATGTGCAGCATTGACCACAAGAGATAAGTCTTTGTGAGCCAGATCAATGGTAAAGCCGGGCGTTGTATCGCCCGCCAAAACTTTGTTTGGAAAATTCATGCGCAGTTGACCATTATTGGCTGAAGTGCCAAGCAACACTGCGAGTGTCTTGGTGATATCTAATCCAAAGCGCTGCGATAAAGCGAGTGCTTCGCCGTTGACTTGGGTGAGGGTGATTGCAACGTAGTTATTCACCAATTTCGTTCTGCCACCGGTGCCCACTGGGCCGCAGTGAAACGTTGCATTCCCCATTGCGTTCAGCAGTGGTGTGATCGTTTTAAAGTCAGTGTCTGAGGCGCCCACCATAAACAAGCATTCAGCGCGGTCGGCATGCTCGGCTAAACGGCCGACTGGTGCATCGACCATCGTAAGCCCATATTTGTTTGCCTCAGCACTGAGCCGATCGGTTGCCAGCGGGTCGATGGTGCTCATATCCATCAGAATCGTGCCTTTTGCTGCATTCGCAAAAATGCCGTCGGCGCCATAAGACAGTTTTTCAACTTCAACCGAACTTGGCAACATCGTAATCACAATGCTGCAACTGCGCGCGACATCGGCAACGCTTTTTCCAGCTGTAGAGCCCAGGGATACCAGCTCGGCAACGGCCTCTTGGTTAAGATCCAGTACGATAAGATCAAAGCCCTTCTTTTGCAGATGAGTGGCCATGGGCTTGCCCATGCGGCCCAAGCCGATAAAGCCGATTTTTGTTGTCATTTTGAGTCTCCGAGTGAGTACGTATCATTCTGCTAGTATAAACAGGTCTATATCTGTGTATTAAATGAAGCATTAAGGCGCCGGTGGTGCTTGAATAACAATCAGTCGTATGCAGCGTCGGTCTTAATTACGGTCTAATTCATGTAGCGAATGTTTACAAAAGATTAGCTACATGAAACACATGTTGAAAAACAGTTCGTGTGCTTAGGCTTGTCAATATTAAAAAAAAGTTTGGTGTAAAAAATGAAAAAAACATATCAAATCGCAGTTCTGCCAGGCGACGGTATTGGGCAAGAAGTCATGGCGGCGGCGTTGGCCGTATTAGACGCCGTTCAAAAGCAGCTCGGTGTTCAGTTTGATACACGCACCTATCCTGCAGGTGCGCAACACTATCTGGAATCGGGTGAGTCGTTGCCAGAGCCAACGTTAGCAGCCTGCCGCGCTGCCGATGCGATTTTGTTTGGTGCAATGGGCTTACCTCACGTCAGAGGCGCTGACGGCACAGAGATTATTCCGCAGCTCGATATCCGTTTCGCCTTAGATTTGTATGCGGGCGTTCGTCCGATCAGAACGTTTCCGGGATTACCAGTGCCCTTGGCCAATCCACTGGCTAGCAAAATCGATTTGGTATTGATTCGAGAAAACACTGAGGGCCTTTTTTATTCACGTGGGCGCGGCCGCGCCGAGGGTGATGAAGCGGTGTACGACACCATGAACATCACCCGCACCGGAACAACACGTGTGTGCGACTTTGCTTTCAAGTTGGCCGAGTTACGAAAAAAAACAGATCGACCCGGCCACGTTACGAGTGTCGATAAAGCCAACGTTTTTCAGTCAATGGCGTTCTGGCGCACGATTTTTGAATCTTGCGCTAAACGCTATCCTGCCATCGCAACAGACAGTGCCTATGTGGATGCCATGGCGCTTAATTTAGTGCTCAAGCCTTGGGCTTACGACGTGTTGGTCACCGAAAATATGTTTGGCGATATTTTGTCTGATCTGATCGCGGGTTTAGTCGGCGGCATGGGCATGGCACCTTCAGGCGATATCGGTGATCATCACGGTTTGTTTCAACCTGCTCACGGCACGGCGCCTGACATTGCGGGTAAGGGCATTGCAAACCCTAGCGCTATGATCTTGTCGGTGGCGATGATGCTTGAGTGGTTAAGCGATCGGCATGATGATCCGCGTCTGCAAGACGGAGCTCTCGCGATTCAACGTGCTGTTGAGATTTCGTTTGCCAATAATATTGTTAAGCCGGCAGAGTTTGGTGGCAACAGCAACACGGCTGATATTACAAATGCGATCATCAAAAGCCTTGATGAGGGGCCAGGGCGCTTGCGCCCGACTCCTATCTAAAATCGGGGTAAGATAGAGTTCAACGTGCACCAATAAATCATTCAATATCAATGATTTAGCAGCACACCCCTTTCGAAGCCGCCATTGACCGCCCCACAACGCCCGCTGTACGGCATCCTACTGATCTTGATCTCGTGTCTGCTGTTTTCGAGTCAAGACGGTATCTCTAAGTACCTGACACTTGTTTACTCGCCAATTTTGGTGGTTTGGATGCGTTTCGTGATCCAAGTCAGCCTGACAGCGGCGGTGTTTGTGCCGCGTATGGGTGTGTCGATTTTGCATACCAAGCAACTCAAACTTCAGCTCGCGCGCGGTGTCTGCATGGTGACGGCAAGCGTGAGTTTTGTGATTGGCCTGCTGTATGTGCCTATTGGTGAGGCGACAGCTGTGGTGTTTTTGTCGCCGATGTTGCTGACCTGGTTTGCCGGAAAGATACTGAAAGAAAAAATTAAGCTTGGGCAATGGATTGCCGTTGGTAGCGGGCTGATCGGCGTGTTGGTGATCGTACGCCCTGGCAGCGCCTTGTTCACCCCAGCAATCTTGTTACCATTGACAGGCGCTTTCAGTATGGCGATGTTTCAGCTACTGACACGCCGCTTGTTGACAACTGATCATATCGTATCAACAAACTTCATCACCGGCGTTTTTTCGACGATCGTCATGAGTTTATTGGTATGGCATTTTTGGAAAACTCCAACGTTGCCAGATTTTTTATTGATGCTAGTCGGCGGTTCGTTTGCAACGATCGGCCATTTGTTACTCACGTACTCATATCGGCACGGTTCGGTGGTGATGCTCGCCCCGTTTAGCTATGCGCAGATTATATTTTCGTCGACCGTGGCGTTTTTATTCTTTGGCCACGTCCCCGACGATCTGACGATGGTTGGGATGGGCATCATCATACTCAGTGGCGCTGGTCTGGTGTGGTGGCAGCGGCGCTAAGCGCGCACTCAGCATCGCTGCAACGCTTGCCAGCAATAGCCATTAGGGTGAGGCTCGGTGGTTTCAACCCGAATGCCTTCATTCCATTTTGCCATGCGTTCTGAGCGCGCAAAAGAGCCAACTTTTAACTGACCTGCATTCCATCCTGTTGCGAGATGCACGATGGCAACATCTTCAGTTTCACCTGAACGTGCTGACACGATGGTGGCATAGCCCGCTTGTTGTGCGGCCTGAAGCGCAGCATAGGTTTCTGTGATCGTGCCAGCTTGATTGGGTTTAATCAAGACAGCGTTGCAGGCCTTTTGTTGGGCGGCCTCGTCAACGAGTTTGGCATTAGTCACCAAGTAGTCGTCACCGACAACTTGTACGCGGCCGGCAACGGCCTTGGTAAACGCAATCATGCCTTTGCGGTCATCTTCAGCGACGGGGTCCTCGATTGAGACGATTGGATATTTATCTAGCCACTTTAATAATTTTTCAATTAAGCCATCTGAATCAAGTTCTTTTTTCTCAAGACCTAGGGTGTAGCGTCCGCCATGACCAAATTCTGAGGCGGCGATATCTAGAGCGATACTCACATCTTGGCCCGGCACAAAACCAGCGGCTTCGATTGACATCACTAAAACATCAAGCGCCTCTTCGTTGTGCGCGAACGCTGGCCACCAGCCACCTTCATCAGCGATGCCTTGTGATGAACCGCGTTGCTTCATCAACAGGCCCGCGTGTCGGTAAACCTCAGCAGTCATTTCCATGGCCTGGGCAAAGCTGCGAGCACCTGTTGCGATGACCATAAAATCTTGAATGTCTACGCGGCGATCAGCGTGCGCACCACCACCAAAAATCTGAATTTGTGGAAGAGGGAGCTGAACCACAGCATCTTTGGCTAGATAGCGCCAAAGTGGTAAGTGCGCGTCAGCCGCTGCGGCATGTAAAACCGCTAACGAGGTCGCGATCAAAGCGTTACCGCCCAAGCGCGATTTGTCAGTCGTGCCGTCTAACGCAATCAGTAAAGTGTCAATTTTTTCTTGTTCAGTCACATCAAGGCCAAGCAGTGCTGGGGCGATTTCAGTTTCAACACCTTGCACAGCCTGCATAACATCGAGCCCACCAAAGCGTGTGCCTCCATCACGGCGTTCAAGCGCCTCGCGGGTGCCACGTGAGGCGCCTGCCGGAGCAATGCCTCGTCCAAGCGCCCCCGATTCTGTCACGACATCTACTTCAACGGTTGGTCGCCCGCGTGAATCCCAGATACGTCGTGCGATAACCTGTTTGATACGACTCATTGCTTTAACTCCTGGCTCCAGTGCATTGTGATTTGATTGATTGGTTAAGTTCGTTAACTAAGTTTCGATCCGCGTGATTCATTGCACAAACTCTTGAGCCCAACGCCTCTCAATCATTGAAAAAGAAACATCATCTCGCTTTAAAAATTCGATGGCAAGCTTTCGCACGATCGCGCCGCGCTCAGTTGAAAGATATTCGACAGGTGATTTACCGTCGACGCGTGCAAGCAGGAGGCCAGGCAGCAACGAGGCGATTCGGTATTCAAGTTCTTGAATGGGCTCCCAAGTCACCTCTAGCAAATAAGCCTTCAAAAAGTCTTGCGCGTTTTGTAGTAAAGCCGGTGCGACCTCAGGCATATGCGCCGCCTTCAAGAAAAAATGATTCAGGCAAAATGCCACATCAAATGCTGGGTCGCCGAACCAGGCGCACTCTGCATCCAGTATGACTGGGCCTAAAGGCCCAAGCATAATATTTTTAGGGCTCACATCACCATGCACTAAGACTTTAGGATTTTGTTGTGTACGCTTGATAAGCGCCTTTAGGCGAGGGCTCAACTCGGGATGTTGACGCGCGGCCTCTTCGAGATAAGGCTCAAGTCGGATGGCATAAAACGTTTCGTCGTTGGCAAAGCGCTTGGCAATATCTTCTTTGAGCGCAGTGTGCGAGTGGATGCGTCCGAGTGTGCTGCCAAGCTGCTTGGCGATTTTGCCTGCAACTCTACCGGCGAGAAGCTCTGCCTTCCAGTTCAGGTACTCGACCCCAAGGTGCTGCATCACAAAGCTTTTGCTTTCTTGATCCACACCTAAAATATGTGGCACAGCATCGGGTGCGATTGTTGCAGCCGTTTGCAGCCAAGCGATTTCAGCAAAGACTCGGTCAACAGGGGCGAGCCACTGCTTAGCAACTTTTAACTGCGGCAGTGCTTGTTTGAGGCAATACTGTGCGTGTTTGGTGGTGAGATGAAAGATATTGGAGGACACCCCACCGGTTAGTGCCTTGACTGTAATATCTTCACCTGCTTGAGCTAAGCTTAAGTCAATGAGGATCTGTTTAATCGCCTCGTGATCGTTTGCCAAATCCTTAAAGAACGTGGGGATCGGTTTGTCTGTTGCGCTCATTTTGCTTTAGCGATTTCAACCGATTCGTCGCGAGCGACTGACTGCGTAGTCGCAGCAGCCAACTCTTTATCACGTACGCTTTGTGCAACTTCTTTGACTTTATCAAACTCCTGTTTAAGCCTGGTCAGCTCTGCAGGGCTGACCCGCTCGATGTTGGCGTAATCGAGTTTCCATTCGTGCGAATCGCTCCATCTTTGGGGGGATTGCACGGTTGTGCGTGATGAGACAGCAGACTCTAACACCCTGAAGGCTAACGCTAGGGTTTGCCGCTGTGAGATAGGATCATGCGGTTTGCCAGCTGCGTTACCTAGAGGAAAGTCGCTAAACATCAATCTAGGGACACCGCAGTGTTCAACAATATCCTTTGCGCAGCCCATCAATACGGTGGGGATGCCATTGGCCTCGAGATGACGGGCAATCAGACTGAGCGTTTGATGGCACACCGGACAGTTTGGGATCAAGACCACGGCCTCGACACCATCAGCGCGACAGCGCTTTAACACTTCAGGGGCGTCGACCTCGATCGTGTGGCGCTGGCTACGGTTGGTGGGGGCACCATAAAAGAAGGGCGCGATACTGCCAACAACCTTATCCCGGGCAAGTTCACGCAGCATGGGCAAGGCAAACCATGTATTTGAGTCTTGCATGCTGGTGTGCTTACGATCGACTGCCACATGCGACACGCGCAAGTCATGATCAATATCGGTCGCGCCCGAGTACACAGTAAAAAACTTGGCAGCAGAGTTGTAGGTTGACCCTGGCCCTTGATTACCTTTGTCAGACTGATAGGGGGCTGCCGTCGTGATGATCGTCACGCAGGTGTCTTTGAGAGGTTTGCTCAACGGTGTGAAAGGAGCATCCGCAAAGTGTGCCCAGCGGTAGGGGTTGCCATAGCCCAAGCCTAAATACCAATCGCGTGTACGTTGCATATAGCGGATGGGTTGGTCATCATCGCTTACAAAGCCAAGCAGTTGATCCACTTCAGCTTGAGACAGTTTTGTCGATTCGGTCATATTGATTGTCAATTTTTTGGATTTTTTTTGAATTTTTTTTGAATTTTTTAGAGTCTAACTTAAAAGACGAATTCGCTTGGTGTCTGTGCGTTTGGCAACAGTCGATCGGATCCCCTGAACGGGCGGTGCAGTCATCCAGTCCGTTTAGTGGGAGGACGCGTTGTGGGGAAATTGCTGGATGCCCATAGGGTGACTAAACTAAAGCGGTTAAGTTTGAGCAGTTGATTTTGGATTGACCCAAAACGCCATGAGTAAAAAGGCCACGATGGCGCACGAGCCCGAAAACATAAAAGCGTAACTAGAGCCTACTGCTTCGTACAGCCAGCCAAATATCAACGAGGCCGGCAGTAGCATGACCCCGGCTACGAGGTTAAACCAGCCAAAGGCCGTACCGGTCAGGCCCTGTGGCGCTAAGTCTGCCACCAGTGCTTTCTCGACCCCCTCAGTGGCGGCTCGAAAGAGCCCGTAGACCCCAAACAGGGCAAACAGCCCCCACAGTGAAATACCAGGCAGAGCCATTACAAAATAGAACCCCGCGAACGCCAGCCACGCGATCAAAATAAAGTGTTTTCGGCCGAATGTGTCGGACAAGGCAGAAAGGGGTGTGCCAAAAACCGTGGTCACCATGGACACTGCAGCCCAAAGCAAGGGTATGTTAGCCTGCGAGACGCCGAGTTCTCGGGCGCGAAGTAGTAGAAACATATCTGAAGAGTTACCCAGTGCAAATAGCCCAATCACGACTAAATAGCGGCGAAAGGTCGGAGAAAGTCCTGCAAGAGACCAGTTGAATTTATATTCGGTCGTGTTGACTGGCTTAGCAGGTTCTTTCAAAAACAACGCCAGTACAACCGTCATGACTGCCGGGATAATTGCCCACAGAAAAATATCTTTCAACGGTACTTCAAGAGCAAGCAGCAGGGCAGCCAGTAAGGGGCCGATCACGCCTCCAGCGTTATCCATCGAGCGATGCAAGCCAAAGGTGAGGCCTCGTCGATTGGCCGGCACAATATCGGCAAGCAAGGCATCGCGCGGTGTGCTTCGCAGACCCTTGCCTAAGCGGTCGGTAAAACGGATCGCGACCACCCAAAGCCATGAGTTGGCCAACAAGATTAAAGGACGTCCGACGCCCGCCAGAAAGTAGCCGGTCACGATCCAAGGTTTGGTTTTTTTTGTTTGGTCGACGATGACGCCTGAAACCAGTTTAAACAGGCTTGACGTTGCTTCGGCAATGCCTTCAATGATACCCAGTGCTCGAGGGCCCGCCATCAGCACCGACGTTAAGTACAGTGGCATGAGCGGGTAAAGCATCTCACTGGCCGAATCGTTGACGAGGCTGATGAGACCAATCAGCCAAACGGTTCTGGGAAGCGCCTTAAGCGTAGAGAGCATTTAGCCAGCCTCCTGATCTGTAACCATTGCTCCGACTATACTGCTTGCTGCGATGAACAGTGTTGCTTATTCTCAAGTGCCCTTGAGTGCCGCGTAATGCTTTGGATGATCGTTGGCTTCGTTTACTTTGAGTCTTTCAGGTGCCATGACTGCTTTGCCAATTCGTGTGCTGTCGCTCATCCCACCGATGACGCAGCTCAATACGCCTTACCCTTCAACCGCCTATCTGACCGGGTTTTTGCGTTCGCGTGGCTTTGAGGCGGTACAAGAAGACTTAGCGCTGGCTCTTGTCCTGCGGTTACTCTCCCGCCAAGGGCTTGATGAGGTGGCTGCGGTGATTGACCTTCTGCCGTCTGCTCAGCACACCCAGACGATTGAAGCGTTTATTGCGCAACGCGCACGTTATTTTGCAACGATCGAGCCCGTGATTGCCTTTTTACAAGGGCGTGACTCAACCTTAGCCCACCGTATCGCCAGTCGGCAGTTCTTGCCAGAAGGCCCACGCTTTACAAGCCTCGATGTTTATGTGGATGACGAGGGCGGTGACCCTCTGGCCTGGGCTTTTGGCGCGCTCGGATTAAATGACAAGGCCAAGCATCTGGCCACCCTTTACTTGAACGACCTGGCAGATGTACTGCGGGATGCGATTGATCCGCGCTTTGAGTTTGTACGCTATGGCGAATCGTTGGCAGCCAGTCAGGCAAGTTTCGATCCCTTAGCCCAAGCCTTGGCCGCGCCGGGCAATTTGATTGACGATACGCTATTGCGCCTAACCCTAGAGGCGTTAAGCGCGCATCAACCCACGGTGGTATTAATTTCGGTGCCTTTTCCGGGCTCTGTCTATGCCGCGTTTCGGATTGCCCAGTCGATTAAGGCTCACAACCCCAAAATCGTCACTTTGTTGGGCGGCGGGTTTGTGAATACTGAGTTGCGCGAGCTCAGTGATACGCGAGTCTTTGATTATTTTGATTACGTCACGCTAGACTCAGGCGAGCGTCCGTTACTGTCGTTACTTGCGTATCTGCAAGGGCAGCGTTCAAGGCAGCGACTGGTCCGCACCTTCGTGCGCGATACTGAGTCGCAGCGGGTGCAATACATCAATTTAGTTGAGCCCGACGTACCGTTTGAAGAAGTGGGTACGCCTACTTGGGATGGCTTGCCGCTTGATCGTTATCTCTCGCTGCTCGATATGCTCAACCCCATGCATCGTCTTTGGAGCGATGGCCGCTGGAACAAGCTGACCGTAGCCCATGGCTGTTACTGGAAGAAATGTAGTTTCTGCGATGTCAGTCTGGATTACATCGGTCGCTACGAAAGCGCCTCAGCCACAGTGTTGGTGGACCGTATCGAATCGATTATTCAAGAAACTCGGCAAACAGGTTTTCATTTTGTTGA
>Ga0114963_10002708_pt1 | contig 12099 bp, 7 predicted proteins | sample C_131016_EF_Meta_FD_87019 | JGI IMG/M metagenome (GOLD analysis project Ga0114963, IMG submission 87019) | Freshwater microbial communities from Lake Croche, Canada to study carbon cycling - C_131016_EF_MetaG | ecosystem: Environmental > Aquatic > Freshwater > Lake | place: Lake Croche, Canada...
CCCCTGGCCCGGTCCGCCATCCCGGTCGCCACCGACGTCGTGTCCGACCCCCGCAACCCCACCGAGGAGGAGCGTCAGCGCCAGCAGCTCGCGATCATCTATGACCGTCTGGCCATCACCCCCACCCAAGTGGACACGGACCTGATTTTAGATGCGGTCCACGGCCGCCCCCGGACGGTCAACGGGCTCCGGCTACGAGGAACGAGCCCCCTCGACCGGCAAATCATGCTCAAGGCCGCCCTCCAGCGGCTGACCCCCCAAGATAAGTATCGTCTCCTCTCGGTGGTCAAGGTGGTGTTCCCGGTCCTGGCCATGCCGGCCCACCAACTCCTCCTCGATGTCCAGAAGGACATGGCTGCCTCGTACCAGAGGTAGACCCCAAGACCCCCTGCCCCCAGGCCCTGCCCTGACCCCGATTTTTATACACCCCACCCAAGATGTGTATAAGAATCTCCGGACCAAGAACGGACATAAAACCAAGACCTCATACCCTCCTATCTGTATCCCCGGCCATGGACACGACCTCGACCCTCACCTCCCTCCCCCCGGCCCCGGCCCAGGCTTCCCAAACGGGCCTCCCCACCCTCTGCCTCAATATGATTGTCAAGAACGAGAGTAAGGTCATCATGCGTCTCCTCGAATCGGTCGCCCCCATCATTGATTCGTATTGTATCTGTGACACGGGAAGTACGGACAATACCGTCGAAATCATCCAAACCTTTTTCCAAGCCAAACAAATCCCCGGTAAGATGGTCTACGAAACGTTCCGCGATTTCGGCCATAACCGTACGGTCGCCCTCAAGGCCGCCGCCACCCTGCCGCCCAACCTCGCCGAATACGTCCTCCTCCTCGATGCGGATATGGTCCTCTGGAAGCACCCGGATTTCTCGGTCACCGACTTCAAGTCCAAGCTCCGGAATTTCAACGCGTTTTACCTGTACCAGGGGTCCGATACTTTCAAATACAAGAACACCCGGATTGTCAAGAACCATGTCGGCTTCACCTACTGGGGGGTCACCCATGAATACGTCAATTTCCCCGAGGGCTTCCCGGCCATCTACGAACCCATCGACCCCGTCCACCTCTTCATCAAGGATATCGGGGACGGGGGGAGTAAAGCGGATAAATTCGACCGTGATATCCGCCTCCTGACCAAGGGCCTGGAAGACCTGCCCAACAACGACCGCTATACCTTCTATCTGGCCAACAGCTACCGGGATAAGGGTGACCACGAAAAGGCCATCGAGACCTACCGTAAACGTATCGAGATTGGTAACTGGATCGAGGAGGTATGGCAGAGTTACTACTGTATCGGTAAGTGCTACCGGACCCTCGGCCGGATGTCGGAGGCCATCGTGGCCTGGTTGGATGGCTTCCATGCCTACCCGAACCGTATCGAGAACCTGTACGAAATCATCAACCACTACCGGGTCGCAGGTAAAAATACCCTGGCCTACCATTTCTACCTACTGGCCGAGCAGGCTCGCCGTGAGCACCCCGAACGCGACCACCTCTTCACCCAGCTCGATGTCTACGAGTACAAACTCGACTACGAGCTCTCCATCATTGGCTACTATTGTAACCGTGACAAGTACGACCTGGCCCGGACCTCGATGACGGTCATCTCCCACCGGCATGTCACCGACGGTATCTATAAGAACGTGCTCTCCAACTACAAGTTTTATGCGGATAACATCGCGACCGCCGGCCTCCCGATCCATCCCCTGAACCGCCAGGCCCTGGACAATATTGGTAAGACCACCCTCCGGGCCCACCTGGGCGATTTCGTCTCGAGTACCCCGTCCCTCTGCTGGGATGCCAAGAACGGGGATCTGGTGGTCTGTGTGCGGTATGTCAACTATCGGATCGACGACAAGGGGGGCTACCAGAACCATGCGGATATCACCACCCGGAACATCGTGACCCGGTTCAGTAACGTCTCGAGTGACCCGAAACAACCGTGGACCCCCTCCGACCAAGAATACGAACTCGGCTACGATACCCAGTACGATGGGAGGTATGTGGGTATCGAAGATGTGCGGCTCTTCTCGTACGACAAGGAGCGGGGAATCGGGGACGGCCGTGGCCGGATTGTTTACCAGGGGAACCGCGGGTTCGAGGGCACCACTCCCCCGACGACCCATACCGAGGCCAAGATGGGGGTGGAACACGGCTGGATTGTGTACGATGCCCAGACCAACCAACTCAACACGGTCAATACCAAGATTGTGCAGTACAGTGGGCAAAAGGACCTGGAGAAGAACTGGGTGCTGTTCGGGGGGTCGGCCGACGCGGAACCCGCGGACGCCATCAAACTCAAGTCGGTGTATAGCTGGGGGCCACTGGTGATCGGGACGGTATGCCCCAACATGGGTAAGTTCACCGAGACCCACCGGTTCGACCACGTCCCTCGGTTCTTCAAGGATGTCCGCTGCTCGACCAACGGGGTCAATATCGGAGACGAGATTTGGTTCATCGGGCACCTGGTGAGCTACGAGGACCGGCGCTACTATTACCATATCATGGTGGTATTGGACGCCAAGACCTACGAGGTAAAAAAATACACCAAACTGTGGCGGTTTGAGAAGGAGCAGAAGGTGGAATATACGTTGGGTTTTGTGCATTTTACCGAGACGAACCGGTTCCTGATTGGGTACAGTACGATGGACCGGACCACTCAGTACCTGATGATATCGAAACATGTGTTTGACGAGATGATGATTCCCCATACACCCTAGGACTCAGGCTCGACCTCGGCCTCGGCCCCATCCGTGTCCGCCCCCGCCGCCATCTGACTCCGGGGGGCCGCCTTACACACCCCAAACGTCGTCCGGTGCCACTGGGTGATTCCGTACTTGGTAATCCCCGCCAAGTGGGCCGCCGTCCCGTAGCCCATGTTCTGGTGGAGAGCGTAGCGCCGGGCCAGCTCCGGGTATTCCTCACATAATTCCAGGATATAGGTATCACGGGCGTGTTTAGCCAAAATCGAGGCGGCGGCGATCCCGGCGTAGCGTCCGTCCCCCTTTTCGATGGTGGTATGGGGGAGGAAGACCATCGCCTCCCGCTCCGAATCGTAATATCCGTACGGTTTGAAGTAGTTCCCGTCCACCAAGAGCGAAAACTCCCCCGTCAACCGGCGGGTAATGTCCCGCACACATGAATGCATACATTGCATGTCGGCCTGTAAGATATTCACCCGGTCAATCACGTCGGCATCCGCGTACTGGATACTGTAGGCCACCGCGTGGGTCCGGATGTACTCGGCCAGCGACGCCATCTTTTTCTTGGAGTGAATCTTCTTGGAATCCTTCATGAGGGTATAGTCGAACGCCCCCGGCTCCCGGGGTAAGACCACGGCGGCGGCGTAGACCCGGCCGAACATGGGGCCACGACCACATTCGTCCAAGGCGATTTCGTGAACGGCGGGGTTGGTTTCGTAAAAGGGTTCGAGCAAGGAAGTCATGTCCAGTGGTTTTAGTAGAAACGGTGGGCGAACGAGTCGGGGGTGAGTGGTCGTCCTATACCCTGTACCACGAGATTCAATCAATTTTTCAGAGGGGGGCAGGCCCCCATATCCATATCAACCGTCGATATCAAGGGTAATCATCTAAGGTAATAGTATAGTATTGTTATCCCCCGGGTCTATCCCCATATCCACCTATACATCCATTCCATATTCCGATATCTCATACCATGAAATTGAGAATTACCCCGTTGGTCATGTTTTTTATTCTGCTGATTGCTCTCTTGGTCTCGGTGATGTTTGCCTATATGCTCCCCGAAGGATTCATCTCGTACAACAGTACGGGGGGTCCCCTGTCCCAGCTGGTCGTCCCCCCTTATTCGTCGTCTTGGATTTACAAGGTGTATGATTCGGTGTATTTTGACCCCAATTCCGGCAATGTCTTGGAACTGTTTGGGTCGCCGGCGGGTTCTAACAACTCGGATAGCTCCGTGGCTAGCCTCACCCACCTCTTGGTGATGCCCGCCACCGGTAGTACCGTACCCCAGTACGACAAGAGTGGGTCTGGTCCGTTTCCCAACAACATGGTGGAGTCAAGTTTAGTGAATGCCACCATGTCGCCGTCGTTCAACTCGTGGGTGTACCCGGGGGCCAACACGGCGAATACCCTGGAGTTCAATTACCAAGTCTTATACATCCCCTGGGGGAAGGACGTGGTCGTCATTATTTACGATATCGTGAACAAGGTGTTCCAGGGGGTCTATACTTTCACCCAGGCGTCGGGGACGACGGCCCAGTACAATGTACCGGCGTCGGTCACCCTGGCGAGTACGAACATCCCGGATACGGACCCGGCCAACGATACGTACACGGATGCGACCAAGAACACAACCTACCAACTCACCCATAAGGTATCATTCAATACGTCGACCCGCACCATGATGCCGAGTGCGACGGCGACGGCGAGTACGGTGGCCATGGCCGATACGGAGGGGGGTAACGTCGTGGTGGCGGTGCCGTTCTCGTCCAACCGCACCCTGGTGGTGGTGATGTGCCCCGACCCGGCCAACACGACCCTGGTGACCTTCCGGAATGTGGTCCGGTTCGACCCGAGTGCCCCGGGAGGGGTGGTGAAGGGTACCATCAGTAGCCCGAGCTCGACCCCGGCGACGACATGCACGACGACGACTCCGAGCCCGACTCCAGGCACGGGCGGTAGCACCCAGTGCCCCGACCTGAGTAATTATGTGCTGAAGACCCAGGTGATCCCACCCGTCTGCCCGGCCTGCCCGTCGTGCCCCTCGGTGAATAACAATGTGTCGTGCCCGGCCTGTGGACAACAGGGTAAAGGTGCCACCGATGCCTCGAACAATACCTTGGCGAACATCATTGCGGATGCCTACGCCCAGACCCTACAATCCCAGGGGAAGTATGGGCCGGGGAATCCCAATGGTCTCGGGGGAGTGTCGAACAACCTGATCAACCAAACGTCGGGGGTGGCCAACAACCTGGTGAACCAGACGGCGGGTCTGGGTAACGCGGTCCTCTCGGATGTGACGGGACTGGGTGCGGGGGCCCTGGCCGGTACCACCGCCCTGGGATTGGGAGCAGAACTCTTGGGGGCCGATGTGGTCAGCACGGTGGGGGATGTGACCAATACGGTGGTCGGTACCGCGGGGGAGCTCGGGAAGGCCGCCATCGGAGGGGTGACGACCCTGGGTACCGGGGCGGAACAGGGGGTGGTGGCCCTGGGGAAGGACGCCACGACCCTGGGAACCTCGGCCATCGGGGGAGCCACGGCTCTGGGTACGTCGGCCATCGGAGGGGTGTCGGGGGTGGCCAACAACGCCATCAATACGGCGGGTAACCTGGGGTCCGGACCCGCCGGCCCCAGCCAAAGCCGGGGGGGAGCGGGTAACTATCAGGGTGACCTCCAGGGGAACCGGGGCTACATGGGTACGGGTGTCGCCACGGGCGCCGCCGCCGGGTCCGCCTACAACACCGCGGGGGCCCCCGGGTTCAATAACTACTACGGGGCCATTCCTCCCCGGCCCACCACCAACTTCATCCCGGTGACCAGTGATTTCAGTAAGTTTGGTCGGTAAAGACCAAGAGACCAAGAGACCAAGAGACCAAGAGACCCCCGGGTCGCGTCCAAACCCACATAGATAACTTGTACCTATAATACAGAACCCCAGGTGTGTATTATACACCCCACCCCGCCCCACCCCACCCCGCCCCCCGGCACCATGCTCGAAAATCTCAATAAAATACTCGATCGTGAAAATATCGTCAAAGAGATCCGTGATATCCTCCTCTCCTTTGACGATAATTGCCGTAATGTCACTTTCAAAAAGGGAATCTATATCTACGGGTCCCCGGGGTGTGGGAAGACCCAGTTCGTGTGCCGGCTCCTCCAGTCCCTCGACTACGATATCATCAAATACGATGCCGGGGATGTCCGTAACAAGGCCCTCATTGACACCATCACCTGTAACAATGTGTCCAACCGTAATGTCCTTTCGATGATGAAGCGTCAAAAGAAACCCATTGCCATCGTGATGGACGAAATTGACGAGATGAACAACGGGGACAAACGGGGGATCACCTCCCTCATCAAGCTCATCCGGCAAAAGAAGACCAAGAAGCAGAAGATGGAGCATGTGACCCTCAACCCCATTATATGTATCGGAAACTACTATGTGGATAAGAAGATGAAGGAACTGAAAAAGGTCTGCCATGTGTTTGAGCTCAAAGCCCCCACCCGGGTCCAGATGACCCAGGTCTTGTCCAATATCTTGGGCGCCCGGACCCTCTCGGTGGATATACATAAGACCATCTTGGATTTCATCCAGGGGGACATGCGTAAATTCGTCTTCATCGAGAACATGCTCAAGAAGAAGCCCGAGTTCTTGGAGGACCGGTCCATCTTGGAGAATATCTTTCAGATCAAGACGTATAACGACGATGCCAAGAAGATTACCCAGCGGCTCATCAACGAGTATATTCCCCTGGAACAACACAACCAGATTCTGAATGAGACGGACCGGACGATTATATCGCTCCTGTACCATGAGAACATTGTGGATAGCCTCTGGGGGCCGGCGGAGCCGGCCACGACCCCCCCGTGCCCCTCCCCCCCGACCGGCTCCGCCGCCCCCCACACCCGGGCCATCACCTTCTACAATCGGTTCTTGGACAACCTCTGTTTCGCCGACTATATCGACCGGGTCACTTTCCAAAACCAAATCTGGATTTTCAACGAGATGAGTTCGATGATCAAGACGTTTTATAACAATTGGTTGTATCATACCCACTTTCCCGAGAAGCGTGACCAGTTCCGTCCCGACGAGGTCCGGTTTACCAAGGTCCTCACCAAATATTCTACCGAGTACAACAACCAACTCTTCCTCTACAACATGTCCCAAGAACTCGATATGGATAAGAAGGACCTGATGGCGTTTTTCCAAGAACTCCGGCTCTTCTTGGGGGGGTCGGAGCTCCCGGCCATCTACGAACACCTGGACGAGCTCTTTCAGTCGACGGAGGTCAACCGGTTGGACATCAAACGTATGTATCGTTTCTTGGATAAGAACAGTGAAACCTACGATTTTATAGGGGGGAAACGGGCGGTGGCGTGTTCACCCTATGATATGGGGGACCAGGGGGACGATGATGAGGGAGGTGGGGGTGACCAAGCCGGGGAGGACGACTAGCACCCATCCTCTTCTCGCCATTCCTTGTAAAAATCTCACTGTAAAGTAGAGTATAATGTTATGTCCCAACTAGTAGCAGATGACCCGAAGACTGAGCCGGTAACAATTTGGGTAAAAAATATCTCTCGTGTCTTGGTTAATTTAGCTCAATGTTTTTCGCGTACTTTATCTCTCCCCCGTCGGGTCGAGCCCATCCTTCCGAGTAGACCTCCGGAGTCGAGTCTTTCCCGTGCACCCCGCCGTCGAACCCAATGTGTCAACGAACAAATCCGGCTGTTTTTTCATTCCATACGTGGTCCTCTGAACAATATCCTGTTGGGGGTTTCGCTCTTGGAAGAGGTAGTGGGTAACTCCCCGGAGACGATGGAAATTTTGAACAATGTCAAATTTTCCTCCATATTTGCCAGTGATACCCTCGATAAATATGCCGGACTCAAGCCATTAATAAGTACTTCACAATCCGAAGAGCCCGAACAACTTACTATGTATCCGTTCAATCTCCACGGGTTTTTCCAACAAATCGAGTACCTGGTGTTCTTCGCTTGTGCGGAAAAGAAGATCAAATATGTATGGGATATACCGGATGAAATATGTAGGTGGGTGGTGGGTGACGAGCATAATCTGACCCATGTGGTGGTGTCTATTCTCGAAGAGTCGATCCAGGCGGCCGCCCGGGGGTCGACGATCACTCTCCAGGTAATGGCCGAACTTACCCAGGGTGACGAAGAGCTCATCGTCATCACTCTCCGAGATACCAACCCTCCTCGACCCAGTCTGGCCCAACAGGCCGGATGGGCCATGAATACGATGATTGTCACGGCACACGGTGGTACCCTCGACCATACCTGGTCCGAAAATGTCCGTTATTCCGGCTCCAAAACCCGGTTAGATATGAACCGGATTTCACAATTTATAAATCATGTGCAGTGGATGTCGTCCAGGGTGGGTCCACCCCCCCGGGATACAGAACCCCCGGAGGTATCCAATACGTATGTATTGAAAATACCGTTCAAATTATGTAAGCAAGAGCATGTGTCCATCAAATTAAGCGGGTCCGCGAAGCCCCTTTCGTCAGAAAGTGGTTCTCCCCGAATCGCCCCGAGTACATGTATGGATCATGTCAATGTAGACAGTCTACACCGTATCGAGATGTTGAAGGCGATTTCCGTGCGGGTGAAGGACCGGGTTTCCCCCCAGACATCACCCCACCAGGGGGTTTCCACAAATGACCTCCCGGGTGTAGTCATCCATACTCCTATTCAACAATCTCTCCATTCCAACGAAATTCGCCCTCCCGAACCGAAAAATTGCAAATTGGACACCTATACCATATGTGTGGTGGACGACAGTGAAATGGCCCGGAAAATGTTGATTCAGGTGATCAATGTCAGTGCCAAGACATTGAATATCAAGACTGATATTTATCAGGCGAACGACGGTCTGGACGCCATTCTCAAATTTTACAAAGAGATTGCCAGGATCTCCATCATTTTCGTGGACAACATCATGCCAACGTTGGCGGGACCGAACGCGGCTCGGTTACTCCGGGCCTTGGGGTACCAAAACCTCATGATTGGTATCACGGGAAATTCCATGGAAGACGATATCCGTCACTTTTATGATGCGGGGATTGACTTTTTATTCACCAAGCCGTTCAAACGTACCCAGTTGGATGCGGTCTGGAAACTGGTGGAACGGGACGGATTACGATCACGGCCGTTACATAAACTGGTGTATGAAAATGGTAATCTGGTCTGGAAACCCACCAAGACCTCCGAGACCCTCTGCCGCGGAACCTACTTGGGATGTTTACCAACGACAATGGACGCGGACACCTCGGAAATTCCCCCGCGAGCCTTGGGGGGAGGCACGTAGCCCCCCGCCCGGGTCCGATTCAGGGCATCCGACCGCGAATTCACATCGTCCCGTTTCACCACCAAACCGTTGGTGGGCTGGGAACGGTCGTAGGCCGTCTGAGCCTGGCGTTTGAGCCGGTCCACCCGGGACGACGACGATTGGTCACGAAAAATATATCCCTTGTTCTGGGCGGTATAGGATTGGGTACCAAAAATAGCCCGAGATTCGAGGGGGCGGGTAATGTGATTGGGCATTATACTGTATGTGGAGATAGTATTTACGAGACGAATGACTCGTATGGGATGAAGTGTTCCAAGGTATACGCGAGACAATATATTGTATAGAAGTAATATATAGTATCGTGCGCTCCCGGTAAAAATTCTAGGTGAAAATATTGTATGACCACCCCAGGAAAGTGGTGGCCCCGACCGGGGGTGAGTCCTGAATTTTCCCAGGAACGACCCCCGGTCGGGGTGAATTCTTCCCTATACCCCGCGTCCCCGTCCCCGTCCAAATCATGGATAAAATCTTTGTATAACCTCTTTTTATTCAGGACCACGCTGGTGACCCCCACACCCACACCCACACCCACACCCACGCCCACGCCCACGCCCACGCCCACCCCCACCCTTCGTACCGCGAATTTAAAGGTGAGACATATAGAAGTACCTCCGTCTCCCACACATTCACGTCAACCTTCTCGCCCCCTGGTCATTGAACATCCCATCATTCCTCGGTTGGACCTCTCCGAATACTCTCTAAATATGCGGGGGCGTTCCAACAGTTATCCGTGTCCTGCGGTGATGCCTTCATCACCCCAGTATTCTCATCACCCTTCCTTTCCATGTATCGAGACAGATTCCTCCGGGGCCGGAATTATGAATAACGGTAACTCGTACGATAGTCTGGGGTCGAAAGTATGGGTCGTCAATACCCCGCTCCCTACTCCTTTTCCGACTCCCGCACCCCGGCGCCGCACCGACCCTCATCCCCAGGTGGATAGCAATCAACTGGATAGCCATTCGTCCAAGAGTAAACATGATTACCTATCGTCCTCCTACCATGCGAAACAGGTAGAAATCGACTTTTTATACCGAACAATGGATGATATACTTCATCTACGACGCCTATCGCCCACGCAGATTCGGTATTTAGACGACCAGACCGATATGGACCTAAAAGAAATTATTTGGGAAAGTGAAGGGAGAATCGCCACCTATTTCCAGCAATACCCCGATATTGTATGTAAATTGGCCGAACTCTGTAAAAAAGGGTCGGGTCCCTTTGATCTCTTGGTACCCCCCGAGGTTCTTATCCAGCGTATGATTGGAAAATCGGCACAAGATGTCTACTCAACTGAAGCCTTCATCACGGTGTCTGACACGAGTGGTATCGCCCAATTGTCTCGACCATCTTCCCCTCGACTCCTACCGTAACAGTCCCCCGAACGACGCGTGAATACTCTGCATCCCGTTCTTCTGGTTCTGGATATCAATCAGGTATTTCTCGAAAACCAGTTTCTTCACCTGGGCCGAACAGTATTTTTCCCGCTTCTTCATGAAAACCTCGATGGAGTCCCCGTAGTCCCGTTCAATGTCCTTGACGTCCTTACGGATGGTCCGGATCATCACCTGCTTGTGTTTGAACGCACAAATCTGCTCCAAGGCTAGCCCAAACAGCTGCTGGAGGGGTTTCATCAGTTGGTTCGTAATATAGAAGCTATAGTCAATCGGTACCCGGTTCTGTATAATAAACTCGGGGGTCTCAATCTTGTCCCCCTGGAGGGCCTTGGTATCCTTACTGACGATATGGACGAACTTCATCCGGTCCCCCGGTTTGGGCTTGTTCCCCGGGTCGCGTTTGGCGATACGTTCGGCGAGCACCGCATGGGCAATCTGCTGGGGGTTCTTATAGTGCCCCCGGAGGGCCTTGGTAATCGCCAACTTGTCCATCGAGACATTTCCCTGAATCAACTCCTTCAGGGAATTGTCCAAGAACTCCACCGCCCGTTGGATGTTTTGCCCGTCACCCCCCTTCATCAGTATCGTCAGGATCCCCCCATACACATCCTTGAGGTAGTCACAAGAGTCCCGACGTTTGAGGGAGAGCCCCATGTACTTCATCTTACCCTTGTTAGGGTCGGTCTCGTAGAGCATCCCGACGTACCGCTTCTTGGATAACAGAATAAACGGCATGAGCGTCTTTTCGTACGATAGCTCCATCGGGGGCTTGAGCCACTGGGTGCAGAGCTTGGCGGCGTCCTGGGCGATTTCGATGGTAATCTCGAGGGCCTTTTTCCCCCGGATGTTCTCCCCGTTCTTGGGGTCCTTGAGGTTGAAGGTGAAGAACACGGAATCGGTATTATGGACAATCATGTTCCCCACTCCCGCCGCGAAATGGTGATTCTCCGTGGTGAGGTCGTAGACGAAGCCGCCGTCGTACCGGATATACTCCATCTTCTGGATGGAACTGGGGGGGACGGGTGCCGCCGACCGCCCCCGGCAGTGGAGGTAGACGGCCTGGGTGGTGGCATCGGACTCAATCTCCACCTGGAACCCGAGTTGGGTCATGGCCAGGTAGTGTTCCGCAATCTCGACCATCGTGGTGGAGCGGTCATCGAAGGTATAGGTCCGCTCTTGGAGGTAGATGGGGTTCTTGAGGAGCATGATGGTTTCCGAGAGGATTTCGCTCCCACCCCCTTGGCGGGTGAGACGGATGGGGAAATGGAGGAGTTCCGTTCCCAAGGTCACGTCCCGGGGGGATACGGGTTGGCCGTGGGCGGTCAACAGGGAGTGGTCGTCAGTGACATCCACGAGGCCGGTCTGGGTGGTGATACGCACCATCCGCTTATGGGGGGCGAGCCGGTGGCGGATGACCCGGTAGATACGGGTCCAGCCCTGTTCGGTCCAGCTCTCCACCGGTATCAAGTTCAGTTCACAAAACTCCTTGGGGTCCTCACCCGCACCACCCCCCCCCCCCCCCCCTTCCACCCCCCTTCCCCCGGCCCGACGCGGGGCGACCCCCCCCGCTGGGCAACTAACAGCACCCCCCCCCCCCCCGAAC
>Ga0114963_10002710_pt1 | contig 12091 bp, 12 predicted proteins | sample C_131016_EF_Meta_FD_87019 | JGI IMG/M metagenome (GOLD analysis project Ga0114963, IMG submission 87019) | Freshwater microbial communities from Lake Croche, Canada to study carbon cycling - C_131016_EF_MetaG | ecosystem: Environmental > Aquatic > Freshwater > Lake | place: Lake Croche, Canada...
ATGGGCAAGTCGGTCGACGGCGCACTCGGCGAGATCGACTTCAGTGCGGCGATCTACGAGTACTACGCCGATAACGCCGAGAAGTTCCTCGCCGACGAGACGATCGACCTGCTCGACGGGGAGGGCAGCGCGATCATCCGGCGCGGGCCGGTGGGCGTGCTGCTGGGCATCATGCCGTGGAACTACCCGTACTACCAGGTGGCCCGGTTCGCCGGCCCGAACCTGACGCTGGGCAACACGATCGTGCTCAAGCACGCTCCGCAGTGCCCGGAGTCGGCCGCGGCCATTCAGAAAATCTACGACGACGCAGGCTTTCCCAAGGGTGCCTACGTCAATGTCTACGCCACCAATGAGCAGATCGCCGAGGCGATCGCCGACCCGCGGGTTCAGGGCGTATCGCTGACCGGATCCGAACGTGCCGGTGCCGCCGTCGCCGAGGTCGCCGGCCGCAACCTCAAGAAGGTCGTGCTCGAACTCGGTGGCTGCGATCCGTTCATCGTGCTGAGCACCGACGACCTCGACGCCACCGTAGAGGCTGCCGTTGCGGGTCGGTTCGAGAACACCGGGCAGGCGTGCAACGCGGCCAAGCGCTTCATCGTCGCCGCCGATATCTACGACGACTTCCTGACGAAGTTCACGGCGAAGGTACTCGAGACCGCCGGGGACTTGGCCCCGCTGTCCTCGGTGGCCGCCGCGAAACGTCTGGGCGAACAGGTCGACCGTGCCGTCGCCGACGGTGCGACGCTGGTGTCGAACGGCGAACGCAACGGCGCCCACTTCCCGCCCGGCGTGCTGACCGGCCTGACCCCCGACTCGGCGTCCTACCGAGAGGAACTGTTCGGCCCGGTGGCGTGTGTCTACAAGGCTGCTGGCGAAGACGAGGCGGTGGAGTTGGCCAACGACACCCCGTTCGGGCTCGGGTCATATGTGTTCACCACCGACGCCGAACAGGCCAAGCGCGTGGCCGATAAAATCGAGGCCGGCATGGTTTACGTCAACCTCGTGGGTGCCGACGGTGTGGAGTTGCCGTTCGGCGGCGTCAAGCGGTCCGGGTTCGGCCGCGAACTCGGCCGTTTCGGGATCGACGAGTTCGTCAACAAGAAGCTGATCCGAATCGGCAAATCATGACAGCGACGGTGGCGCCACCGAAGAAGGACACCTACACCCCGTTCGAGTTGTTCGACATCAACCGGTTGCTCGACGATGACGAACGCGATATCGCCGCGACCGTGCGCCGTTTCGTCGATAGCAGGTTGCGGCCCAATGTGGCGGATTGGTTTGAATCCGGCTCGCTGCCCAAGGAACTCGCCAAGGAGTTCGGCGGTCTCGGTCTGATGGGGATGCACCTCGACGGCTATGGCTGTGCCGGTACCAACGCCGTCAGCTACGGGTTGGCCTGCATGGAACTCGAAGCCGGCGACAGCGGTTTCCGCAGTTTCGTCTCGGTACAGGGCTCGCTGTCGATGTACTCGATCCACCGCTACGGATCCGAGGAGCAGAAGCAGCAGTGGCTGCCGCAGTTGGCATCGGGTGACGCGATCGGTTGCTTCGGACTGACCGAGGCGGACTTCGGTTCCAACCCCGCCGGTATGCGCACCCGCGCCCGCCGGGATGGAACCGATTGGGTGATCAACGGCACCAAGATGTGGATCACCAACGGCAACCTCGCCGACGTGGCCACCATCTGGGCGCAGACCGATGACGGCATCCGGGGCTTCCTGGTCCCCACCGACACACCGGGTTTCAGCGCCAATGTGATCCACCGCAAGCTCTCACTGCGGGCTTCGGTGACCTCGGAGTTGGTGCTGGACAACGTCCGGCTGCCGGCCTCGGCTCAGCTGCCCGACGCCATCGGCCTCGGTGCCCCGCTGGGCTGCCTCAACGAAGCCCGGTTCGGGATCATCTTCGGCGCGATGGGTGCGGCCCGGGATTGCCTGGAGACCGCTCTGGCCTACACCCGCGACCGCGAAGTGTTCGACCGACCGCTGTCGAGTTTCCAGCTCTCCCAGGAGAAACTGGCCAATATGACATTGGAACTCGGCAAGGCAGCGCTGCTGGCGATCCATCTGGGCCGCATCAAGGATGCCGAAGGCGTGAGCCCCGAACAGGTGAGCCTGGGCAAGCTGAACAACGTCCGCGAAGCGCTGGCGATCGCCCGGGAGTGCCGAACCCTGTTGGGCGGCAGCGGAATCACCCTCGAGTATTCGCCGCTGCGGCATGCGAACAACCTGGAGTCGGTGTTGACCTACGAGGGCACCTCCGAGATGCACATGCTCTCGATCGGACGGGCCCTGACGGGTCACGCTGCGTTCCGCTGAGATGGCCGAGGGCGTAGCACTGCGCCAACTGATCGCCGGTGCGTGGCGTTCCGGAGGCGGCGCACGGGTACAGAGCTTCAACCCGACCCGACCCGATATCGTTGTGGCCGAGGGTGATTCGGCGAGCATCCGCGATGTTGACGAGGCTGTCGGCGCCGCACGCGACGCACTGGCCGGGTGGGCTGCCATGCCGATCCATCAGCGCGGCGCGCTATTGGCTACAGCCGCGACGGTCATTGAGCACCACGGGGCCCAGTGGGGCCTGGAACTCACCCTCGAGGAGGGCAAGACCAAAGCCGAAGGCATCGCCGAGGTGGGCCGTGCCGCGCAGATTCTGCGCTATTACGCCGCCGAGGGCGACCGGCAGGCCGGCGAGATCTTCGCCTCCCCGCGGGCGGGTGAGCAGATTCTGGTGACCCGCAAACCGATCGGTGTGGTCGCGGCAATCACCCCATTCAACTTTCCGATCGCAATTCCCGCCTGGAAGATCGCTCCGGCACTGGTGTACGGCAACACGGTGGTGTGGAAACCGGCGAGTGCGGTCCCACTGCTGGCGATGCGGCTCGCCGAAGCGCTGACCACCGCGGGCCTGCCGCCCGGTGTACTTAACCTGGTGATCGGCGACTCCGCTGCCGGCGACGCCCTGGTCAATCACGCCGGCATTGACGCCATCACCTTCACCGGTTCGACCGGAGTGGGCAGGCGGATCGCCGGAGCGGCGGCGGCCCGCGGCGTGCCGGTCCAGGCCGAGATGGGCGGCAAGAACGCCGCTGTTGTACTCGATGACGCCGACTTCGGTCTCGCACTCGAGCAGGTGATGCTGGGTGCATTCCGCAGTAGCGGCCAGAAGTGCACGGCGACGTCCCGGTTGATTCTCACGGCAGGAATCGCTGACCGTTTCCTCGAGGCGTTGAGTGCAAAGGCCGATGCCCTGGTGGTGGGTGACCCCAGCGCCGATGCGACCCAGATGGGTCCGGTGGTGAGCCGCTCAGCTCAGACCGACATCACCGGCGGCATCGACACAGCGCGGGCACAGGGGGCATCGGTGTTGGCCGGCGGTGGCGGCTACAGCGACGGCCCGCTGACGGAAGGTCACTTCGTGGCGCCGACCATCGTGGAACTGACCACACCTGCCGACGTCTGGACTGAGGAACTGTTCGGGCCGGTACTGGCGGTTCGCCGCGCCGACGACGCCGACGAGGCCTTCGCGCTGGCCAACGACAGCGAATTCGGGTTGTCCGCAGCGGTGTTCACCCAGGACCTGACGCGTGCCCTGCAGGCTGTCGAGTGTGTCGACGTCGGTGTGCTGCACATCAACTCCGAGTCCGCCGGAGCCGACCCGCACGTGCCATTCGGCGGCGCTAAGCGCAGTGGGCTGGGCCCCAAGGAACAGGGCGGCGCGGCGCGGGAGTTTTTCACCCACACCACCACGGTCTACCTACGCGGCGGAACGGCGAACGCCTGAGGGAACATGGCTGTTCCGACGTGCCCATAGACTTCGCCACGTGAAAGTGGTCGCCATCCACATTGCGCCCGGCAGTCGGATCCCCACGCGGCCGGTCGACGCCGTCGACGCTGAGGCCGGCAGGGGTCTCGTCGGGGACCGCTATCACGGTGCGCGGCGCCGCCAGGTCACCCTGCAGTCTCAGGAGGCACTGGACCAGGCCGCAGAGCAGCTCGGCCACGCAGTCGAGGCCCACGCGACCCGGCGCAATATCACCGTCGATGTCGGTGAAATTCCGGCCAAGCCCGGTACCCGGCTACGGATCGGTGACGTCGACTTCGAAGTGGTGCGCGATGCGGCGCCCTGCCGTCTGCTTGATGACTGGATCGGGCCGGGTGCGATGGCGGCGTTGCGAGGCAGGGCGGGGTCGGCCATGCGGGTTCTGAGTTCGGGCACGATCCGGGTGGGCGACAGCGTGGCAATCGACAGCACGGAGATCACCGCTCCGTGACTGCCTTTCTGTTCGGGTTCGTCACCTCGCTGAGCCTGATCGTGGCGATCGGCGCGCAGAACGCATTCGTGCTCCGGCAGGGCATCCGCAGCGAGCACGTATTCCCCGTGGTAATCCTCTGTGCCATATCGGATCTGGTGCTGATCGTCGCGGGCATTGCGGGCGTGGGGGCGCTGGTCACCGCGCATCCGCAACTGATGACGATCGCCCGGTACGGCGGCGCCGCATTCCTGCTGATGTACGGATTGCTCGCTGCGCGGCGCGCGATTCGACCGGCAACGATGACACCCGGCGACGCGGGCCCGGCACGGTTGTCGGCGGTATTGCTGACCTGTCTGGCGCTGACGTTTCTCAACCCGCACGTGTACCTCGACACCGTGGTGCTGCTGGGAACGTTGGCCAGCCAGCAGGGCGAAGGCCGGTGGCGCTTCGGTGCGGGTGCGGCGCTGGCAAGCCTGGTCTGGTTCTTCGGCCTGGGCTTCGGCGCCCGCCGGCTTGCCGGTCTGTTCGCCCAACCGGTCACGTGGCGAATTCTGGACGGCGTGATCGCGCTGACGATGATCGCACTGAGCGTTTCGCTGGCACTGACCTGACCGTGCTTGGATAGGCAGCATGAGCACAGACGTCGACATCACGGGACCCGAAGCACCGGGATTCGCCCGCGTCGGCAGCGCCTACTACCCGATCCTGGTTGCCGTCTTCACCGCGCTGGTGATCATCTCCAACGTCAACGCAACCAAGGGAGTTGCGTTCGGACCGATCATCACCGATGGCGGATTTTTCCTATTCCCGCTCACCTACATCATCGGCGACGTTCTTGCCGAGGTGTATGGCTTCAAAGCCACCCGCCGGGCGATACTGCTGGGTTTTCTGATGAATGCCCTTGCCGCACTGGCCTTCTGGGCGACGGTCTACCTCCCGGCGGCCGATTTCTACCCCAATCAGGAGCACTTCGCCAACGTCGTCGGCGCCTACACCCAACTGATCATCGCCGGCTTGGCCGGATTCATCGTCGGGCAGACCATCAATGCCTGGACCGTCGTGAAGATCAAGGAACGCACGAGGGAAAAGCACCTGTGGGCCCGCCTGGTCGGTTCGACCTTCGCCGGCCAACTCGGCGACACGCTGGTGTTCTGTGCGATCGCCGCGCCCGCGATCGGCATCACCACCTTCGCCGACTTCGCCACCTATGCCGCACTCGGCTGGATCTACAAGACAGCCGTCGAGGTGGTCATGCTGCCGGTCACCTATCGTGTGATCGCCTACATCAAGCGCCACGAGCCCACCTATACCGCGCTGGTGTGATGGCCGCGCCGACGATCCGCGACTACGGCGATCGGGCGCTGCTGCTCGAATGTGGTTCCACCGATGAGGTTCTCGCCGTCGCCGGTGCGCTCCGCGATGCCGAACTGCCCGGGGTCACCGATATCATTCCCGGCGCACGCACCGTGCTGGTGGCGCTGAGCGACCCGACACACCAGGCGCCAACCCGATCCCGGTTGGCCGGCATCGAGGCGAGTGCCGCGGCCACGTCGGTGCGGCCGGATCATGCCGACGTCGTCATCGACGTGGTCTACGACGGCGCTGACCTCACCGACGTCGCAGCACACGTGGGAATGGATGCCGACGGCGTGGTGGCGGCCCATACCGGCACGCTGTGGCGGGTCGGATTCGGTGGATTCGCACCGGGTTTCGCCTACCTCGTCGACGGCGATCACGCGCTGTCTGTTCCCCGGCGGGCCGAGCCGCGCACCCGGGTGCCGGCCGGATCAGTGGCGTTGGCCGGTGAATTCAGCGGTGTCTATCCCCGCGAATCACCGGGCGGCTGGCAACTCATCGGCCACACCGACGCCGCGCTGTGGGATGTCGACCGATCCCCACCCGCACTGCTGACCCCCGGCATGTGGGTGCGGTTCCGCGCGGTGGCCGCGCCGTGATCACCCTGGAGGTCCTCCACACCGGACCTCTGGCGCTCGTCGAGGACCTCGGTCGGTCCGGACTCGCCCACATCGGAGTCACCCGGTCAGGTGCGGCCGACCGGCGCTCACACCGTCTGGCTAACCGGTTGCTCGCCAACCCCGATGACCGGGCGACCATCGAGGTCACCCTCGGTGGGTTCAGCGTCCGAGTCTGTGGCGGCGGTCTCGACATTGCGGTCACTGGAGCCGACGCCAACCCGACCGTCGACGGAATCCCGTTCGGAGCCAACAGCATTGCCCACATCCGCGACGGCCAAGTGGTCGCACTGGACGTTCCACGAACCGGACTGCGCAGCTACCTCGGCGTCCGCGGCGGCATCGCCGTGGCAGGAACACTGGGTTCGCGCAGCTACGACACGCTGTCGGGAATCGGGCCTGCGCCGTTGCATCCGGGTGACGTTCTCCCGGTCGGTGAGCCGGTCGGCCACTCTCCCGAACTCGACCAGGCACCCGTCGCCCCACTGCCCGACGGACCGGTGGAACTGCGGATGATTCCCGGGCCGCGCTACGACTGGTTCGTCGACCCCGATGCGGTGGTGCGCACCGAGTGGCTGACGTCCGATCGCAGCGACCGGGTGGGTGTGCGACTGGTCGGCCCAGCACTGCAATCCCGGTGGCCGGGGCGTCAACTACCCAGCGAAGGTGCCCTCAGAGGTGCGGTTCAGGTGCCACCCAGCGGCCAGCCGGTAATCCTCGGCGCCGATCACCCAGTCACCGGCGGCTATCCCGTGATCGGAGTGGTGCTCGACGCCGACACCGACGTACTGGCGCAACTTCGTCCCGGCCAGCCGGTCCGGCTGCGCTGGAGCGCGCGTTAAACCGCACCGACCGGCCGATGACGTGATGCGTCTCACGTCGCGATTTCAGTCTGACTAGGATTAACGGACTTAGTGTGATCCCTGACACTCTCAAGGAGGTCCCGATGTCCAAGGCCGCTGAACTCGCCGAACTCCACCACGTCATTGGAAACCTGCGCCGATGCGTGAACTCGCTCCAAGACCGCTACGGCGCCGCCCCGGAGATGAGGCGGGTCGTCATCGACACCGAGCGAATCCTCAATGACCTGGAACTTCTCGAGATGGATGCCGCCGAACTCGAGTCGGCGGCACACTCCGTGGTGTTCTCGGGCGAGAAGATTCAGGTGCCCGACACGCCGTACGACAGAGAGTTCTGGCGCGGCATCGACGACGAAGGTGTCGGCGGGCACAACCGGCGCTGAACCCGCGTGGAATCGGGTGCCGCCGTCTTAGGTACCCTGCAAAGCTGACCTGAAGGGGATCACTGCAGATGAGCGCACCCACCGCGAACCGGCGAGGCACCGGTGTCTTCTCACCCGGCCGAGCCGAGATCTCGCAGAAGACACTGCGGACCGACAACTGGTGGAAATCGCCGATCCTCACCGACCTGGGCTTCGCGGCATTCTTGATCTATGCGACTGTGCGGGCGTTTCAGCGGGACCACTTCTTCGTCGAGAAGTACCACTACCTGACGCCGTTCTACTCGCCGTGCATGAGCGTCAAGTGCGGTGAAGCCAGCGACTTCTGGCCTCAGATTCTTCCCGGCACCGGCCTGCTGTCATACCTTCCTTACGCCTTATTCTCGCTGCCGTTCCTGCTGCTATTCCGGTTGACCTGCTACTACTACCGCGGCGCTTACTACCGCTCGGTCTGGCAGTCGCCCACCGCATGTGGCGTCGCCGAACCGCACGCCACCTACACCGGCGAAACGCGTTTCCCGCTGATCATGCAGAATCTGCACCGCTACTTCTTTTATGCGGCTGCCATCCTCTCGGTGATCAACACCATCGACGCCGTCAAAGCCATGCACTCGCCGACGGGTTTCGGTTTCGGCCTGGGAAACGTCGTCCTGTGGGTCAACGTCATCCTGCTGTGGGTCTACACGGTGTCGTGCCACTCCTGCCGGCATGTCGTGGGCGGGCGCCTCAAGCACTTCTCCAAGCACCCGGTGCGCTACAAGTTGTGGACAGAAGTCAGCAAGCTGAACGTGCATCACAAGAAGTTCGCCTGGATCACCCTCGGCATGCTGATGTTCACTGACTTCTACATCATGCTGGTCGCCAGCGGCGCGATCAGCGACCTTAGATTCATTGGCTGACAAAGCTTTTCACCTGACAGAGCGAGGTCCCATGGTTGAAATAGAGCGGCACTCCTACGACGTCGTCGTGATCGGCGCCGGTGGTTCTGGTTTGCGTGCGGTCATCGAGGCGCGCCAACGCGGGCTTCGGGTCGCCGTGGTGAGCAAGTCGTTGTTCGGCAAGGCTCACACGGTGATGGCCGAGGGTGGCTGCGCCGCGGCGATGGGCAATGCCAACTCCAAGGACAGCTGGCAGATCCACTTCGCCGACACCATGCGTGGCGGCAAGTTCCTCAACAACTGGCGGATGGCTGAGCTGCATGCGCAGGAATCCGCGGAACGAGTCTGGGAGCTGGAGACCTACGGCGCACTGTTCGACCGGACCAAAGACGGCCGGATCAGCCAGCGCAACTTCGGTGGACACACCTACCCCCGGCTGGCGCACGTCGGTGACCGCACCGGCCTGGAGATCATTCGGACACTGCAGCAGAAGATCGTCTCGCTGCAGCAGGAGGACAAGGCCGAACTCGGCGACTACGAGGCGCGCATCAAGGTGTTCGCCGAGTGCGCGATCACTGAGTTGATCAAAGATGGCGACGCGATCGCCGGGGCCTTCGGCTACTGGCGGGAGACCGGCAAGTTCGTGCTCTTCGAGGCGCCTGCGGTGGTGCTCGCCACCGGCGGCATCGGCAAGTCCTTCAAAGTGTCGTCGAACTCCTGGGAGTACAGCGGGGACGGCCACGCCCTGGCGCTGCGCGCAGGTTCGTCGCTGATCAACATGGAGTTCATCCAGTTCCACCCCACCGGCATGGTGTGGCCGCTGTCGGTGAAGGGCATCCTCGTCACCGAGGGTGTCCGCGGCGACGGCGGAGTTCTGAAGAACTCCGAAGGCAAGCGCTTCATGTTCAACTACATCCCGCCGGTCTTCAAGGGCCAGTACGCCGAAACCGAAGCCGAAGCCGACCAGTGGCTCAAGGACAACGACTCGGCGCGGCGCACTCCGGACCTGCTGCCCCGCGACGAAGTATCGCGGGCCATCAACGCCGAGGTGAAGGCGGGCCGCGGTAGCCCACACGGTGGGGTCTACCTCGATATCGCCTCACGCATGACGCCGGAGGAAATCAAGAAACGTCTGCCGTCGATGTACCACCAGTTCCTTGAGCTGGCCGAGGTCGACATCACCAAGGACGAGATGGAGGTCGGCCCGACCTGCCATTACGTCATGGGTGGTATCGAGGTCGACCCCGACACCGGTGCGGCCGCGACTCCCGGACTCTTCGCCGCCGGCGAATGCTCGGGCGGCATGCACGGCTCCAACCGCCTCGGCGGGAACTCGCTGTCCGACCTACTGGTGTTCGGCCGTCGGGCCGGCCTCGGTGCGTCGGATTACGTTCGCGCACTGTCGAAACGGCCGTCAGTGTCTGAGGATGCACTCGAGAGCGCAGCCAAGCTCGCCCTTGAACCCTTCGACGGGCCGCAGGGATCGGCGAAGCCGGAGAATCCCTACGCCCTGCATGCTGAGTTGCAGCAGACCATGAACGATCTGGTCGGCATCATCCGGACCGGTTCGGAAATCCAAGAGGCGATGGCCAAGATCGAGGAATACAAGGTCCGCTACCGCAATATCGAATCCGAAGGCGGACGCGCGTTCAATCCTGGGTGGCACCTGGCCCTCGATATGCGCAACATGCTTCTGGTGAGCGAGTGCGTGGCCAAGGCATCCCTGGCCCGCACCGAGAGTCGGGGCGGCCACACCCGCGACGACTACCCGAAGATGGACTCCGAGTGGCGCCGCACGCTGCTGGCATGTCGCACGGAAGGCAATGACCCCGTCGTACCGGCGGTCACCGTGTCCAAAGAGCGGCAGCCACCGATGCGCGAAGATCTCCTTGCGCAGTTCGAATTAGAGGAACTGGGCAAGTACTACACCGACGAGGAACTCGCGGCGCATCCGGGACGGACGGAGGAACGGTCATGACCTACGAGGCAAAGCTGAGAGTGTGGCGCGGCGACGACGACGGCGGCGATCTGCGCGACTTCGCCGTCGACGTCAACGACGGTGAGGTAGTCCTCGACGTCATCCACCGCCTGCAGGCCGAGCAGGCGCCTGATTTGGCGGTGCGGTGGAACTGCAAGGCCGGCAAATGCGGATCATGCTCCGCGGAGATCAACGGCCGCCCGCGGCTTCTGTGCATGACCCGGATGTCGACCTTCGACGAAGCCGAGACGATCACCGTCACGCCCCTGCGGGCCTTTCCCGTGATTCGGGACCTGGTCACCGATGTGTCATTCAACTACGAGAAGGCACGCGAGATCCCGTCCTTCACCCCGCCCAAGGATCTGCAGCCCGGCGAATACCGGATGGATCAGATCGATGTGGAGCGCTCGCAGGAGTTCCGCAAGTGCATCGAGTGCTTCCTGTGCCAGGACGTCTGCCACGTGGTCCGCGACCACGAGGAGAACAAGAAGGCCTTCGCCGGACCGCGCTTCCTGATGCGCACCGCCGAGTTGGACATGCACCCCCTGGACACCCTGGACCGCAAGGACATGGCGCAGGAGGATTTAGGGCTCGGGTACTGCAACATCACCAAGTGCTGCACCGAGGTCTGCCCCGAGCACATCAAGATCACCGACAACGCGATCATCCCGATGAAGGAGCGCGTGGCCGACCGCAAGTACGACCCGGTCGTCTGGCTCGGCAACATCCTCTTCAACCGCAAGTAGCGCACGCCGAGTATGAACCTGCGGCGAGAATCCGGCTGATTTCTCGCCGCAGGTTCACGCTCGCGGGACGTACCTAGGTACCCAGTCGCCGAAAGACGCTGCGGTGGTAGACGATCGGTGCCACATCGCCGTGAATCTGGATACTGCGGATCCGCATGATCACGATGGTGTGGTCACCGGCCGGGACAAGTTGTTCGATCGCGCTCTCCAGCCACATGCAGGTGCCCTTGACGAAGACGGCTCCGGCATCCGAGGACACCGTGTCCAAGCCGGCGAAGCGGTCGCCGGTCTTGGCCGCCAACGCGCGTACCGCGTCATCGTGGCCCTCGCCGAGCACACTGATACCCAGGGCCGGCAACGTCGCCAACTTGGGCCAGGTCTCCGAAGTGTTCTGCACGCAGAACGACACCAGCGGGGGATCCAGCGAGACCGGCACGAACGTGCTGGCAGCTATGCCGACCCGTTCTCCCGCGAGTTCAGCGGCGATGGCAACGACACCGGTCGGAAAGTGTCCGAATGCCTCCCGCAGAACGGCCGGCTCAAGCTTCGCTGTCGTCATGGCCCCACTATCTTCACATCACGGCCGTGAGCGAACGAAACGAACCTCGGACCTGCCCCGGCGCGGGGTAATCAGCGTCACACTTACGCCTCGAGAATTTGGTCACAGTTGGTTTGCACTCAACTTACCGAGCGGTATAGTTGTCCTGTTACTGGTGGGTAACTTAGACCGTAAGTACCCAACCCGAAGTGGCGTTCTCATCAAGGAGGAATAGTGGGCCACTACAAGAGCAACGTCCGTGATCAGGTGTTCAACCTGTTCGAGGTGTACGGCCTAGACAAGGCCTTCGGTGCGGGCGACTACGCCGACCTCGACCTCGAGACCGCGACCGAGATGCTCGGCGAGATGGCCAGGCTGTCCGAGGGCCCCCTCGCCGATTCCTTCGTCGAGGGCGACCGCAACCCGCCGGTATTCGATCCGGCCACCCACACTGTGGCACTACCCGAGGCGTTCAAGGATTCG
>Ga0114963_10002713_pt1 | contig 12082 bp, 8 predicted proteins | sample C_131016_EF_Meta_FD_87019 | JGI IMG/M metagenome (GOLD analysis project Ga0114963, IMG submission 87019) | Freshwater microbial communities from Lake Croche, Canada to study carbon cycling - C_131016_EF_MetaG | ecosystem: Environmental > Aquatic > Freshwater > Lake | place: Lake Croche, Canada...
ACACGGGCACCAACACCAACACGCCTAAACCGATGAGCAGCACCACGGTTTGCTCAGCAACAGTCGTACCGGCGCCGGTGCCTTGGGCGGGCGGTGGCGCCAGCACCGGACGGCTACCGGCCATCCAGGCGGCGGCGGTGAGCGGTACTAGTAAGTTGACGATGGAGGCTAAAAATACCCCTTGCATGACCGCCAGGCTGGTAATTTGCCCGCCAATCCAGAGCATGGTGGTGGTGACGTCGCCAATCGGCGTCCAGGCGCCGCCCGCGTTGGCGGCGATGACGATGATGCCGGCGAACAGCAAGCGGTCTTCGCGGACATCGAGTAAGCGTTTTACCAATGACACCATGACGATGGCCGTGGTCAGGTTGTCCAAGATGGAGCTGAGGAAAAAAGTGGCCAGTCCGATCATCCACATCAGCACCGAAAGCCGGGTGGTGGAGATATGGCGGGTGAGCACTTCAAAGCCGTTGTGCGCGTCGATCACCTCGACGATGGTCATGGCGCCAATCAGGAAAAACACGATTTGCGCCGTACCCAGCACCGATTCGGCCAGTTGGGTATTGAGCAGCGGCGCGTCGGCTGCACCCAGGGCAAACAGTGTCCAGAGCACACCCGCGCCCAGGAGGGCGGAGGCCGATTTGTTCACCCCCAGCGGATGCTCCAAGGCGATGGCCGCGTAAGTCAGCACGAAAAGCAGGGCGATGGTGGCGGTCATTCCCCGAACATACCGCAGGTCTGCAGGGCTGGGAATGGGGATTTGCCCGAACAGCTATATGATTGGAGCCGCACTCCATTCCTAGTTTCTAGCCCATTTGACCCGACTAGCAATGCTCCATCCGTTCATTTCACCCCTGTTTCGGCGATTGACCGTAGGCTTGGCCGCGTGTGTGCTGGCTGCGCCGGCCTTGGCCTACAAAACCGAACGCGTCTGCGAGACGACCGAGCCCACGGCTAAGGCGCCAGCGCGCAAAATCTGCAAAACTTTGCTGGTGATGACCGACGCCCAGAAAGCGGCCACCGGTAAAAAAGACGAGAAAAAAGAAGAGAAAAAACCGGCCGGTCACCATTAGCGGCCTAGGCGCCTGCCAGCAATGCTTCCAGCTCGGCGCTGGCGGCTAGCCATTGTTCTTCCAGTTCTTGCAACTGCTCGTTGACGGTTTTGAGGCGTTTGCCCAGGGATGCCAGCTCCTGCGGCGGCGGATTGGCTGCGAGTTGGCTCTCCAGCGTGCTGCCTTCGGCGCTTAGTTCTTGCATGCGGGCGTCCAGGCGCGCAATGTCTTTTTCTAGTCGACGTTTGTCTGCCGTGGCCACGGGTAGCGGCCGGGCGATGGGCGCTGCTTTGGCCGCCGCCAGGGCTTTGCTGGCCTGGACCAGCTCTTGGCGCACCGCCTCGCGGGCGCGCTTGGCCTCGTCGAGCAAATAGCGCTGGTAGTCGTCCAGGTCGCCATCAAAGGGGGCGACGCCGCCGTGCGAGACCATCCAAAATTCATCGCAGACCGAGCGCAGCAGGGCGCGGTCGTGGCTGACCAGCATGACGGTGCCCTCAAATTCGTTGAGCGCCATGCCTAGTGCCTCCCGCGTGGCCAGGTCCAGGTGGTTGGTAGGCTCGTCTAGTAGCAAGAGGTTGGGGCGCTGCCAGACGATCATGCACAGCACCAAGCGGGCTTTTTCGCCACCGCTCATGCTGCCCACGGCCTGCTTGACCATGTCGCCGCTGAAGTTAAAAGTGCCCAAAAAGCTGCGCAAATCTTGCTCGCGCGTGGCCTGGCCGGCCAGTTTGCTTTGCGCGGTGAGCTCTTTGACCAGGCGGATCATGTGCTCCAGCGGCGTGTCGGTGGGCCGCAGTACGTCGAGTTCTTGCTGCGCAAAGTAGCCGATGTTGAGGCCTTTGCCCTCGGTCACCTCGCCGCCGATGGGCGCCAGATCGCGCGCCACGGTTTTTACCAGCGTGGACTTGCCCTGCCCATTGGCGCCCAAAATGCCAATACGTTGGCCGGCCAGCACCGAGCGGCTGACGTTGCGTACGATGATGGTGGGTGCCGCGTCGGGCGCCGCATCTTCGGGCGGCGGGTAGCCAAAGCTCACGCCGGAGAGCGAGAGCATGGGGTTGGGCAGATTGGCCGGCTCTTTGAACTCGAAGCTGAAGTCCGCCTCGGCCAGCAGGGGCGCGATTTTTTCCATGCGGTCCAGCGCTTTGACGCGGCTTTGCGCTTGCTTGGCTTTGCTGGCCTTGGCCTTGAAGCGGGCAATGAACTTTTGCAGATGGGCGATTTTGTCCTGCTGCTTGGCAAACGCGTTTTGCTGCAACTCCATTTGCTCCGCGCGCATGTCTTCGAACTTGCTGTAGTTGCCGCCGTAGCGCAGCAATTTGCCGCCGTCGATGTGCAGGGTGACATTGGTCACCGCGTCCAAAAATTCACGGTCATGGCTGATGACCAGCATGGTGCCTTCGTAGCGCTTGAGCCAGGCCTCTAGCCAGACCAACGCATCCAAGTCCAGGTGGTTGGTAGGTTCGTCAAGTAACAGCAAATCGGAGGGGCACATCAGCGCACGCGCCAGTTGCAGGCGCATGCGCCAGCCACCGGAAAAGCTGTTGACGGGGCGGTCCAGCTCGGTGGTCTTAAAGCCCAGACCCAAAATCAAGGCCTGCGCGCGCGCCGGCGCGTCGTGCTCGCCGGCGTCGTGCAGCGCCATATAGGCGTTGGCCATGCGGTCGCCGTCTTCCCCGGCCTCGGACGCTTGCACCTCGGCGCGCGCGGCGCACAGCACGGTGTCGCCTTCAATCACAAATTCAGTGGCGCTTTGCGTGGTCTCGGGCATGTCCTGGGCCACCTGGCCCATGCGCCACTGCGCCGGAATGTAGTACTCGCCCGCGTCCTCGTGCAAAAGGCCAGTAAAGAGCGCAAACAGCGAGGATTTGCCCGCGCCGTTGCGCCCTACCAGACCGACTTTTTCACCGGGGTTGAGGGTGACCGAAGCCTTGTCAAGCAAGACCTTGGCGCTGCGGCGCAAGGTCACATTTTTGAGAGTAATCATGGGCTCAGGTGTTCGCGGGTGAGCAGCAAGACCTGGTCTTCCCCCGCACTGGTTGGCAACCATATTGCCGCAAGGGCAGGAAAGGCTGCTTCAAAAAAAGCGCGCTCGTGGCCGATTTCCAGCACGAGCACGCCTTGGGGGGAGAGGTACCGGGGGATGTCGCGCAGCAAACGGCGCACGAAATCCATGCCGTCGCGCCCGCCGTCGGCATTGCCATCGAGCGCCAATGCCGGCTCAGCCTGGAACTCGGGTGGCAACGCGGCCATACTTTGGGCGTTGACATAGGGCGGGTTGCACAGAACCAGGTCAAACGGGCCGCTGTCCGCCAATGCGGGCGCATCCAGCCCGTCGGAGTGCAGCAGATGGACGCGCGTTTGCAAGTCGTGGCGCGCCACATTGATGGCGGCCACCGCGAGCGCATCTTGCGACAGGTCGCTGGCCCACACTGTGGTGTCGGGGTACACCTGGGCGGCGATGATGGCCAGGCTGGCGTTGCCCGTGCACAGGTCCAGCACTTTGTGCGTACCGGCATGCAAAAAATAATCAAAACCGCCGTCGACCAGCAACTCGGCAATCAATGAGCGCGGCACGATGACGCGCTCATCCACATAAAAAGAAAAGCCTTGCAGCCAGGCTTGGCGCGTGAGGTAAGCCGCCGGTTTGCGACTGTCAATGCGCTGGGAAATCAGCGCCTGGCATTGGGCCACTTGCTCCGCGCTGGGCATGGGGGCTTGCGCATCATCGAGGACAGTGTCCAGGGGCAAGCCCAGTTGCCAAAGTACCAACCAGGCGGCCTCGTCCAATGCGTTGGTCGTGCCGTGGCCATACGACAGGCCAGCGGCCTCCAGTTGGCGGGCGGCGTCCTGCACCAAGGTGTGCAGGTTCATGGGGGTGTGCGCGCTGCCATTAGGAGCCCAACGCCAGCGAAATCGGAGGGGCTTGCGCTTCGGATAACTGCCCGCTGGCCTTGAATTCCGATTGCAGGCCAAAGCGCGAGGTCTTCCACACCTCGGCGCTGGGCTCTTCTTCTTGCTGGCCTTCTGGCGCAATAGAGACACCTAAGCCGTGCAGACGGGCCATGTCCATTTCAAAAGACTGGCCGCGTTGGGCATCGCTTTGCTGCAGCACCACACCGATGTCATGCAAATCGCCTTGGCGGATGATCTCGGCGACGCGCAGCGAATGGGGCAAAATTTCGCAAACCGGATGGTGTTGGCCTTGCTGCGTGCGCATCAGCTTTTGGGCCACCACCGCTTTGAGGGATTTGGCCAATTTGCGTTGTATCGCAGGGCGCTCTGCGAAAGGGTAAAACGCCAGCACACGCTCGATGGCCTGCTCGCAGTCGGGTGCGACCAGAGTGGCAATGCACAGTGCACCGCCTTGGGCCAGATCCATAGCCGCTGTCATGCCCTCGGCGTCCTGAATATCGCTGAGGTACACCACGTCGCTGCGGTGGCGCAGTGCCAGGCGGATGCTGTCTTGCCAGTGATGACTGTCCACCCCTACCTCTATTTGGTTGAAAACCGATTTTTGGTAGGAAAAAACAAACTCAATCGGGTCTTCCAAGGTCAGGATGTGGCCCGAGACCTGGCTGTTGCGGAAATCGAGCATGGACGCAGCCGTGGTGCTTTTGCCGCTGCCGCTGGGGCCTACGAGCAGGACCAAGCCACTTGTCGCCATGGCCAATTTGCGCAAAACAGGCGGCAAGCTGCTGTCCTGCAAGGCAGGAATGGCCAACGGCAGATGGCGAATTGCCAAGGCCAGCGTGCCGCTTTGGAAATAGGTCTGGACCCGAAAGCGCCCGCAGTGGGGCACGGTCACGGCAAATTGCGCGGTTTGACCGGGCGCGAGGCCTGTTTCCACCGACGACTGTCCGGGCAGACTTTGCAGCATCTCCCACGGTGTTTGCGGGGCCAGCGGGCGGCTGCTAATCGGAACGCAGTAGCCGTTGATGCGCACCATCGGTGGATTGTTGGCGCTGAGGTACAGATCCGAGCCATTTTTTTGCACCAACACGCGCAGCAGCGGCTCCAAGCCGCTGCGAAAAACACTCGGATCCGTGGTGTTGGCGTCCTGGCGCATGGGCGTCAGTCCCGCAGCAATTCGTTGAGCGAGGTTTTAGCGCGGGTTTGTGCATCCACGCGCTTGACGATAACGGCGCAGTACAAGCTGTATTTGCCGTCCGCGCTGGGCAGGTTGCCCGAAACAACGACCGAGCCCGACGGTATGCGTCCGTAGCTCACTTCGCCCGTCGCGCGGTCATAAATTTTGGTGCTTTGGCCGATGTACACGCCCATGGAAATCACCGAGTTTTCTTCCACGATCACGCCTTCGACCACTTCGGAGCGGGCGCCGATAAAGCAGTTGTCTTCGATGATGGTGGGGCCCGCTTGCAAGGGTTCGAGCACGCCACCGATGCCCACGCCACCGCTCAGGTGCACGTTTTTGCCAATCTGCGCGCAGGAGCCCACCGTCGCCCAGGTGTCCACCATGGTGCCTTCATCGACATAGGCGCCGATGTTGACATAAGAGGGCATCAGCACCGCGCCTTTGCCGATATAGCTGCCCCGGCGGGCCACGGCCGGTGGCACCACGCGCACACCGGCGGCTTTGAGTTGCGCCTCATCCAGGTGCGAGAACTTGGTTTGCACTTTGTCGTAAAAGCCCAGCTCGCCAGCCTTCATGACGCTGTTATCGCGCAGGCGAAAGCTCAGCAACACGGCTTTTTTGATCCACTGGTGCGTGGTCCACTGGCCCACGCCCTGGCGGGTGGCTACGCGCAAGCTGCCGTTGTTCAGCTGGGTAATGGTGTGCTCGACCGCGTCGCGCACCGACTGCGGTGCCGATGCGGCAGACAGATTGGCCCGGTCTTCCCAGGCGGCGTCTACGATGGATTGAAGTTCTTGTGTCATAGGAGCTTTCGTTGAAGGTTTGGATCAGTTGGAGGGGGCCGCAGCGCTTTTTCGCGCTTGCACAAAGGACACGATGCGCTGGGCGGCCTGCACGCACTCGGCCGTTTCGGCCACCAGGGCCATGCGGATGTAGCCCGCGCCCGGATTGTGGCCTTGGGCGTTGCGGGCGAGGTAGCTGCCAGGCAAGACGGTCACATTGTAGGCAGCGTATAAATCACGGGCAAAGGCCTCGTCGCTCTCGCCGACATAGGCCCACAAGTAAAAGCCTGCGTCGGGCAGTTGCACTTGCATCACCGATTGCAACAGCGGCGTAACCTCAGCGAATTTTTGCCGGTAAAGCGCACGGTTTTCTTGCACATGCGTTTCGTCGTTCCATGCCGCCACACTGGCCGTTTGCACCACCGGGCTCATGGCGCTGCCGTGGTAGGTGCGGTAGCGCAAAAAAGCGGCCATCAGGGCCGCGTCGCCGGCGCAAAAACCGCTGCGCATGCCAGGCACGTTGCTGCGCTTGGACAGGCTGCTAAACATCACCAGGTTTTTAAAGTCTGCGCGCCCCAGTTGCACCGCCGCTTGCAGCGCGCCCAAGGGCGGCGTATCGCGGAAATAGATTTCGCTGTAGCACTCGTCCGAAGCGATGACAAAGCCATACCGGTCCGAGAGCGCAAAAAGCTGTTCCCACTCGTCCAGCGGCATAACGGCGCCGGCCGGGTTGCCTGGGCTGCAAACAAACAAAAGCTGGGTGCCGGCCCAGACCGCGTCGGGCACGCTGGCCCAGTCTTGGGCGAAGTTGCGTGCCGGCACCGAGGGCGCGAACCAGGGCGTGGCCCCGCCCAGCAAAGCCGCACCTTCGTAAATTTGGTAGAAGGGGTTGGGGCACACCACGTAGCTGGTCTGCCCATCGGCTGCGGGCCGTAACACGGTTTGCGCAAAGGCAAACAAAGCCTCGCGCGAGCCATTGACCGGAAGTATTTGGTCAGCCGCGCGCGCCGCAATGCCGTAGCGGCGCTGCAGCCAATCGGTGATGCTTTGACGCAAAACCAAGTCGCCCGCCGTGGCCGGATAGCTGGCCAAGCCCGTGCCGGCGATGGCCTTGGAAAAAGCGGTTTTGATCAGTTCGGGTGTGGCATGGCGCGGCTCGCCAATACCCAAACTAATGGGCTCCCACGCCGGGTTGGGGGTGACGCCGGCAAAGAGTGCGCGCAGGCGCTCGAAAGGGTAAGCCTGCAATTGCGACAGATGGGGATTCATAGGGCGGTATTATCCTTCACCGCCGCTGTGCAAGCGGGCGCCTGGGCCTATTGTGAGCGCAGTGATCATGGCTTGTCTGGAGTGTGTGGATGCAAGAAGCTTTGCCCCCCGGGGCGCAATACAAGGCCCTGAACCTGGCCGGTGCCATGGCGTTTTTGGGCGATGCGCAGGCAGTGCGTGATTTACTCGCCCCACTGGTGCGCTCTTTGGATACGGATTTGCCGCAGATCGAGCACCTGCTCGACGGCGGCGACTTGGCTACCGTGGCCCGCATGCTGCACAGCATGAAGGGCTTTGTTCCGGTGTTTTGTTTTGATGCCCTGGCCCAGGAATTGGTGCGCGTGGAAAAGGCCGCCCGCGCCATCGACACCCTGGCGGTGCGCGCCGATGTGGCGGCCTTGCTGCCGCGTTTGCGCCGCTTGGCGGGCGAGGCGCAGGACTATCTGCGCCAAAGCCCTTAGGCTGGCGCGCCGACCAGGGCCAGGGGCGCTATCATCACTGCTTCGCTGGACCCCGATGTGGGCGGCTTTACCTAATTAAATCAATAACTTAGCTAATTTAGTTTTCCGCCGTGCGCCTCAATTCCATCAAGTTGTCGGGTTTTAAATCGTTTGTCGAACCGACCAATTTCCTGCTCCCCGGCCAGTTGGTGGGCGTGGTGGGGCCCAATGGCTGCGGTAAGTCCAACATCATGGATGCGGTGCGCTGGGTTTTGGGCGAGAGCCGCGCCAGCGAGTTGCGTGGCGAGTCCATGCAGGACGTGATCTTTAACGGCTCCAATAACCGCAAGGCGGCCAGCCGGGCCAGCGTCGAATTGGTGTTTGACAACGCGGACCACCGCGCCGGTGGCCAATGGGGCCAGTTCACCGAAATCGCGGTCCGACGCGTCCTGACCCGGGACGGCACCTCCAGCTACTACATCAACAACCAGGCGGTGCGCCGCCGGGACGTGCAAGACGTGTTTTTGGGTACCGGTCTGGGCCCGCGCGCCTACGCCATCATTGGGCAGGGCACCATCAGCCGGATCATCGAATCCAAGCCCGAAGAGCTGCGCCTTTTCTTGGAAGAGGCCGCTGGCGTCTCTAAATACAAAGAGCGCCGCCGCGAAACCGAAAACCGCTTGGCCGACACCCGCGCCAACCTGACGCGCGTCGAAGACATCTTGCGTGAACTCAACAGCAGTCTGGAAAAGCTCGAGCGCCAGGCCGAGATCGCCCTCAAATACCAGACCATGCAGGTCGAGGTAACCCACAAACAGCACCAAATTTGGTACCTGCGTCGCGCCGAAGCGCAAGCCGAGCAAGTGCGTTTGCAAAAAGATGCCCAAGCGGCGGTCAATGCACTGGAATCGCGCTTGGCCGATGTGCGCCATGTCGAGGCCGAGCTCGAAACCGTGCGCCAGGCCCACTACGCAGCGGCGGACATCGTCAACCAAAGCCAAGGCCAGCTTTACGAAGCCAGCGCCGAAGTCGGGCGCCTGGAGGCGGAAATCCGTTACGTCGTGGAGAGCCGCCAACGCGTAGAACAGCGTTTGCTGATGCTGCAAGCGCAGATCGGCCAATGGGCTGAGCGCAAGGCCCAAGCCCTGCAAGAGCGCGAACAACTGAGCCTGTCCAGCAGCGAAGGCGCCGAACAGTCGGAGGTGCTGGCCGGACAACTGGAAGAACACAGCCAGCGTCTACCCGCGCTGGAAGAGGCAGTGCAGACCGCCCAAAGCGCGGCCGACCGCCAGCGCACCGCGGTGACCGAGGTGCAGCAGTCTTTGGTGGTGCTGGCGTCCGAGCAGCGCGGTATCCAAGAGCAAGTGCGCCAATTAAGCGTGCGGCGCGAGCGTCTGCAAGCGGACCGCAACGCGCTGGCACAGACCGACGTCAGCCATTTGGAGCAACTGCAAGCGCAGTTTGACGACGCCCAAGCCCAAGCCCAAGACGCCCAAGAACGGCTGCACGCCCTGCAAGAGTCCACGCCGCAACTCGACGAGGCCCGCCGCGTGCAGCAGGCCCAAGTCAACACCGATGCTGCCCGCCTGGCCGACGTCTCTGCCCGCTTGGAGGCCCTCAAGGCCTTGCAAGAACGCCTGCGCACCGATGAAAAACTCACACCCTGGCTGAGCAAGCACGGCCTGGTCGATTTGCAAGGCCTGTGGACGCGCATTACGGTGCTGCCTGGTTGGGAAAACGCCATCGAAGCGGCCTTGCGTGACCGCCTGGGTGCCCTAGAAGTCTCGCGCCTGGAGATGGTGCAGGCCTTTGTCCAAGACCTGCCGCCCACCAAGCTGTCTTTCTACACCCGCCCCAGCGCAGGCCTGCCCGCCGCAAAAGCGCCTTTAGCGCCCTTGGTCGATAAGGTGCAGGTGCACGATGCCGGCCTGGCCGCCGTGCTCGCCGACTGGTTGCGTGGATGCTACGCCGCGCCCGATATGGATAGCGCCTTCGCCCAGCGCGGTTTGCTGCAGGCCGGTGAAACCTTGTTTGTCGCCCAAGGCCATGCGGTGGCTGCACACAGTGTGGGCTTTTATGCGGCCGATGCCGAGCAAGCGGGCTTGCTGGCGCGTGCCCAAGAGATCCAAAACCTCGAAAAATACGTGCGCGCCCAAAGCCTGATGGCCGAGGAGTCACGCCTGGCGCTGGCCCGCGCCGAGAGCGCCTACGCCCAGGCCAGTGCCCAACTGGTGGACGTGCGCCGCCAAGCGCAAGAAACCCAGGCCGCCAGCCATGCGCTGCAAGTGGAGTTTTTGCGCCTTTCGCAGCAAGCCGAGCAAACCCGCCAGCGCAGCAGCGAAATCGAATCGGACGCGGCCGAAGTGGACGCCATGCTCGAAGACCTGCAGGGCCGCGCCGTGGAAGCCGAAGCGCGTTTTGAGACCCTGGATATTGAACTCGCACAGTGTCAGGAGGCGCATGCCAATTTGCAGGAGCGCGCTTTGGAGTGCCAGGCGCAGCTTGAGCAAGCGCGAACCGAACAGCGCACTTTAGAGCGCCAGTTGCAGGAATCGGCTTTTCAGCAGCGCAGCTTGCAAGCGCGTACCGAGGAGATGGACCGAGCGGTCGAGACCGCAGAGTCCCAAAGCATCGCGGTGCATGAAGAGGCCCAGCGCGCCCAGGACGAGTTGCAGCAGCTCTCCGATGCCACCGCCCAAAATGGCTTGCAAGCGGCCCTCAGCCTCAAGGCCGAGCGCGAACTCGAGCTGGCCGCCAAGCGCAGCACCTACGAAGACCTGACTGCCACCCTGCGCAGCCAGGACGAGCGGCGCCTGCAACTAGAGCGCGAGCTCGACCCGCTGCGCCAGCGCATCACCGATTTGCAGCTCAAAGAGCAGGCCGCGCGCCTGGGCTTTGAGCAGTATGAAAACCAGCTTTTTGAAGCCCAGGCCGATTTGGCGGCCATCGGCCAAAGCCTGGAAGGCGTGTCGGTACGTTTGTCTGCCCTGCAGTCCGAAATTGACCGCCTGCACCGCGACATCGCCGACCTGGGCGCGGTCAATCTGGCCGCCCTGGACGAGCTGACCGCGAGCCGCGAGCGCAAAGAATTTTTGGACGCCCAAAGCCTGGACTTGAACGAAGCCATGGCCACGCTGGAAGACGCCATCCGCAAAATCGACGCTGAAACGCGCGAGCTGCTGTCGGGCACCTTTAACGAGGTGAACCGCCACTTCGGCGAGATGTTCCCTCAGCTCTTTGGCGGCGGAAATGCGCGCCTGGTCATAACTGGCGACGAAATTTTGGACTCGGGCGTGCAGGTGTTTGCACAGCCGCCGGGCAAGAAGAACCAAACCATTGCGCTACTGTCCGGCGGCGAGAAGGCCTTGACCGCGATTGCCCTGGTGTTTGCAATATTCCAGCTCAACCCGGCGCCTTTTTGCTTGCTCGACGAGGTGGACGCGCCCTTGGACGACGCCAACACCGAGCGCTATTGCAAACTGGTGGCGCGCATGAGCGCAGGCACGCAGTTCTTGTTTATCAGCCACAACAAAATTGCCATGGAAATGGCAGAGCAACTCATTGGGGTCACCATGCAAGAGCAGGGCGTCTCGCGCATCGTGGCCGTGGACATGGAAGCGGCTGTCGGATTGGTGGAGGCGGCCTGATGGCCGGCCACTGTTCGTCGGCACCAGGACGGAGCGCATCGCATGAGTGAATTGCAAATCGGTCTCGTGGTCTTGGGCGCCCTGGCGCTGGTGGCTTTGCTGGCTTACAACCGCTGGGCCGACCGGGCCCACGCGCCACGCCAGGCAGATCTGCACGGTGGCGAGGGTCAGGGCAGTGATGCGCCCACCTTTACCGAACCGGCTTTTGATGATTCGAGTTTTAGCAGCCTGAACCTGTCCGTAGCCACCCCGCGCCGCCCGGCGATCGACGACTTAATCGACGCCGTCGCCGCCGTCAATCTGGACCCGGGCGTGCTCGCGGTTTCGGGCGAGGCGGCAGTGGCGGCTTTTCCGGGCAGTTGGCGCGTGGGAAGCAAGCCGTTTCTGATCGAAGGATTGCACGCTGACACCCAAGTCTGGGAGACGCCGCATGCAGGCGCGCGTTACATGGCTTTTCAAACCGGGGTGCAGCTGGCCAACCGCGCCGGCGCGCTCAACGACATCGAGTATTCCGAGTTCACCGTGAAAACCCAGGCCTTTGCCGATGCCGTGGGCGCGACGCCCGAGTTCCGTGACATGCGCGACGAGGTCGCCCGGGCCCGCGAGCTCGACCAATTTGCCAGCGCACACGATGCCCAACTCGGCCTGAACTTGCGCGCACGCCATGCGGCCTGGAGTCCGGGCTATGTCAGCCAAGTGGCTGCGCAATTTGGCTTTGTGGCCGGGCAGTTGCCCGGGCGCATGGTGCTGCCCGCGCCCACCGACGGCTTGCCGCCGCTGCTCTCGCTCACTTTTG
>Ga0114963_10002719_pt1 | contig 12066 bp, 23 predicted proteins | sample C_131016_EF_Meta_FD_87019 | JGI IMG/M metagenome (GOLD analysis project Ga0114963, IMG submission 87019) | Freshwater microbial communities from Lake Croche, Canada to study carbon cycling - C_131016_EF_MetaG | ecosystem: Environmental > Aquatic > Freshwater > Lake | place: Lake Croche, Canada...
ACTTGGTGTATTCTATGCGCCAGCCGGTGCCGCACTAAGAGCCACATTCATCGTTGACCCAGACAACGTTATCCAACACGTCACTGTCAACAACTTGAACGTTGGCCGTAGCCCAGAAGAAACACTTCGTGTATTAGATGCGCTACAAACTGGCGAGCTATGTGCTTGTAACCGTACTGTAGGCGGAGAGACACTATAATGGCATTTATTGACGCAGTTAAATCAGCGTTGCCAGACTACGCAAAGGACACTAAGTTAAATCTTGACGCTGTCCTTTTGCGTAGCACACTAGATGCGGATGTGGCTATGGGTTGTGCTGTAGCCGCACTAGCCGCAACAGGCAACGGAAAAATCCTATCAGTAATTTTAGCAGATGCACCGGTACACGCCGAAGCGGCCATGACTGCGGCTTCGATCATGGCACAGAATAATGTTTGGTATCCCTACGTTGAAATGGCCGATGACCCTGCATTAAAAGGCTTACCTGCTGGTCTACGTATGAACGCCATCATCAGTCACGGTGGTACCACCAAGGCCAACTTTGAAGCATTTAGTCTTGCAGCCAGCATTGTGGGCAAATGTCATTTCTGTGTCAAAGCACACTATGACACCCTTAAAGCCGAAGGCTACACTGTGGAACAACTACGTGACATTGGGCGTATTGCCAGTGTAATGAACTCGGTTGCCCGAGTACTCAATAGTTAGAATCGCAGTAGCATTGTTGGACACACAATGAAAATTTTATGTTTGGGCAACAATACCGAAGATACTGATATTCGAACAAGAGATCTTGCCCGCCAGGATTCAAAGAAATGTCACGGCCTCTTATCAGATTTGGGTGGCAAAGTCACCCTGGACAGTATTGATAAACCTGGATATTATCATACCAGCGTGTATGATATGGAGTATGGAAAATTATTCAAATTTGCCCAACTGTTTGAAAAAATCATTGTGTTGGACCAACCCAAGGAACAATATTCTCACCCAGATGCGTTTTTTAAAACCATACAACTGGCCAACCAACTTAAAAAAGTTGCATCAGTTGTGTTATTGGATCCCAGTTACGAAACCGACATTAATTTTTTCAAAGACCTTGTTGAAACAAATAAAAGTTTTTGTATTTTTCCATTCATTGAACTCCTGACCAATCAACGAGAAGATGGTCAAACCACAGTGTGTTGTAGATCCATGGCCCCGGTGGCAAAATTGTCTGAGATAACAGATTTTGCCACAGACAAAAATTACAAAATCATAAGAGACAAAATGCTGGCTGGCACACGGATACCAGAACATTGTTCCACTTGTTATGATCTTGAAGATCAAAATATTTTGAGTGCTCGACAACAGGAAACAGTAGAATGGGCCAATCGTTTGAATTTGACGTCAGTAGATGACCTCAACTCAATACAGCATCCTGCCTATTATGAGATCCGACCAAGTAATGTTTGTAACCTACAATGTAGAATGTGTAGCCCTACCAGTAGTCATTTGATTGGACGAGAATATAAAAAAATAAATTTGATATCCGAATTGCCGCCGCCAGAGCGCAGTGACTTTGATATTGTAAATTTTACAAATTTAAAAAAATTGTATGTGGCCGGCGGTGAACCCACTGCGATGCCTGAATTTTACAATTTCTTAGACCGTTGCATTGATCAAAATAAAACATTCGAGTTCCTGGTCAATACCAATGCTACAAAAATCAACAGTAGGTTTAAAAAACAATTAAAACTGCTGCCGCACATGCAGTTTGTTGTCAGTCTCGAAGGTATTGGTGGTATAAATCATTATGTCAGATGGCCAAGCCAATGGGATACCATTGTTGCCAATATGAAGTACCTTGTGGCCAACGGTCATCAAATAACAATCAATACCACTGTATCAATATACAATGTGACCCGGTTATATGATTTATTCCAGTGGCTCGATGATGAATTCCCAGGAGTGTTGGTGCATGCCTTGCCAGCCAGCAGTGACAACGACATGTTGTCGGCATTCGTATTTCCCAATGCCGAGTTGGCCGTGTCTAAATTGTTGCCCATACAGCAATTAAAATGCTATAACAATGACAAGTTATTGACCAGTTTGGTCGACGGGTTGATTGAGCACTATCAAAGTGAGCCAACCGTTGACTTAGAAAAATTACGGTTGTTTTTTGATTTCAACGATCTTCTTGACCAATCAAGGAACATAAGACTTGCCGATTATATTCCCGAATTAGAACAGGCAAGAACACTAGTAAGCAGTTAAACAAAAAGTATTACTTTTGATAACCCTGCACAGAGCAGGGTTTTTCTTGTCCAAAATTCGGGTTCGTGCTATAATTATGGCATACAAAGCAAACGGGAGTTGGAACATGGGTTACAAGGTTATTGACACTGTGGATGAAATGCGTGACCTATACGGCCCTCGCAAGGGCTTGGAAGGTCCCTTCAACTTCTCCGGACAGGTCTTGTACTATGACCCTCGAGAGGGCTCCTACTATGACCCCCGTACCGATTTCTACGTGAGCAAAGAAGAAATGGATGTGATCCACAGCCGTGTTTACGACATACTGAAACGGTAATACTTTGGTAGTACTTGTCCAAAATTCAGCAATTTGCTATAATTATGGCATACAAAGCAAAAAGGAGCAACAATGAGCTATGATTTTGATCTTGAAGCAGGTGAAGACTTTGCGGATGGTTACGAACCTACAATGACAGCACTTGAGCAGGCCCGTGAGACCTACTGGGATATGTACAAGGATGCCTATGGCGTCCGTCCGCGTTGGATTGACACCACTGCTTGGACTCTTGAGATGTTTGAAGCTGAATTTGCTAGCCTGGCCACTGCTATCGAACAGGCCGAGATAGAACGTCGGGCCGCTGAACAAGAGGCCATTGCCAAATTTGAAGACCGTGTGGCCAATCTTATGCACACCGGCACCTGCCGCGAACGTGTGATTGCCTGGCTCATGGACGCCGAACACGCCAATGGCGACTCAGAGTATTTTGCTTTCACCCAGGGCTTGCCTTATGGTTATTTCAGAAAGACAGCATAATGAATGAATTTGAAGTCATACAGGTGGTTGAAGATCTGCGTCAACGTGGCATTGGCCACTATGAAATGAGACAGGGCAACGGCTGTATATGGGTCAACTACGACCGTGTAAATTCGTACTACCTGTTTCGCGATGGTAAAATTGCCCAAATACAATTTGACTGAAATTAAAAAACCCGCTATAATATAGCATTATTTACAAAGGAACACATATGAATCTCAAACTCAAAGCAGTTATAATTTTGGTAGGTATTCTCAGTGCAGGTGTAGTAGGTGGAATGTTAGTTCAAACCTTTGCCCTGGTACTGGGACCTGAGCTGATGTTGAATGTTGTCATTGGTGGTATTATGTTATTCTTACTTTATCAGTTGTACAGTTTAATTTTGATGAAGTTGGAATCCGATACCAAACTTGACGAACTCTCTAAGAAGTAATCACTATGAAATGGTTTGCCGAGACCACTGTGTGGCCAGACGCCAAGTCTGATAACCACATCTACTTGTTGGATGACTCAAAGAGCAAGATGTTTGCCTATGTCCGACACGGTCGCGGCAAACCCCAAGTGTTTCGGTCACCCATACGCATAGACATCCGCGGTCGTAAGTTTAAATTAAATTCTGTTCAATATCGTGTTAGTGTAGAGCCCGAAGTCCCTGAAGGCAAAGTCTACGAGGTACAGGGCAGTAAAGGCGATGTCTATCAGGTGACCGAACTCCGTGGTGAATACAGTTGTACCTGTAGCGGTTTCAAATTCCGTGGCGATTGCCGACACATCAAAGGAGTAGCAGTATGAAATCATTTCGACACTGGTGCCAGATAACTTGGCAAGAGCACGTGGAAGAATGTTGGGCGTGGGAAGGCCATGCGCCGATTCATACTCAGGCAGAATATTTTGCCAAATACAAATACTGGCTTAAACGTGAATACAGACATCAACAAGGAGTAGCATAATGGGATTGGATATGTATGCATACGTGGCCGCTCGTGCAGGCCAACAAAACGAATTCTACGAAGGTTCAACCTGGGATCCAGAACTCAAACAGTCAGTGAATCCCGCGATCGAACAGCCACGTGAAATTGCCTACTGGCGTAAACATCCTAACCTGCACGGTTGGATGGAACAGTTGTGGAACAAACACAACGGTGGCGATCAAGATTCTAGCAAATTCAACGGCATCGAAGTCGAACTGACCTGGGACGATCTAGACCGACTGGAACATATCATCAAGAAACGACGATTGCCAGACACCAGCGGTTTCTTTTTTGGCAACAATGCTGATCAGCACTATTATGATCAGGACCTGGAATTTGTTCAAAAGGCCAAAGCCGAAACATTCCTGGGATTGAAAGTGTTTTACAATTCCAGTTGGTAATTGACAAAGAAAGTGTTCTATTGTATAATAGAACTGTATTAACAAACAAATGGTAAGTGTTATGGATAAACCTTGGCAAGTGATTGCAGATCTTGAACTACATAATCTGCGTACCAACAAAGAAGAAATTATTCTGGCTCAAGCCGAAGCCGAACATATGGAATTCTTCCGTGGGTGTCGTGCCGCACTGGATCCCATGATCACTTATGGTATTCGTCAGGTGCCCGAAAGCACCCGAGATGGCCCAGGCCTACGTGCTGAAACATTTTGGAAACTGGCACAAGACCTGGCTGAACGCCGGCTCACAGGCAATGCGGCTGCCGCGGCTGTGGCCACTGCAAAACAAAAGGCCACACAGGCCGAATGGAATGGATGGTATCGACGCATCTTGATCAAGGATCTGCGTTGCGGTGTAAGTGAAAAGACCATCAACAAGGTGGTGGAGAAAGACTATGCTTCTTATGTTATTCCTGTTTTTAGTTGCCAGCTTGCTCACGATAGTGCTAATCATGAATCAAAGGTCGCAGGGCAAAAACTTATCGAAGTCAAATTGGATGGCATTAGGGTTATCACTATTGTATATCCTAACGGTAATGTGGATCAGTATAGCCGCAATGGTAAAGAACTTGTCAACTTCCCTCACGTGAAAGCACAAATTGCCCGACACGCGGTGTTCTTTCAAGAGCCCATGGTCCTGGATGGCGAAATCATGAGTGCCAACTTTCAAGACTTGATGAAGCAGGTGCATCGCAAAAGCGATGTCAAAAGCGATGATGCTGTGCTGAACCTGTTTGATATTGTGCCATTGCGTGAGTTCCAGGCTGGTGTCAGTACCTTGGTACAACATCAACGAAGCAATCAACTTCGTGCCTGGCACTATGCTATTGCAGACCATATGCCCAATGTGGCCATTGTGGGACAAGAACTGGTAGATCTTGACACAGTACAAGGGTCCGACCGCTTTGCAGAAATCAATGCTGCCGCAGTGGCCGGTGGATACGAAGGCATCATGCTCAAAGATCCGGGTGCTGTGTACGAATGCAAGAGAAGTGCGGCTTGGCTCAAACTCAAGCCATTTATTGAAGTTAGTCTGGCAGTGACAGATATTGAAGAAGGCACAGGACGAAATGTGGGCCGATTGGGTGCCCTGGTTTGTGAAGGAGAAGACGATGGCAAACTTATCAAAGTCAATGTGGGCTCGGGTTTTAGTGATAGTGATAGGGATAGTTTTTATCAATCAAGGAATACTCTTCCTGGTCAGATTGTAGAGGTTCGTGCAGATGCTGTTACACAAAATCAAGATGGCTCTTATTCGTTGCGTTTTCCGCGTTTCCTCCGTTTCCGCGGGTTTGAGGTTGGCGAGAAAATTTAATATGGAAAAACAAGCAATCAAAGAACTCATGTATGGTGGCGTTAGTGAGATGATGCAGAATCGACGTTACTATTATCACAGCAGTGTGGGACGGAATTACAGTAATTGGACCGAGGAAGGCAAGATAGCCATGGACGAGTTCATGCGAGAAATGACCAAACACATCTACGATGCTGAACAAAATGATCTGGACCAACGTGCCAAAGACTTGGTAATAAAAGAGCTGAAGTCATAATGGGTAGAATGTTTGAACGTGCCAAAAAGTACGTAGATCAATTGGATCCTGATTATGTGGGACAGTTTGTGGAAATTGGTAGCAGTCGTGTGGGTGATGGACACTTACGTGTGTCTGGGGATGGCGGAAGTACTGCCTGGATAGCCAGCTGGGCCGAAGAACATGGGCGCACCCTGTGGACTGTTGATGTTGATCCTCGCCAATGCGATTTGGTAAAGGCTCTCAATATCCCCAATGTTGAAATCATCAATGATCTAGGCGAAGAATATCTTCGAACTTTCCCGGCACACATGACCACTATCAGTGTTCTGCATTTGGATAACTTTGATTGGGATTGGCATCCGGACCGTACTGAAGATTTTGTTATTGAGCAACAACATCGATATCGTGAGCTTGGAATGGAAATGAACAATGTCAACAGTCAAGCCGCACACGTTTTACAAATGGTAACGGCCATGCCTGTTATGGCTAAACAGAGTATTGTGATTTGTGACGATACATGGTATAATAAGTCGTGGGGACACTATTCAGGCAAAGGCGGCGCTGTGGTGCCGTACCTGATCAGCCAAGGCTATCAGGTTGCCGAAACGGAAGAGTATCCGGTTTATGGAACAATCTTAACAAGAGGTATATGATGGCGTTTGATCGAGAAGAATTAGTCACAATGCTGAACGAAGGCATCTGTGAAGTGACTTTTACCAAAGTCAATGGAGAAGTTAGAGTCATGCCTTGTACATTACAAGCAGATCTCCTGCCCGTGGTCAGTGTTGAAAAACTCAAAGAGAGCAAAGAGCGACACACCACACCAGACAATCTCAGCGTGTGGTGTACAGACAAAAACGAATGGCGTAGCTTTCGAGTGGCCAATGTGACAAGTGTGCGGACCATAGCCGCTTCACGGGGCATGGTATGAAAAAGAAACGTGCCGTAACCAACCGTGATCCTGACAACACGTTTGACAAAACGTGGATGGTTCATGTGGAACAAGACCCTGCAACCGGGGATCTTATACTGCCCTTGCCCGAAGACCTGTTGGCCTTGCAAGGATGGAAGAGTGGTGATACACTATCCTGGGACGAAGGTCAGGATGGTGCCTGGATATTATCAAAGAAGGAGACTGAAGTGAAAACCAAAGATGCCAAAGATCGATTTGATTTTGAACAAGAAATTATGCAATGTTGGAATGTGGTTGAGGATTTACGCATCCTGGCTGACCGTAATCCAAGTATTGCCGAGGATCTCAAGGCTGTGGCACACGTTTACGAAATGCGTTTCGACAACATGTTCAACACCTTTGAGCAGTTGATTAAGAACGGAAATCTTAATTGACAAATGGCTAAACTGCTGGTTGCATTTGTAACACAGAGAGTTTATACTAGAAGAATAGTTGCTTTGCAATTATTATGTTATCAAACTTAATTATAGGAGAAATTTGATATGTTCGACCTTAAGACAAAACAAGGTAAATTGTTCCAAGCTCTCGTCCTTGACGGTGAGACCCTGACTGCTAGCCAAATCAGCAAGCGATTCTCTATCAAGAATCCACGTGCTACCGTCAGCGAAATTCGTTATGCTGGCTACGCCATCTATGCGAACACTCGCAAAGCTGGCAATGGCGTTCGCGTTACCGAGTACAAGCACGGTAAAGCAAGCCGTAAACTTGTGGCCGCTGGTTACAAGGCCTTGGCCATGGGCATTGCTGAGTAATCAGTTGCACCCAATAAAAAAGGCCCTTTGGGGCCTTTTTTTATGTTTTATTCGTAATCAATAAAACCATTCATCAACTCATGAGTCTGGCCTTGTTCATCTATTTCCCGAACCACACGAGACACATAGATATTGTTTGCCAGGCTGTAGCGAATGCCCAGTTTAAACACAGCCTGAGCACGTTGGTCATACAGCTCAATTAGTTTTTGTTCAAATGCTTGATAAAGATCCCAATTATCAAACATCATGTATTCTTTGTCAATTTCCAATCCTGTGGTGGGTTGTCTTAGTGTAGGATACAATGCATACAGCTGGCGATCCAAGTCTAACATATAGGCCAATTCGGTTTTGGCATGATCGTCGCCGTTTTGATTTACATATTCAGTGTACGATAACACATCTGCAGATGGTTTGCGTAAAAGTAAGGAATATTCAATTTTTATCATTTGGTTTTTACCTTCTAGGTTTACAATATTTATTCGTGTGTTATAATCACAGAATGTCTAATACTATTTATACAACTGCACCGGGATATGGTGCAGTTCCCACCAATTACTCAAATGTGTTTGTCAGCACCGGAACCGGCAGCAGTGTGTGGAAAAATGCCACCGCTACCACCTACTCCATACCTGTATCCGGAACCGGATCGATAAACACGGTCTCAATTGGCGATGATACCAAACGATCCAGTCTGCAGGTCAAGGGCGACACCAATATCGAAGGCAATCTTGTGGTCCAAGGCACCAACATAACCGAGCTTCTTCGGAGCATACAGAGTCAACTGGGCCTGCTAGTACCAAATCCCCAAATGGAGGAGGAATTTGACCGACTTCGAGAACTGGGAGATCAATACCGCAAGCTGGAAGCCCTGCTAAAAGAGCAAAAACAAGTGTGGGATATACTCAAAAAAGAGTAGACACAAAATCGTAAATATGCTATAATATGGTATGAATATTGTAGTTGTAAAACAAAATGCCTACGAAGCAATTCGTTGGGCCAGTGAAAATTTTAGCAGTCAAGAGTTTAGAGTCATAAATGATTTCCCCAGTACCAACTGGCGATTTGTGTTTACTAAACCTGAACAGGCCAGTCACTTTGCCTTAAAATGGATGTAATATGAAAATCAGCGTATGTAGTGATATTCACCTGGAATTTGGTGATGTAGATTTTGATAACACCGACTCAGCAGATGTGTTGATTCTGGGTGGCGATATCCTGGTGGCCAAGGACATTGCCCAACGTGATCCATATGGAGTCATGGGTGAGCACTATCGTAGCAATAGATTCCACGATTTCTTTCAACGATGCTCGGCTCGTTTTCCACACGTGATCTTGATTGCTGGCAATCATGAGCACTACAACGGAGACTTTGCCACCACTATTCCACATCTCAAAGATGTCCTGGGTTACTTGCCCAATCTGCACATCTTGGACAAGGAAACGTGGACCTTGGACGATGTCACATTCATTGGCGGCACCTTGTGGACCGACATGAATCAGGAAGATCCCGAAACGCTGGCACACATCCGCGGAATGATGAATGACTTCCGTTGTGTAGCCAACAGCAACCGCATGGTGAACCGCAAGGTGCCCTTGTACAAAGAGAATCCTGATTGGACCGAAGATGGCAAAAATGGCGGACGATATCTTACACAAAAGATTGGTGAGATTAACTCTTTGATTGAAATTGGACACAAGTTCAAACAAGAAGTCAGTACGTTTTCGCCCGAAGATGCTGTTGCAGATCATAAGGCCATGTTTGACTATGTGCGTACCATTGTGGAAGGACGTTTCGATCAGAAGTTTGTGGTGGTTGGACATCATGCACCATCCAAACTATCAACTCATCCTCGCTACAAGACCGAAACCATCATGAACGGTGGCTACAGCAGTTCCCTGGATGAGTATATCCTGGATCATCCGCAGATCAAGCTGTGGACTCACGGACACACTCACGAAGACTTTGACTACCTGATTGGTAGTACTCGAGTGGTGTGTAACCCACGTGGCTACATCAACTATGAACCACGTGCAGATAATTTTAAACTAGTAACAGTGGAGGTATAATGGCCAGTAGAACACATTATTGGAGTTGCAGTCGATTTGCTGACTGGCTTCGCGGCACTGCCAAGCCTGGTGCAGAAACCGGCGAAGGTTGGCGTGATTGGCGTCGTGCGGCCAAAAGCACATATCCTGTGCGCTATTGGTTGGCCGAAGAAGGACTGGACCATATCCAAAATTTTGTATGGTTTATTCCGGACACACTTTATGCAGTCAAATACTATATCAACAATCGTTGGATCAGCCGCACTCATAGTCTCACAGCACACCCCAGAGATATCAAGCCGGGGCAATGGCAAGATGTTGGCAATCGTTTCCTTCCTTGTATGTTCAATGAACTGGTGGACTTTGTTGAGTTGGAGTTGGCCTGGTGGCATCTGGTGTGGGAAGGCAAAGAAAAACGTGCCCGATACAATGCACCCTGGTGGCGCTTTGGTTGGTGGAACGTTCGTATATGGCGCTGTGCTCAGGCTGGCATGGACAATCTAGAATGGCAGGCCAGTCTTGTGCAGGACAAGGACTGGGGACTAGAAGAAACTGATCCTGAATTTGGCAAACCTACATCACAGGCACTAAACGCCTTAGAAATTCTAGCACTGTATCGTTGGTGGACTGTGACCCGTCCGGCTCGTCCTGAGCCAATGAAGGCCAGTGGTTGGTCCGACTACTGCGATCGACACCGTGCCGCTGATCCGGATGATTGGATCTTCAGTGACAGCAAAGACAAAGAAGACACTGGCCCTATGCTAGATGAGATGCATCGACTGGAGGCTGAATATGAAGCCGAAGACGAAGCCATGATGATTCGTCTAATCAAAATTCGCAACTCACTTTGGACTTGATCATGACAGAATTTATCGCAGAATTTGTTTCATTTTGCCTACAGATCTTGTTCTGGACCATAGTGGTCGAAGTTGTATTGAGATTGTTCATCCACAGCGATCGGACGTCCCAAATTGAACAGGAGCAACTGGTCAAACGTGTAAGGGATATTATACATCAGGTTCAAGTAGAAACACACGGCAATGTGCATTATTGGTTCGATGCCGAAGACGGTGAATTTTTGGCGCAGGGCGACTCTGTTGAATCGGCCATTGAACAACTGCGCCAACGATTCCCACAGCATATTTTCCTGTTGACACAAAAAGATACCATCTACAAAGTCAGCGCACCAGACTGGACAGTGACCCCAGTGATTGAAATTCAAAAGTAATACTTTGGTAGTACTTGCTCATAATACCAAAATGTTGTATAATAAAGCATATTTGACACAAGGATCTATATGTCTATGCACCTACATCACCCCAGTCTCAGCCTTACAGGCAAGCGAAAGGGTCGTGTGAAGTTTCGTAATGCCGAAGAGGCCAAAAAGGCACGTGAGCTTGAAGAATCGTGGAAGGCATTGCTGAAACGTCAAGGCATCGAAGACGAGGCCAAGCGACGTGCCCGTGCCATGCGAGCACCCTTGTTGGACTACAAACTTACGGTACCCGAAGAGCGTAGCACACGACATATTCCTAGCCGTGACACCGGCGGTAATGCCACCCTGGCCGCACCCAAGATTTACACTGGTACCAAGGTCAAAGGCATTGCCACCATGCACAAGTCAAATGCTGTACCTGTGTTCTCAGACGAAGAGGCAGTAGAAATTTCAAGGATGCGCCGTGGCTAACAGGTACCATTACTATGGTATCAGTAACGACCTTGCCTGGGTTAAACTGCGGGCAGTGAATTTAGGGTAAATATACTTTTATAGGAAAAATAGTGCCAAAAGAGGATATGATTCGTATGTCAGGTCGTGTTGAAGAATGCCTGCCAAATGCGATGTTTAGAGTGGTATTAGAAAATGACCACACGATTACTGCCACAATAGGTGGCAAACTTCGAAAAAATAATATTAGAATTCTAGCCGGCGACAGTGTAGAAGTCGAACTGACTCCATATGATCTAACCAAAGGTCGTGTGGTGTATCGTAATAAATAACTGTATGAGTGAAATAAGAAATTTAATAGATCTGGTAGAATCCAAGAGCAAACAAGATTTGGTGCTAGAAAAGTTGCCCTATTCCCGCGGTGCTCTTGCCCCTGTGATGAGTAAAAGTACCATAGACTATCATTATGGCGAATTGGCCAAAGGTTATGTGGATCGCTACAACAAGGGCGAGGGCGATCCAGAATTCAACAGGGCTGGGGCGCTGCTGCACAACCTTTGGTGGCCGCAGCTGCAGAAACCCAGAGTCAACAACAGGCCCCGTGGCAAGGTCATGGCGCTGATGG
>Ga0114963_10002721_pt1 | contig 12065 bp, 11 predicted proteins | sample C_131016_EF_Meta_FD_87019 | JGI IMG/M metagenome (GOLD analysis project Ga0114963, IMG submission 87019) | Freshwater microbial communities from Lake Croche, Canada to study carbon cycling - C_131016_EF_MetaG | ecosystem: Environmental > Aquatic > Freshwater > Lake | place: Lake Croche, Canada...
AGTCAAATGCTCTATCCAGCTGAGCTAAGGGTGCAATATGTATTCAGAGGTAAGTTAGTGTATCGTTTGATCATTTACAAGTGGTTTTTTCTGCCCACAACCACTTGCCTTATCTCCACACCCTTTATTTAAAATAGATTTGGATTTTCGCATGCTTTCGGAACGCAATTGACCACATGCAGCTAGTATATCCCGTCCTCTTGGAGTACGTATTGGGCATGGAAATCCAGCTTTATTTACTATCCGCACAAACTCATTAATTCGACTTTGGTCAGAACATTCATAAATAGTCCCGGGCCATGGATTGAATGGTATAATATTCACTATCGCCGGAATACCTTCTATCAATTTTACCAAAGCTTTAGCATCCTTCAAAGAATCATTAATATCTTTAAGCATCACATATTCGAAAGTCATCCTTCTAGAGTTACTTACTGCAGGATAGTTTCTACAAGCCGCAAGCAATTCTTCGATTGGATATTTTTTGTTCAACGGAACAATCTGATTACGTAATTCATCATTAACTGCATGCAGTGAAATTGCCAGATTAACACCCAATTCCTGACCACATTGTTCTATTTGCGGTACTACCCCTGAAGTTGAAACAGTAATACGACGACGCGATAAAGCGATCCCTTCCTTATCCATAATAATCTTAAGAGCTTTGGAAATATTATCATAATTATATAATGGCTCACCCATTCCCATAAATACAACATTTGAAATCAGCCTAATTTCTCTGGTTGATGGCCACTCATCCAAAGCATCGCGTGCAACCATAATCTGCTGAACAATCTCACGCGGCTCAAGATTACGAACTAATTTCTGAGTGCCAGTATGACAAAAAGTACAACTAAGAGTACAACCTATTTGTGAGGATATACATAGCGTTCCACGATCAGCCTCAGGTATATACACAACCTCAGCCTCGTTACCGTCATCAAATTTCAGTAACCATTTCCTGGTTCCATCAGATGAGAGATGATCTTGGCTAATAGCCGGACGATCAATTATAAAATTCTCTGCAAATTTTTGACGGGTAATTTTGGCGATATTGGTCATTTCTTCGAAATCACTCACACCGCGATTATAAATCCATGACCATAACTGCTTAGCACGAAAAGGCTTTTCGCCTAATTGCTCTACTAAGTCTGCTAACTCACTTTGAGACAAGCCAACAACTTTGACTGGCGATTGAAATATAGACATGATTTTTATTAGTGGGATTACCCCTGACGCGCTTTAAATCTAGGGTTGGCTTTGTTAATTACGTAGATACGACCCTTACGGCGCACAACACGACAATTCTTATCACGCTTTTTTGCTGACTTTAATGAACTTAAAATTTTCATCTTATTTGCCTACTACTACTAAAATATACTTGTATAAAGAGATAAAATAGCACAATGCCACTGCTTATGTCAATAAGCTTTTCACGATTTTTGAGAGATTCAACTTGAACAATACTACTTCTGACTTTTGCCGGATCTATGTAGTCTGTTACTCTTTATCTTAAATCCATACCTTATGGACTTGTTGACATTTTCTTCTAGATATCTTTATACTGACTCAAATTACTTCACTATATCTTACGTAAAATACCATCTATCCAATCAAAAACCTGTTGTTCGAAATAAGCTGCAGCACCTATTTCGCAGTGAAGGCCTGCTCCTAATTGTGATTCGAAAGCAAAATAATATTTATCTTTTTTTAGAGATTGGTACAAAACATTGCCCCGGGAAGCGATCGTATCAGTTGGATTATCGCATACAAAAACTGGACAGGTAATATTGTCAACCATATGAGTTAGTTTGAAGTTTATCATCTCATTTAAATACTCAAAAACTGTCGACAATCCATGCACTTGCATCCTACTTTCAAAGAAAAATTTTAATGCTTTATTATCTTTAAATACTTGAGTAAAATATTGATTTACCCCAGTAGCGTCCTGTTTTTGCCACATTTCATACACATTTGGTGGTAATCGGTGACTGATAGGAGCACTTAGATCTATTTGACCTGGGTCACAAACTACACAAGCTATCCTATGCTCTTTGCACACAGCTCGGGGAGCCAAATACCCTCCAAAACTACGACCAATCAAAGCTATTTTAGTTTTATCTACCTTAGGATGTTGTATAAGCCAATCCACGACAGGAATCATAATATTTTCGAAGTCATATCTCATGTAAAGACGCTGCTTTACAAGAGCAGCTCCCTGTCCTGGTCCCACAAAAATTAAACAATTATACCCCCTATCAATGGCTGCCTTAGCACCTAGTGGATATAACTCCTCCAAAGTAGCATCATATCCTCCTATTATGATAATAGTAGCCTTACTCTCTGTTTCCTTTGAAGTGAAAAAATATCCTGGTAAAGTAGTGTTATTATAGGGGATGCTAACTGCTTCTACATCCTGTTCGAACAAGCTTCAGAAGCGCTATAAGTCTCTAAAAGCTTTTTATTATCTAAATTATCACGTAAAAAGAAACAACTTTGACGATAATATTCATTGCTACGCAAATAAGCACACTTTGCGCTAACCAAATGACCACTATTTAAGCTATGTAAAGCCATAGATTCGACACGTTTTGCTACCTTGGCCCACTCATCATACCAACTTGTGTGATTACCATCTTCTATATTAGCTGCTGTAGCTAAACATTCACCGATATCAGCGCATCCATGATAGGTGTATCCCAGAGTTCTAAGAAACTGCACTCTAAATTCTGAGCTAGCAAACGGTACATTAAACATTTGCATAAGGTCAAGCGAGATAGTCATAATATGCCCTTCTTTTAGTTTTAAAAAATGGATTTATCTCTATATATTTTTTCCTAAACCTATACTATAAGGACTTGTTGGTGTTTATAGTTGATTTAAATTAACATATCCTTATATGCCAATCAACTTATTTCATTATACTATCACTGGGCAAAGCCTATCCAGATAGCACTAAAAAATGATAGGCTTGGATAGATCTATCTACCTAACACCTAATCACTCATACTAGGAGAATTGTATATTTGCTAATTTTTGATACTTCTACTTCACACCAGTAGAACCAAATCCTCTATCTCCTCGCTCGGAGCTTTCTAAAGAATCAACCAACTTTAATTGAGCCTGAGTAAATGGAGCAATAATCATTTGTGCAATACGCATGCCACGTTCAATTTGGAAGTCCTGATCTGATAAATTAATCAAAATAACCATGATTTCACCACGATAATCAGCATCAATAGTCCCAGGCGTGTTTAAAACAGTAACACCGCTTTTAATTGCTAACCCAGATCTTGGGCGTATTTGTGCCTCATAACCTGAAGGAAGTTGTATAGCCAGACCTGTAGGTATAAGTTTGCGCTCACCTTTTGCTAACAAAACTGGCTCGATAATATTGGCCATTAAATCCATACCTGCACTTTCTGCAGTAGCATATTTTGGCAAAGGTAGATCATGAGCTGATTGTTGTTTGGTTATTTTCACTTCCATATTATTTACCTTTATTAATAAAATCATTGAGTAACTGCCCTAAACGACTTTGTAATTTCTTATCAGCTAAACTACCGTCCTGATCAAAGGCTTTATATGCATCAGCCAAAGAAAACATTTCTGGATATACAAAAGATCCACAAGCTTCAAGAGGTATTCTAGTATTCCATAAACCGCGATTCCCACCTACCATAGATGGAGAAGCAGACATAAGTAAAATCTCTACACCTTTCCAAGGCATAGGCTGCACACGAGAAACCCAATCAATTAAATTTTTTAAAACTCCAGACATGGAAAAGTTATACTCCGGAGAAGATATTATTATTTTTTGAGCCTGGGTTATTCTTTTAACAAAATCATTAACTGTCGCGGGAATACCAGAACTATTTTGTATATCCATATTATATAATGGCACATCAAACTCTGTCATATTCGCATAATCAATTTGATGATCAGCCGAGAGAATTTTCTGGCATAAATCAGTAAGTTTTTTATTAACTGAATCCTTACGCAATGATGCAGCCATTAAAAAGATATCCATTTTTGAGCCTCCAAATTTATTATTAATAGCGCAGTATTACTATTTATTTATAGCAAATTCATGCAACATAAAAGCATATTTTTTAGCAATTTCTTTAAGTCGATCAAACCTACCTGATTTACCACGATGACCGGCTTCCATCTCCGTTTCCAATAATAAAATATTATTATCAGTTTTATTAGCTCGAAGTTTAGCCACAAATTTAGCTGGCTCCCAATATGTAACTCTGGGATCATTTAGTCCAGCCAAAACATATAATTTAGGATAGTTTTGTGGCCTAATATTGTCGTAAGGAGAATAAGATTTAATATAATTAAAATATTCTTTTTCTTTTGGATTACCCCATTCTTTAAACTCCCCAGGAGTAAGGGGTAAAGTATCATCCAACATCGTATTTAACACATCCACAAATGGTACATCGGCAATAACGGTTTTAAATAATTCTGGTCTCTCGTTCATAACCGCACCTACTAACATGCCGCCAGCACTACCACCCATAATTGCAATCTCACCTTGCTTAGTATAATGATTTTCGACTAAATAATCGGCAACTGATATAAAATCTTCAAACGTTATTTTCTTACTTAAAAACTTTGCAGATTCATACCATTTAAAACCTAGGTCATCACCGCCTCTTATGTGCGCAATTGCATAAACAAAACCCTTATCTAAAAGAGAAATAATATTCGTGCTAAACGCAGGAGGTATAGCAAAACCATAAGAACCATACCCATATAAAAACAATGGATTAGATCCATCTTTTTTAAATAAACTCTTTTTGTACACTAAGGATATAGGTATTTCCATTCCATCTTCACAAGTTACAAATAATCTCTCAGATTTATATAATTCTTTATCATAACCACTTGGGATTTCCTGAATTTTTAATACCTCTAAATATTTGGACACAAACCCATATTTAAAAACAGTATCAGGAGTATTTAACGAGCTATAACCAATCAGCATCCCATCATCAGATATGCAAGAATAAATAACATTAGCTGTATATGTTGAATCTGGGAATGAAATTACTTTTTTATTATTCAAAGTATAATCTGATACTGTAATTTTTGGCAATCCTAGTTCTTTGGTAACTATTACCAAATGCTGTGTATAAAGATAAAAACCAGTCAAATATATGTCATCTGAATGTGGAACTACTTCAATATAGTTATGAGTTAAATATTTTTCTACTGCTATTCTTACTAAACGAAAATTTTTACCCTTATCATTTGTATAAATATAAAAATCTTCATTAACGTGATCAACTTCATATAAATGATCTTCTGTTCTTGGGATAATAACCCGACCATTATGAGAGAAATCATCAGCCTTAATGAAACTAACTTCAGTACTTGTGCTACTACTAGAGGTGATAAAAACATAGTCTTCACTTGAAGACTCACTAAGATCTAGTCTAAAAATCTGATCTAATTCCTCTTGTACTAATTGATCTAGTGCTTGTGCATCACCAAGCTTATGAAAATAAACCTTATTTGCACGCCATTTATCATCAAGCTTTGTATAATAAAATCCTAACCCTGCCTTATTCCAAACTATATTACCAATTACATTAGTTATAGAATCACTCAATAATTTATTACCAGATAAGTCTTTGACCAGAATGGTAAAATGCTCATCACCACTAATATCCTGAGAATAAGCTAATAATTTTCCATTAGGACTAACTGACATAACTCCAATACTAAAGAAATTATGTCCTTCTGCCTCTTTATTCTGATCTAAAATTATTTCATCTGGACCATCTTTAGTTTTGCGTGCGTAAATTGGATAAGATGACTTTTCCTCAGTAATAGTGAAATAATAATAATAATCACTATGCCTTTTTGGCACAGACCTATCTGCAAGTTTAATTCTGCCAAGCATTTCCTTGTATAACTTATCAGTTAGGCTATTAAGGGGCTTAAAATAATCTTCGCTATAACTATTCTCAGCTTTAAGATACTCTAAAACCTTTTGATCTTTAACATTAGGCCAATTCTGATCACGCAACCAATGATATTGGTCAATTAACTCTACACCATGAATAGAAGTTTTATAAGGAATTTTCTGGGCAATAGGAATTTCAGTATTTTTCATGCGGCTTTCTATGAGATAGGTTGCTAAAAAACAAAATAATAAAGCACAATATTTTCTTTATAGTAATGCAAAATTCATATTACACTTAATTAAGTGGCGGGAGTGATGGGACTTGAACCCACGACCTCCTGCGTGACAGGCAGGCGCTCTAACCAACTGAGCTACACCCCCTTAATTAAGCCATTGCAGCAGAACATATTTTCTATAGTATATCCTGATAGAAGTAAAGTTTAATATTTAAATCGCCTTAAAAATCTATTACCTATACTAACCTCTACTAGTTACAGGCTAACCTATTAACTAGAGCTATAGTTTTTTGTTTAGCTACTGAATCACGATTGGGATATTCTGCTTCTAGCTTACTCAAAATAGCACAAGCTTTTGTTACTTTATTAAGCTTTGAAAGTGCACTTGCTAAATCTAACAAGCTATCTGCTGCTTTAGGATTATTTGGATAATTTTTATAACCCTTGAGATAGCTAATAGCAGCCTTATCATAAAGTTTCTGTTTTGAGTACGCAGTACCAATCAGATAATAAGCTTCCCCTATTTTACTATTCTTACTATTATTAACATAACCTTCTAAAGCAGCGACTGCCTTGCTATATTGCCCGTTATTGATCATCTCTTGATATTTACCAAGAGAATTTTCATTTTGTGGGTTATTCTCAATTGGCAATCGATTTATAGAAGAATCAGCTATAGAACGACCTTGTTCCAATTGCTTAAAACGATAATCAACGTCTGCTGATAATTTATTCATGCGTTCTAGAATTTTCTGGAAAGTATGATCAGAATATTCAAACTTACCATTAAGCTCTCGCATCTTCTCTTCAAGAGCGAGTAACCTAGAATGCAAAGATGCATTATTAGACGCGGAACTAGTCTGATCCATTTGTTCATGCTTTAAATCTGTGACCTTTTTTTCTAATAACAAAGTTTGATTTTCAAGTCTATCTATCTTGTCTAACAAACGTTCGTTACCTGTTGCCGCATAAGCACTGAAACTAGACAGTAATACGCATAAAACAATGCATCTTTTTATCATCACTATTAGCCTTAGTTATAAAATTAATCTACAACTGTACTAGATCTACGATTTTCTTTCCAAGCATATTCATCACTACCCATAACTATTGGACGTTCCTTACCGTAAGAAATAGTTTTAATACGTGAAGCATTAATACCTGAAGAAATCAAGAATTGCTTTGCAGAATTAGCTCTTCTTTCGCCAAGCGCTAGGTTATATTCACGAGTACCTCTTTCATCACAACGACCTTCGATAATTACATTAACAAAAGAATATTTTTTTAGCCAATCAACTTGTTTTGAAAGAGTTTCATTAGCCTCAGAGTCAAGTGAAGAACTATCAAAGGAGAATAAAACATAATCCCCAACATTAGCTTCTAGATCTGATTGGGTGCCTGGTTCTACCTTGCCATGGCGCGTACCAGAACATGCCGCTGCTGAAAGCATGATTAAAACTACACACATTAATTTTTTTAACATTTTAGACCTCTTAATTTTAAAGTTATAAACCAGTTTTCTAAAACGAAAAACAAGCTTCTAAAGGATTATAAATTGCAATTTTAAAAAAGCAAAATATTAATTTAATAACGGTGACCAAGAAGCATCAGTTGCTTCTAACGGCGTATCAATTTTTCGTTCATTATAACCAGTAATATCTATAGCATAAAGCTTTGTATGGCTTGAGTCCTTGCCTCTTGGCTTTTCTCCTTTTTCAAACATAATCACACGCCCATTAGGTGACCAGGTAGGACCTTCAACTATCCATCCTCTTGCAATAATCCTTTCACCAGATCCATCAGGCTTCATTAAGCCTATATAAAAGCCCCTTCCAGGAATAGATTTGGTAAATGCTATCAAATCTCCACGTAGAGACCAAACAGGGCTAGTATAATGACCTGTACCAAAGCTAATGCGCTTAATCCCACTTCCATCAGCATTCATTACATATATATGACGCCCACCACCCATATCTGAATTAAAAGCTATCTTGCTATTATCTGGAGAAGGTGATGGTGATGTACAAATAGAGTTACAAGAGGTTAATTGAGTTTGTTTTAATGTTTGCAAATCTAAGAAATAAATATTACTTATCCCATTAACTGCAGCTGAAAGTAATGCATTCCTACCATCACTAGTATAGCGCGGAGCAAAAGACATGCCTGGGAATGAGCCAATTGAATGAGTACGATGTGTATCCAAATCCATTACTCTTACCCTTGGTTTCCTAGGGTCTTCATAAGACAAATACATAAAGTGTCTGGCGTCAGGTGAAAATCGAGGAGTAAGAACTAAATGTTTGCCATCACTTAAATAATGATGATTAGCTCCATCCTGATCCATTACTGCCAAACGCTTTATTCTTTTATTAGCAGGACCACTGACTGCAACATAAACTACTTTGGAATCAAAATAGCCATCTTCTCCAGTCAATCTTTTATAGATCTCATCAGAAATTTTATGAGCAACACGACGCCAAGCATCAGTTTTTACTTCAAAAACTGCGCCACCAACTTGCTTCTCAGAAAATGGATCCCACATCCTAAAAGATACCTTTAGCTTTCCATAACTAATATCAACAGAACCATTGATTAAAGAAGCGGCATTGATTTGTCTCCATGCAGAAAATTTTGGCACAGAGTCCGCCCCAATTATATTCTCTATATAAGCTTTTTTATTAATGATTCTGAATAAACCAGAATTCTGCAAATCCTGGGTAACAACCTTAATAATATTTTCACTAAGTTTTTTAGCCTGATTACTTGATTCATGAAAATCAGTTATGGCAATAGGAACCGGTTCAATATTCCCTCGCGTTATATCAATGTGAGTTAAAGCAAAAGCACTTGCAGAAACAAATATTAACACTATGAACTTAGAAAATACTTTAATCATCTGCTGATCCCAAAAAAAATTATGACTTTTTATTAACCCAATAATATTCATTACGACAAGCTATCGCAAGCCTTTTTTATTCTAATCATAGCTTCCTTAATCACAGCCTCTGAAGTAGCATATGAAATTCTAAAGAAACCATCTAAACCAAAAGCACTTCCTGGAACCAATGCAACTAAAGCATCGGTCAACAAATATCCACAGAAATCATTATCATTATTGATCATATCTCCTTTAGGAGTTTTCTTACCAATAAAACTTTGGCAATTTGCAAATAAATAAAATGCTCCACCAGGTATATCGCATTTAATACCCTCTACCACACGCAACATAGATACTACCAAATCACGCCTATGCTTGAAACTCTCTCTATTGGTCTTAATAAAATCTTGAGGGCCGTTAATAGCTTCTAATGCTGCATATTGACTAATGCTACAAGGATTAGTTGTGCTTTGTGATTGTATAATAGCTATCGCTTTAATAAGGCTTTCTATACCGGCTCCATAACCTATACGCCATCCTGTCATTGCATAAGACTTTGAAACACCATTTACAGTAAAAACTCTATCTATAATATCTGGCGCCACTTCAGCAATTGTATAAAACTTTTGATCATAAGTAATATGCTCATAAATATCATCTGATAATATATTAACCTGAGGGTAATTCCTTAAAACCTTAGCGAGTTGTTGCAATTCATCCATACTGTATAGCCCACCAGTTGGGTTGCTAGGAGAATTAAGAATTAACCATTTAGTTTTGTCTGTAATTGCGTTTTCAAGTATCTTTGGAGTCAACTTAAATGCCACATCTTCTCTGCATGATACGATTACTGGCACCCCCTCGGAAATTGTTACTATCTCTGGGTACGAAACCCAATATGGCGCTGGAACAATAACTTCATCCCCAGGATTTAATGTTGCCATCATGCAATTGTAAATGACTTGCTTACCACCATTACCAACCGTAATCTGCGAAGTAGTAAAGTCTAGATTATTTTCACGTTTAAATTTTTTACAGATCGCTTCTTTTAACTCAATAATACCATCAACAGCTGTGTATTTTGTTTTGCCTTGAGCAATAGCTTTGTTAGCTGCATCCTTAATATTAATCGGAGTGTCAAAATCAGGTTCTCCTACAGTCATATTCAATACATCAATACCTTTAGTTTTCAACTCATTTGCTTTTGCAGATAATGACAAAGTAGGCGAAGGTTTAATATTAGATAGACGTTTAGCAATTAGAGACATTGACAACTCCTTATTTTCAATATTCAATGAATTAGTTAACCTGCTAAGATCAGGAGAAATAACTTTAAGAAATATTGGTTTTTTATGGAAATATCAATGACAAAGAAACTAAAACAACAATTTAATAAAAATGTTGTTCTTGGTTACTTTAATAAATTTGTAGAAAATGTTCATGACAAGATAAACAAACTTAGAAATTTAACTGAAACCAATTACTTGCTAGGGCTACATCATAGCAGATTAGATAATATGAGCGATGCTGAACTACGCTTTAGAATAGTATTGTTTTTAAATCCACAACATCCAGAGGCTTTATATCAATTTGCCAAATGCCTATTTATTAGAGGTCAAAAAGAAAAAGCCTTAGCAAACCTAAAAAAAACTCTAGTGCTAAAGCCTGATTTTGCGGAAGCTGAATATTTACTATGCGTAATAACAAATAAAACTCACATAAAAATTATTCCAACATCAATTATTGAAGATTATTTTAATCTCGCAGCCCCTCGATATGACAATGAATTCAATTTAAAAACTGGATGTACCGCGGCAAAAGACTTAATCACCGAAGTCTCAAAGCATCTAGATCAAAAAAAAATCTATTCTATTATTGATCTGGGTTGCGGTACAGGACAATGCGGAAAGCTAATTGCTCAAAAATTTTCTACCAATGGTTTATATGGAGTAGATATTTCAGAAAACATGCTAAATATAGCTTCCGCCATTCAAAAATCAAATAAACCAATATACAAAAAATTAGTTCATCAAGATTATCATTCATTTTTAACAAAAACTAGGAATAAGTATGACATAATTGTTGCAGGTTTATCTATCCATTTTGAATACTCTTTTTCCTCTACTCTGAAGGAAATGAAAGATGTTTTAAACAATCATGGGTACATAGCATTCACTGTAGAGAAATCAATAAAAGAAGAGTTAGACGCAACTTTAAATAAAAATTTTGAAAATTTTTGCTATATTGAAAGTTTTGTAAGACACGAAATAAAAAATGCTGGACTGAAATGCATAACTATGACACAAACTACAATCAAAAACGAGGTAGGAGCATTTTTATGCATTTGTATAAAATAATTCAATTATTAATGATTATAACTATTAGCTTGTGCACAAACTCTGCTTATGCGCAAGCTCGAAACTCACAGAATAATGGCCAATGTTATGAGGTAGTGGATTCATATGAAAAATTCAATCGGGCAATGTTTGAGGTGGATTTAACTCTTGATCACACAATCCTAAAACCTATATCAATAATGTACAAGGAAACCGTTCCTAGCTGGGGAAGAGACAGAGTAAGAAATTTTATTGGAAATTTGAAATCACCCCTAACATTATTAAACAACGCTGCTCAAGGAGATTCAAATTCAGCATTTAGAACATTTTGGAGGTTTGCTATAAACTCAACTTTTGGATTAGGTGGGTTGTTAGACTTCGCTAGCGGTTTTGGTTTAACAGAAAACTCTCAAACATTTGGGGATACATTTGCCTATTATGGCGCTTCTTACGGTTCATACTTAGTACTACCAATTATTGGCCCATCAACAATTAGAGATGCCACAGGAAAAGTTTACGATATAACTCTAGATCCGTTAAACTTAGTCCTTAATTATAAAGAGCAAGCAGGAATTTTTGTGGGGTCAACTGTTAGCAATCGTACTGATTATCTAGATTTATCAGATTCACTTGAAAAATCTTCTCTTGATTATTATGCTCAGGTGAGGAGTATGTACTTACAAAACAGAGCCAAG
>Ga0114963_10002723_pt1 | contig 12059 bp, 11 predicted proteins | sample C_131016_EF_Meta_FD_87019 | JGI IMG/M metagenome (GOLD analysis project Ga0114963, IMG submission 87019) | Freshwater microbial communities from Lake Croche, Canada to study carbon cycling - C_131016_EF_MetaG | ecosystem: Environmental > Aquatic > Freshwater > Lake | place: Lake Croche, Canada...
GTGAATGGTTTCGCAACCATCACAAATATAGCGTGGTAGGGAGTCCCCTTCGGGTACGCGGTGATCAACAGGGGCGCCACAAGCGCTGCAAAACTTCATGGGTATCGGTATGGTATCTTGTCGTCTATGCAGTGAAGCAAAGCGTTAAAACAAATAATCAATTTTTGGAGTCTACCTGATGCGAGTCTTTTTGGTGAGAACTATCCTTCTAGGGATGGTGTGCTGGATGGGGCTGGCCCAAGCTGAAGTGGCGATTGTTTTGAATTCTGGTGAAGGTACGGTGAGTTTAGTGGATAAAACCACCTATCAAGAAATCAAGAAAATATATGTGGGACGCGAACCTCACCACCTCATGAGCCTGCCTGATAACAGTGCCTTGATCGTTGCGAATTCGGTGAGTAATGATCTGGTTTTTCTAGATCCTATTACAGGTGAAATGAAATCACGTCTTGCCAATATTAGTGACCCCTATCAGTTGGCATTTACTTCAGATAAAAAATGGTTTGCCACTACCTCACTGCGACTGGATCGCGTGGATGTATACCACGCTGATAGCTTTAAACTTGATATGCGTATTAGCTTGCCTAAAACGCCTTCTCATTTGGTATTCGACCGGAGCAATCGTTTCTTGTTTGTCACCTTGCAAGGCTCAGATCAGCTCGCTGCTATTGATCTGGTTGCGCGCAAAGTGGCTTGGATTATTCCTGTTGGTAAAACACCCGCAGGGGTTGTGATTACCCCTGACGGTCAGTACTTATTGGTTGGGGTCATGGGTGAGGATTACGTGGCCGTTGTGGATTGGCAGAATCAGCGCGTAGTACAAAAAATTCAAACAGGTAAAGGTGCGCACAATATATTCTCGATGGGAGACGGTCAGCACTTTATGGTTTCTAATCGTTCAGGTAACTCAGTTTCCATCCTGAATTGCACCACCATGAAAGTTGAGAACACCTTTGCAGTACCGGGTGGACCCGATGACATGGAGTTATCAGCAGATCGAAAAGAACTTTGGATCACTTCACGCTGGCTTCGCCAGGTCAGCGTGATTGATATGCAAACTTTCAAGCTAACGCATGTGATTCCGGTAGGTCGCTCACCCCACGGCATTTTCTTTGCTACACACGCCCTGCACTAAATCTCATCAACGAGACTGAGTAATGATTCCTGCTATAGGTTTAAAACGAGTGACTTTGAGTTCTTATAAGAGGACTCTGATGGGTTCGGTTTTTGCGAGCACGCTGATTTTTTCGCTATGTGCATTAGCAGCAGAGGGCTCCGTGAATAAAGAAGCTTGCAAAGCTGGAACGGTATATCTCACTATTGATACGGGAAGCATGACCGCTGCTGAGCAGATTGCTGATGTCTTACATTCAGAAAAAATTCAGGCCACTTTTTTCATTGCAAATGAAGATACGGCTTATGGGGATCGCGTATTAGATGATCGTTGGATTCCTTTTTGGCGTCGCCTAGTAGCGGATGGAAATGCTTTTGGTAATCACACATGGAGCCACGCTACAGCCCGAGAGGATCTTCCAGACGGCAGGCTACGAACCTCTCGTCCTGATCGTTCCACGCTCGTGATGGATCAGGCAGAGTTTTGTGAGGAGATGAAACAGGTGGATACGCGGTTTGCTGAGATAACAGGACAGCATCTCAGCCCAATCTGGCGTGCCCCTGGTGGAAAAACGACCTCTCGCTCCTTAGAGTGGGCCAAGCAATGTGGTTTCTCTAAACATGTGGGATGGAGCGACGCAGGCTTTTTGGGGGATGAATTGTCTTCTGCCACCTATCCTAATAGCTTGTTATTAGAGCGGGCGTTGAAGCGAATACGATCAGGGGATGTCTTGATGATGCACTTAGGAATACGTTCGCGCCAAGACCCTTTTGTGCGGGTGTTTCAGCCCCTCATTCAAGGTCTCCAAGCAAAAGGGTTTTGTTTTGCCAAAATCCCAGGCACTCAATAATCAAAGCTTGATGGATATGGATTTATTGAATCATCTTTTTGCTCAATTGCAGGATGTGGTTTTTGAGAACGCCGTTGAACCACTCTTACATGTGCTTCAGCTCGACGATTGGCTTGAACTCGCTTTTGATGGAGTGGAGTTTTTTCTCTTTGGTGTCATTGAGATCTTAGCGTTATATCTTATATTGCGGCCACTTGAGGCTTTGCGTCCCGCGGAGCGCTGGGATTCTAGGGAAGGCGTAAGCACAGATGTGTTTTATACCTTGATTCATCGTCTTGGGGTGGTGCCATTTCTGTTCTTTATTGTCATTCAGCCTTTGGCAGATTCAGTCGATGCCATCCTCCGTTTTAATGGATTTATTCCATTCACCTTAGATGGTTTATTTCCATTCCTAGTAAACCGTCCTATAGCTACTTTTATCTCATACTTAATCGTCTTAGATTTTGCAGCGTATTGGCAACATAGGTTGCAGCATCGATTAGAGTGGTGGTGGGCTTTGCATGCTTTACATCATAGTCAACAGCGTATGAGTTTGTGGACCGATGATCGAAATCATCTCATCGACGATGTTTTGGGGGCATCTTGGTTTGCGGTGATTGCCCTAGTGATTGGCGTTCCACCCAGCCAGTTTTTGCTCTTGGCACTGTTAACCCGATTCTTGCAAAGCTTGGCTCATGCAAATATCAAACTTTCATTTGGACAATGGGGAGATCGATTGCTTGTAAGTCCTCACTTTCATCGCGTGCACCATGCTATTGATATTGGGCACGAAGGTGCCACGCAAGGCTGCAATTTTGCCGTGTTATTTCCGATCTGGGATATTCTTTTTAATAGTGCGCGCTTTATCCCTTACGAAGGCCCGACAGGCGTCTCGGATCAAAGAACTGGGCGTGATTATGGCCATAGCTTTTGGGTTCAGCAGAAGCTAGGTGTTCATAGGCTCCTTCAGGTGCTTAGGCACTCACTGCAAAAGTAAAAGCTTCGCCACTGACGCGAGCGAGTTCAACATGACCAAAAAGGGTGCTGAGATTGTCGCGAACAGTATTGGCAATCTCTTCGGGGCAGTCCAAAAATAGAGTGCCATAGAAAACACCAGATTGAATATCTGATTGATCTTTAATTTCGGGGTTCATTTTTGAAGAGGCCACTTTAGTTATCCTGTTAACAATTCATAGTACTTTTAACGGATGTGACTTCGAAAACTGAACGCAGTTTCGCCAAGTTTATTTTATCGATGCTGACATATCATGTATTAAAAGGGTCACAATTAAGAGCGGCTTATGACAGAGTTAGTCAAGCATCAAGAGAGAACGCTGATCAATGTCCAGTTAGGGCAGAACGTCATACTTCAGCATTTAAGTCATCAAGACTTATCTGAGCTTGAGCGTTATATTCATATCTCAGATTTAAAAAAATCAGAAATTTTGCTCCGACAGGGTGATGAACAACTCGAGCAATATTTTGTATTGGATGGCATCCTTAAGCGCTTTGTCAGCAGTGCAAATGCGAAAGGGATGATTTTGCGTTTCGCGATTCAGGGTGATATTGAGACTAGTTACGCTGCATGGCGGCAGAAGAAAAATGCCCCTTACTCAATTGCCTGCGTCACTCACTCTAGGGTGGCCAGAGTACCGGTCCAAAAATGGATGGAGTTCTTAGCTGAGCGCCCCTCGCTCAAAGAGCATTTTGAATATGAGGTGATGCGTATCATGAGTGAAATCATGGCGCATACCATTACTCTACATATGTTGGATGCATCTGGCCGTGTAGAACGTTTTATTCGTAAATACAGTCATCTTTTCGACTTACTGACTCAAAAAGAATTGGCTGCTTATCTCAATATCTCCCCCGAAACTTTGAGCCGTTTAAAGTCTAAACATACTAAAAAGTCATAAGGCTCAAGCGATAGCCGCTTTCTCCGCTCTCGAATCCGCTCTCAATATTGTTATCGTTGTCTGCTGCAAAATCCACACATAAGCGTTTCTTTGCCTAATGATCAGTATTTCTTTCAAAAAATTGATCTGTGTCAAGCTTTTGACCTTTTGGTACAGCTTAAAAATGATCTAGGTCAATGACTTGAGGTAATTAAGAAGCCTAGACTTTCATTTGTTTAAATGAATGAGAGCACGCTCATGGATTCCGAAGCCTTTACTTCAGCCTCGACATCGCTTGCATACCAAGCTCCCACCACGAATGGTTTTCACCTTGTCATTGATGCGCTTAAAGCGAATAACATCGACACTATTTTTGGTTTAGTGGGTATCCCTATTACCGACTTGTGTCGCCTTGCACAGGCAGAAGGTATGCGTTTCATCGGTTTTCGTCATGAGCAACAGGCGGGCAATGCCGCTGCTGCAGCGGGTTACCTCACGCAGAAACCAGGAATTTGCATAACGGTTTCCGCGCCGGGCTTTTTGAACGGTTTGACTGCACTGGCTAACGCAACCACTAACTGCTTTCCCATGATTTTGATCAGCGGATCCAGTGAGCGTGAGATTGTAGATTTGCAGCAAGGCGACTATGAAGAAATGGATCAGCTCAATGCGGCCAAGCCCTATGCCAAAGCCTCTTATCGCATTAACAAAGCGCAAGACATCGGTATCGGTGTGGCACGCGCCATTCGAGCGGCGGTATCTGGTCGCCCGGGGGGGGTGTATTTGGATTTGCCCGCGCAACTTTTAAGTCAAGTGATTGATGCCGAAGTGGGTAAAAAATCGATCGTCACTGTAGTGGATCCGGTCCCCGCGCAACTTCCTTCACCTCAGTCTATAGAGCGTGCAATCAATCTTCTTAAATCCGCCAAACGTCCTCTTATTTTGTTAGGTAAGGGTGCGGCATATGCACAAGCCGATGCGGCGATCAAAGCGCTGATTGAAAAATCAGGTATCCCGTATTTACCTATGTCGATGGCAAAAGGCTTGTTGCCTGATAACCATGCTCAGTGTGCTTCTGCTGCGCGTTCCTTTGTGTTGGCTGAAGCAGATACGGTTCTTCTCGTCGGCGCACGTTTGAACTGGCTTCTGGCTCATGGCAAGGGTAAGACCTGGGGTAACGCACCTAAGAAATTTATCCAGATTGATATCTCGCCTACAGAGATCGACAGCAATGTGGCGATTCAAGCCCCATTGATAGGCGATATTGGCTCTTGCGTGAGCGCGCTATTAGAGGCGTTCGATTCCGAGCTCAACAAGAATAATATGGAGTGGACCAACGCCATCAATGCGCGCAAAAATAAAAATCTGGCGAAGATGGCGCAGACCTTAGCGCAAAATCCTTTCCCTATGAATTTTCATAGTGCGTTGGGCTCCATTCGCGATGTGTTGAAAAAGCGACCGGATGTCATTGTGGTCAATGAAGGTGCCAATACACTGGACTTTGGGCGCAGTATTATCGACATGTACCAACCCCGTAAACGTCTTGACTCCGGTACCTGGGGCATAATGGGTATCGGCATGGGTTATTCGATTGGTGCGGCTGTAACAACCGGCTTACCCGTTGTTGCCATCGAAGGTGATAGCGCATTTGGCTTTAGCGGAATGGAAGTCGAGACCATCTGCCGCTACAAGCTTCCCATTACCGTTGTTGTATTCAACAACAATGGGGTGTATCGCGGAACCGATGTGAATGTATCTGGTGGAACAGATGTTGCACCTACCGTTTTTGTGAAAGACGCTAAATACGAAATGATGATGCAAGCGTTTGGCGGAATGGGTTTCACCGCCACTACTCCTGAGGAACTCTCCAAAGCACTGACCCAATCAATCGCTTCTGGTCAGCCCACTTTGATTAATGCCATCATCGATGAAACAGCGGGAACAGAGAGTGGTCGTTTGACGAGTCTCAATCCATCAACCTCTGCTTCGTCGGCTCATCAATAATTAAACGATCGAGCGCATTCTAAATTTGTTCTACTTGAAACTTGGCTTGTTCCTGTTGAAGGTTATCTCGTAGATAAATATGGTCCTCGCCCTGTTGTCTTAATTGGTGGCATTTTGTGTGGTATCGGTTGGGTGATGAACTCACAAGCAGATACCTTAGGTATGCTCTATGCAGCAGCTGCTGTGAGTGGATTGGGTGCGGGTGCGGTATACGGTACCTGTGTGGGTAATGCATTGAAATGGTTCCCCGATCGTCGTGGTTTGGCAGCCGGTTTCACTGCGGCGGGCTTTGGTGCCGGTTCTGCTTTGACTGTGGTGCCGATTGCTAACATGATTAAGGTGAGCGGATACGAGGCGGCCTTCTTCAACTTTGGTATTGGTCAGGGCGTGGCAGTAGTGATTCTCTCCTTATTCCTGTTAGATGCTCGCCAGGCCTCTGGTTTTCCTGCGGCGCCTTCTGGTGGTCCAGTGCAAACCCGCCGTGATTACAAGCCCATGGAAGTTTTGAGTAAGCCTGTTTTTTGGGTCATGTATCTCATGTTTGTTGCTATGGCAGCGGGTGGACTGATGGCAACAGCTCAGTTAGGGCCTATCGCCAAAGACTTTAAGATTGCTGATGTTCCTGTTTCAATGGCTGGTATCACCATGGCAGCCTTACCTTTTGCCTTGTCTTTGGATCGTATTTTGAATGGCGCCACGCGTCCTTTCTTTGGTTGGGTGTCAGATAAAATTGGTCGTGAATTGACCATGCTGATTGCTTTTAGCCTGGAGGGTGTTGGAATCATGTTGTTGTCGGAATATGGCCAAGATCCTGTATTGTTTATCTTGCTGACTTCATTAGTATTCTTCGCTTGGGGTGAAATTTATAGTCTGTTTCCCTCTACCTGCGCGGATACTTTCGGTAAAACTTTTGCTGCCGCCAATGCGGGATTACTGTACACCGCCAAGGGCACTGCGGCACTGATGGTTCCTTATGCAAATACACTTTCTAAAGCTTACGGGTGCTGGCATATTGTATTTGTGATCGCTGCAACGCTTAACATTGCTGCTGCACTGACCGCTTGGTTTATCCTTAAACCTATGCGGGCTAAGATGATCGCTAAGGCAGCTGAAGAGGCTGATACCGCTCTTCACGCTTAAATTGAAAGTGATAAACAAAAAAAACGCGCCGTAAGGCGCGTTTTTTTTACCTCAATTTAATCACTCGTTCTTTCAGATTGTTCAATCATTGCATCACTATGCAAAAGGTTTGATTCTTGATTTCAATTTTTTAGGTGATTATCGATATCATCGTTTTTTGTTCATTGATGAAAATGGAATTGATTGATTCCAAAAAAAATACTCCGAAATAAGCGGAAATTCGCTTTCATTGCGTTCGGTGAAGAACATACGCAGGTGAGGGAGCAGTCGAGCATCAACTCCTTAGGACAAGGAGTCATGATGATGTTCAAAAAGCCAATTCATAAATTTGTATATGCTTTTTGCTTATTCGTTTTAATAGAAGACATTTACGCTGCAGGATCAGGGACCAATCCTTTTTCGGTCACTGCTTCAGTTGGGCAAATCTGTTCTATCAGCACAACCACCCCACTTGCGTTCGCTTTGTATGATCCCGTTGGAGCCAATGCTACGGTTCCATTAAATGCAATAGGTCAAATTAGTGTGGCTTGTTCTAAAGGCGCATTTGGTTTGACGATAGGGATGGGTGACGGTACTCATGTAATTGGTGCACAACGACACATGATTGGGGGTACCTCCAGTAACCTTTTGCAATACAACATTTTTCAGCCAGTCAGTAATCTTGATAACGCACTGTGTTCTTTTCCTGGCTCGTTGTCTTGGACCAGTTTGGGCGCAGGTCTATTGACGTTAACGAGTGCACCAGCAAATACAGCTCGGTTATACAACGTATGCGGCACGATTGCGGCCGGACAAGATGTGGCGGTGGATAGTTACTCAGACACCGTTACTGCATCGATCAATTTCTGATCAAGAGAGATGATATGAAACCTTTCATTCAATATTTTAATTATGCACGAGGTATTCATTTTTGCTTTGTTTTGCTTCTCATCCATTCTGTGGAAGTGAGAGCAGCCAGCTGGAATGTAGAACCGGTTCGTGTTGAGCTCACATCAGAACAAACAACATCAGCCATTACGATCAGCAATGATGGCGATCAAGTTACTTCCATACAGGTTCAGGTTGTGGCTTGGTCGCAAGTAGATGGAAAAGACGTTTATACACCAACTAAAGAACTCATTATTTCTCCGCCCATTTTTACGATCAACCCAAAACAAGAACAGATTGTACGTGTGGCTTTGCGACAGCATTCAGAGTTAACGGGTGAAATGACGTATCGCATTAATTTGCAAGAACTCCCGGCAGTAGCGCTCAATAATGCATCTGCAGTTCAGGTTGCTCTTCGTGTAAGCCTGCCAGTTTTTATTCAAATGCAAAAAGGGATCGCAGTCCCCAAAATGGTTTGGCACGTTGAACATGCGGCAGATAAGAACTTAATTGTTAACTTGAGAAATCAAGGCAATGCACATATCCAAATTACTGACTTGGCTTTGTATGCTCTGGGCGTGGAATTGCCAATCGCCAGTGATACGGTCTCAAGCTATGTATTAGCAGGACAAAGTCATCAATGGTTTTTGAAGAGCAATACGGGCGAAAAATTAATTGGAACGCGTTTGCGCCTGAAAGCGTTCACCGATATCGAAAATATCGATACCGAAATTGCGCTTGATACACCGTAATTGTTTTTTTAAATAAGGAGCCATGATCATGCTCAAGAAATCGATTCGTAATTATTTTCTCGCCCTCTGCTTCACTCTGTTTTGTGGAGATATCTGGGCAGCAGGTACAGCCACTCGAACCCTTTCTGTGTCAGCTTCTGTGTCGCAAATATGTTCAATCACTACAACAACTGCACTTGCATTTGCAGTGTATGACCCTGTAGGTACGAATGCCACGGTACCCCTCAATGCGATAGGACAAATCAGCGTAGCCTGTGCTAAGGGCTCAGCCAGCATGACGATAGGAATGGGTGACGGTGCACATGTGAATGGATCGCAGCGACAAATGATTGGGCTGACATCCAACAACCTTTTGCAATATAGCATCTATCAACCGCCCAGCAATGCTGAGAATACAATCTGCACCTTTCCTGGAACGATAGCCTGGAACAACGTAGGGGCGGGGCTGCTCACCTTAACAAGTGCACCCGCTAAAACAGCCAGGGTTTACAACGTATGCGGAACAATCGCAGCAGGTCAAGATGTTTCGGTGGATACGTACTTAGATACCGTCACTGCATCAATCAATTTCTGATCATGAGACATCAATTGAAATCGTTCCCTAAATGCTTGGTCATCTTGAGAGGCCGATGCTTAGAAAATCGATACGGAAACTGTCCTGGATTCACTGTTATTCTTTTTATCAATTAGTTTTCTGGATAGTTTTTCCGATTGTTGCTGCTGCAGGGGTATCTCAGGGAGATGGTCACTACTTTGATATGCCGCAGGAGAACGTCTTGGTTGTGGATCTGGATAGCAAAACTTCTCCTCCTTCCTCCTATCAATTACTTTTACTAGAAGTGGATATTGACGGGCAAAAGTTAAACCAGACTGTCCAAGTACTGATGGATCAGGGGGGTATTTTTTATATTCAGGGAGAAGATCTAAGCCGTTGGAGGTTTAGAGCGCCTCCAGTCAGTAAAGCAATCCAATATGAAGGGTTGGACTTCTACCCATTAACTGCAATTGAGGATATCTCCCATTTATTTAATGCTGAGAAAATGACTCTGGCAATTGAAGTGCGCCCTGAAGCATTTGTAGAAACACAACGCTTGTCTCAGTCTTCCATCTATCCGCCTTCCGTCCGATCGGGTTCTGGTGGATTCATCAATTATGATTTACTCGGAGCGCAATCAGAAAATTCATCACAACGATTTGGACAATTTGAATTTGGCTACTTTAATACTTTGGGCGTAGGAACCATGAGCCTCCTGGCAGAGCATTCAAATACAGATCGTCGTGCGACCCGCTTAGAGAGTACTTGGACAATTGATCATCCAGAAACCATGCACTCACTTCGTCTTGGTGATGCCGTCAGTTCCCCTGGTTCATGGGGCCGCGCCGTTCGCTTTGGAGGGGCTCACTATGGAACAAATTTTGGAACGCAACCAGGTTTTCTGACATACGTACCTCAAAGCGCTGTGGGGCAAGCTGTATTGCCATCGACAGTGGATGTATTTGTAAATAATGCGCTTGTTTCAAGGCAGACTGTCCCTCCAGGACCTTTCGAAATTAGAAACCTTCCCATCGTTTCGGGTGCTGGAATAGTTCAGCTTGTTGTGAAAGATCTTTTAGGGCGCTCACAAATTATTACTCTCCCTTTTTATGGAAGTCAGGCCCTTTTACGCAAAGGACTGGATGATTTTTCATTGGATATTGGAGTCGTGCGAGATAACTTTGGTATTGAAAGTAATGACTACGGCACACTGATTGGGTCAGGTAATTTTCGCAGGGGATTCAGTGATTCACTGACGGGTGAGTTGCATCTAGAGGCTACGCAAGGCCAGGCAACGGCAGGAGCGGGTGGAGATTTTTTACTGGGTCAATTAGGGACGGCTAGTGTATTTGTCGCCCTCAGCCACAGTTCCTCTGGTCAAGGAGGATTGTTGATGGTCAGCTTTGACCGACAGTCTGAATCATGGGGTATGGGTGCGCGCACGCAATTCAATACAAGGGCCTTTACGCAAATAGGCCTTCAAAGTCCACAGTTAATGCCTGCAAGTTTATGCAGCGCCTACATCAGTCACGCAATGGGGCAAACAGGATCACTGGGTTTTGCGATTATCCGACAGATTAATCGTGATCAGGCTAGTACCAACATTGCAACCTTAAGCTATAACGTGACGTTCGGCCAATACGGAACGCTCAGTCTTGCTGTTGTTCGAGATTTTAGTTCAATTGGGGGAAACACTATTTTTGCGACATTTAATAGCACATTAGGTCCCTCAATGAATGCAAGTCTTAGCCTTCAATCTACAAAAAATTCAGACGGTACTAGTAACGAAATATCAACTGCAGTGCTAGAAAGAAACCTCCCTGCAGGAGAGGGTTACGGCTATCTTTTGCAAACGAGAAGCGATCAATCTAGTGAGGCTTCATATGTTCTTCAGAACAATGTGGGTACTTACAGCTTAGACGCTGCAAAAAATCAGGGTGCAACAGCAACTCGACTGTCCGTATCAGGTGGAGTTGCAATCCTTGGCGGAGATGCTTTTCTCAGTAGACGTATCGATCAAAGTTTTGCTGTCGCAACCGTCCCTGATTATCCCAATGTTCGTTTACTGAAAGACAATCAACCGGCGGGACGCACGAATAGTGAGGGAAAAGCCTTATTACCTAACTTGCGCGCTTATGACAGAAACGTCATCGCACTTGATCAAGGTGATCTGCCATTAGATGCCACTATTCGATCTATTAAGGTAGAAGCTGTTCCGTATTTTCGAAGTGGAATTGTAGTGATATTTCCAGTAGAGCATTCACGCGGAGCCCTGTTTGTGATTCACCTTGAAGATGGAACACCCCTACCAGTTGGAGCATTGATCAGAAAAGAAGACTCAGATGAACACTTTATAGTGGGTTACGGCGGAGAAGTGTATGTCATTGGCTTAGGTCCGCTGAACAAAATGCACGCAGTCTGGGGTAAACAAAGTTGCGAATTCATTCTCCCGTATCAAGCAGGCGAAGATCCGCTGCCTGATCTAGGCATATTTACTTGTAAGCGAGTGGAACCATGAAATATTCAATCGACCGCTCTCTACCTTTAATCCCTAGAGCCGAGAGATACATTCTTGAGCGTAGTCTCCTTCTCTTCATAATTTTATGTATTCAGACAGATATTGTTTTCGCTAACTGCGCATTCACCTCAATCACGGGAGTGAGCTTTGGTATCTATGATGTGTTTTCCGCGTTGCCAAACAATAATGGGGTTGGAAGCATTACCGTGAACTGTCGAGGAGGGACTTCTTCATTCGTGATGTTATTGAGTTCAGGTTTAAGCAATTCTTATACTTCACGGATCATGATGAATGGGGCAAATTCACTCAACTACAACCTTTATACCAATGCGGGTCGAACACTCGTTTGGGGTGATGGTTCAGGGGGGAGCTTGACGCTTACTGGTTTGGGTAATGGAAAAACAA
>Ga0114963_10002724_pt1 | contig 12054 bp, 13 predicted proteins | sample C_131016_EF_Meta_FD_87019 | JGI IMG/M metagenome (GOLD analysis project Ga0114963, IMG submission 87019) | Freshwater microbial communities from Lake Croche, Canada to study carbon cycling - C_131016_EF_MetaG | ecosystem: Environmental > Aquatic > Freshwater > Lake | place: Lake Croche, Canada...
AATTATATGCTTAAAACGCGTAAACATCGCAATAATCCTAAAGGCCGCGGCGCTTTTCTACGCGGATGGTCTAAACAGCAACCCGACATTCATCAACGCACAACTATGATGCGAAAATGCGGCAAAAAATGCTTTCTAGGCCCCAACAAAACGTTCCCCGTTTGTACCAAAAACACGTGCTCCGTTAATAAAAAGGGCGTCTATGCGGCTTATATAAGAGCCCGTGAATGGTCAACCATTCGTGGCACCAAAAAATACGCAAAAATAGCCAAACGGGCAAAAAATACGATTAAAAGGTTATAAAGAGGCACCAGTGTATCAAAACTCAAATTCCGCATCGACGCTCTTTAAGTCGTTTTTCAAATAATAATATAAATTATGCTTAATTCGGCTTAAACTGGCATCTTGGCAAAAGCTAATATTCATCAATTTAATAATTGCCTTCTGATAAATGACCGATATTTTATCGCTATTGTCGAACTTGTCGCTATTTTCGGTTTTCCATTGCGTCAATGCTTTAATCATGCGGTTCTGGAATGTTTTTAGTATTAAAACCATATCGCTAAGCTCCAATTTTCGCCATTTAGTGGCCATATTGGCATCTTCTTCGGCAATATAAAAAGTATTGGGCTTTTGCGTGAAGCATTGAATTGGATATGTATATTCGCTTGACTTATTTAGGTTAAATTCTAGCACTTTTTGAATAGTATAAAACAGCGAGTTCTCCATCAATGTCTCAAAATGATCTATATTCACAAAAAAGTTGTGCTGAATCCATTCGGTAAATACCATCGTTGGTTTAACATTGGTATTTAACCAAGCAATTATATCTAATTTTTGTTTTTTTCTGCTTACCCACTGCTGTATATGTCCATATTTTTCCTCCATTTTCGTCAATTTAATGCTTAATTGCTGTACGATATTAACCAGCTCACTATAGCTCGGCATATCGTCTTGTTCTTCGTCTTCTATTTTTTTTTCCCATTTAGATTTAGCTTTGAAATCACATAGGATTTTATGCTTATCAAACGACGATTTACGGGTATACTTTTTTTGACAAATTAGACAATTAAACTGATATGTGGGCTCGCCAATCATATTGTATATTAATGAAATAACATGACAAAAAAATTATAAAATCAATTTTTTACGTAATTCCATAATAAAATAATAAAATAATAGATTAATACATATGCTATTCGATTTAAGCCGCCATATGTCTAAAAATGTGTTAGTAGGTGACCCCAAATATGTAGCACCCATCTATAATTGTCGCAATTGTAACTCTAATTTAGCTGGAAGTGACCCGGCAACTCAGTATCAGCGTCAAAAAATAATTCAAAATACCGTAAGGGTATATGCGTCTCTTTATACTGCGAATTTAGGTGCCCTTACGGCATATAATAGACCACTTTCTACCCCGCAAATAGTCGAGCAAGCTGGTACAGTGTATGAGGTACCCGGAGGTGTAAATTGGAACCAAATGAGTGACCGATATAGACCATCGGTTCAAGTTACAAAAACCGCAAGTGGGTCTACTTATCACCCTAGCAGCACGCGACACACAATTGTTAGAAATCGTCCCAATGCGATGTCTCCCGGCGGTGTAGGAGTGGATATCAAACATAATTCGTATGAACGATATTTAAATCGTCTAAAGGGTAAAGGACCGCTAAAGCGTGGTGTTATACCTCCACAATACGGCGAACCTATACCATTTAACAGAGCGTTCCCTATTTATGGCGGAAAAACGATTAAAACTAATATTGTTACGGGATGTGATTGTCCCGATGTACCAACAAAGGACGAAATTTCAAATAACCGCATTTATGGAAACAACCGCAACGCATTACAAGACGAAATATATTCGGTTCAATTTCAATTTCAAGTGGGTGATTTTGTGTACGTCAGAAAACCGTTAGATGGTGACATCTTATATAAAGCTAAAATATTAGAAATTCATGATAATTTATATATCATTGAAATTTTAGATGATAATAGTATTATAACAACAACTAGTGATAATTTGTCTATTTATTTCGATTGTAATTGTGATTCAAAATTGTCTATTGAAGAGTATATTTTAGCAAATCAATACAATCCCCATAATACAGACGACTATTGTGAATCTCTAAGCAACTTGTATTGTAATTTATTAAATAAAACGAGTACTGATTTAATTCTTTAGAAGATACTAAAAATAATTAAAATTTTTGTCTTATAAAAATAAAATATATGTTTTTATATATGCCAGCACACGGATCGCGTTTTGTAATGAATTTTAGCAATAAACCCAATTTTGGCCAAATTAATTTACCTATTTATAATAGCGTTGCGCCTAATTTGGCCGCTGCTCCTAAGCCAAGAGTGGCTTCAAACAATGGCGACTTTCGTGCTTCAATGATTGGGCGCGTACACAAGGCCAAGGCTGGTTGCAGCGCTTGCGGAAAAAAAATGGGATAAATGCTTTTTATTTTACATAAAAATACAAAAATAATAGTATAATAAATATATACTATTATTATAATGCCAAGACCGCTTTATTTCTTTCAATCATTAAATGGTTCTATACTAGAAAATACGTCCAATAGTAATGTAACTGCTTATCCACAAAATTCACTCCACCGTTCCGGCAACTATATTAGTCTCTTTTATACCACCGACTTACCTTATAATAAGCAATACAATAATTGCTCCAATACTTTATGTTATACCCAAAGCAAGGGTACCTATGTATATAAACCACATACCGATTATGGCATGGTAGGTACAACCGCGGCAGCCTATTTGTTCCGCCGTCGCAGATTATAATTCATTCTTTATTCATTCTTTAAACACCCAATAAGGGACTCGAACCCTCGACCACCAGATTTCAATAGCAAATTTAATTTGCCGTAAAAGTCTGGCGCTCTACCAACTGAGCTAATCGGGTTTTATTGCTAATTCCATTTTGTTCGGAGCGCTGTAAGGCAATATAGTCGAGTAAAATTGCTGTATGGAATAACTGGTTAGGGGCCGACCCCCTAATTATATATCGGCGAACTCTCTTTAAGTTGTTTTCTATAATATATAATGCCAACCGCAGCACAAAGCGAAAAAAAGCGCATTGCTTTATTTCTTACTAATTATAATTACATTAAATGTGTTACAATAATAATATGTATTATACAATTTTTATTTTTTTTTATTTTTGGTTTAATTCATAGTTATTAGGCCCACTCCATATTACCGACGTCGAATTCTAGGTCCATTGGCTCGTATTGTTCCGATTTGGGAGTATTTTCGTAGTAAAGCCCCTCTTCTAGTGTAGCTGGCCAGTCGTAGCCAAGGCAGTGAGCATCATGACAGACATAGTCATATACGTTGTCAAATTGAATGTCGCAATATGCGCAATAACGGCCGTCGTTGGGCTTAGAATTTGAACTCGGCTCAATATAGCGACGACATAGCATCTCATGTTTTAATGACTCTGCTATGGGGACAGCTTGATGGCAATTATGACACCGAATAGGTAGTTGTTCTTCCACGACATCCATCTCCTCCGATCCCATCTCAATACAAGCTTGCAAAATATCTGCGTCAATCTCGCTCAATGGATAATGACGTAGTCGCTTTCTTGCTAAAAGACAACTATCTTGCTCCTCTTCGTCGTCATCTTCGTCTTGTAAGGGCTCATTCCAATCCTCAGCATTATCCAAGTCCAAACAATACTCGGAGTAGTACTTGTATCTGAGCAATTCATCAACCCAAGCATACTGCTCTTCAAGATTGAGTTCCATATTATGGTATTAAATAGGTGTTAAAGTTATTGATTGAATTGGTATTAGTTAAAAGTTGTTAGTTTAAGGTTCGGTGTTGGCACGCGCTTTGTTGGGTATAAGTATATTACTATTCTTGTTGTCATTAAAAAAATCAATTTTTTAAAAATTTTAGTAAAAACACAGAATACTAAAAATTTTGTTTACAAATAAATACACGTATTTATAGATCGCTTTTTGTCGCTTCGCTTTTTGTCGCTTCGCTTATCCGGTGGGCGCTACTGCTTCCTCTTGTTCCTCTTTTTTTTTGTTTCCAAAATCATTCAATATTTGGTAAAAATCTTGAACTTTCTTATTGATACGTATGCGTTTAGCGTCAAATGCGCTCAAATACAGACCTTCTAGGCTCTTTACGCGCGACAGCGCCACATACGACTGACCACATTCGAATATTTCAGTCCCAACATCCACTTCAGCCAGCTCCAAGGTGGCCCCTTGCGCCTTATGAATAGTAAGAGCCCACGCTAAAATGAGTGGCAATTGCGAAACACCTACTCCGGGAATGGATTCCGATGGCCACACATGATATGCCATGTTCATCTGGTACCCATTATTGAATCGAACGGTAGGCATTCCTTGAACAGTGAGACCCATAACAACGCCTTGCGCTCCATTACATAACAAATCGCCATTACTTAGCTCAATATTGGCTATACACATAACTTGGCTGCCAACTTTTAATTTTACAACCTCATCGCACATTATATTACCTTGTAAATACATTAATTCCGTATGTATTTGTTCCTTAGTGTATCCTAAACGGGTTATGCGATCTTGTGCTGTCATTTCTAGATCGGTATGATATTTAATTTCATATCTATGTTCATCTCCTTTTAATTTCATCATTTCCACGTTATTTATCGCTTCCACCTTATGTCTAGTGGGGTATAATTTGGTAGGCCGCATAGGTAATTCACTAGGTATTTCTCTTGCCGCATGTTTTATAAGTAAATCATTGGATGATCTTTTTAGGCGCCCCTCCCGCACTTGATTTAAAATAGACTGGTAAATGGGGTCATTTTGTCTAAAAATGTAGAGTAATTGAATATGGTTTGCCAATGGAAATGTCTGTAGCCATAATATCGACTCAAAACAAAAGTTGGCGGTTTCAATTTCATCTTTATTACCAATGGGAGGCAACTGGTAAAAATCGCCAGCAAAGATGACTTGAATTCCTCCAAATGGGCGGCTATTTTTGCGACACGCCTTGCCGATCGCATCCAATAATTCAAATATTTTTTGCGACATCATAGATACTTCATCTATTATGAGTATGTCAATGGCCTTCCAATTTGCCTTTGCGTTTCGGTTTTTCAGAATGCGGTTTATAATAGGTTGAGTCGGACCATTGGCTATCCCTATACCCGCCCAAGAATGTATCGTTTTAGCCTTACATTCTAGCAGCACCGCCGCACATCCAGTTAAAGCACACACTTGTATATCTTTGCCCCGTTTTACAGCATCAGCGTGTATTTTGCGAATAAGCGCGGTTTTACCAGTACCACCCGGACCCGTAATAAATATATTTTCTCCCGCAATATATTTATTATATGCTATTTGTTGCTCTGTTGAAAAGTTCATGTTAGTTATTATGTGAATTATTATTTAATATGTTTTCTAAATATATATTTTCAATTTTATATTATATTGGTTATTTAGTATCTAAATTTAACATATTATAATATATATGAATTTCGACTTGAATATTGGCAACTATAATGTTAGTGAATTAGAGGAAATATTTGACTTGGGCGGCAACTACGACACTAAAACTATTAACGAACGAGAGCGTAAATTAACACAAAATGTAGCAAACGATAAAAAAATTGACTCAGCGCATAAGGCAAATATACTTCAATTTATTTCTCAAGCAAAGCAAATTATACTCAATAATCGGCAACAACCCTTAATACCAATGACTACGGGAAGTAGCCGCTATAAAACGGAGAGTACAGTCAACGCATTGGATTCCATTTACCATTTAGACTATGGATTATCTAAATCATCCACTGTAGAAGCTGGCAATACAAATATAATTAAGCAAACAGCTACACCATTTGTCTATTCGTCAGTGAACGACTATAATCGCGGAACCATCAATCCTCTTGATATACAGACCATAAAAAAGCATCTAAATATTGATACTCGGTTTCGGGAAAACTACTACGCCACTACATCCACCAATTTTCATGTAACGCTACCGTTAAAAATGTCAAAAGTCGTCAATTTAGAACTAACAGCGATGGAATTGCCTAGCACATTTTATGCGGTGTCCAAAGTCCTTGGAAATAACACATTTGTTCTTGAAATACTTGATGAACCGTCGCTACTTGTTAGTATACCAGACGGCAATTATGACTATTTATCGCTTCAAAATTACTTGAATCACTTTTTAAGTAGCCTAGAAGATGATTCGCCATACAGTGAAATCGAGTTTTTGGCCGACATTAATAAAATGGGTGGTACTAAAAATGGTAGCGGCAAAATGGTTGTAGGCAGCAAGTCTGGTGAACTAGCCTTCTCGATTAATTTTTTGGTAGATAATTCGGGCAATGAAGACAAATTATCGCCGCTGCCTTTAAAATTCGGCTGGCTAATGGGGTTTCGTGCTGGGTACTATGAAAACGCACTCACTTACGTATCTGAAGGTGTCATTGATTTAACGGGTCCGAATTACATTTATCTAGTCGTTGACGACTTCAATAACAGCTACGACGACGGTTTCTATGGGTCATTCAATTCGTCATTACTAAATAAGAACATTATGGCTCGTATTTCACTCCAAGGTAGCGTATTTAACCATCTATCATCCTCTAATAGCTACAATTTGATTACCAGCAGTCGGCAATATTTCGGCCCAGTCGACATACAAAAGCTACAGATTCAGCTTTTAGATGAATATGGTCGTATTCTAAATCTAAATAATATGGATTACAGCTTTTGTCTCACGTATCAGACACTTTATGACTTTTAAAATTTTTATATTGTTATACTATAAACTATGATAATACAAATGAATGATACACAAATCAATGATTATATTAATAAGTATTTGCCAGTTAAACTAAAAGAAAAGGATAAATATGGCGAGGTATTTACGCCGCCTCATTTAATTAATAATGTATTGGATTTGTTTCCTAGTGCTATTTGGTCGAATCCACATCTAAAATGGCTGGACCCGTGTGCTGGCGTAGGATTCTTTATGATATTCGTTTTTAAACGCTTGTTAGTCGGCCTAGAATCTTGGGAGCCCAATTTGAAAAAACGCAGCAGCCATATTCTGAATAAAATGATTTATATGGCCGAAATTAATAAGACCAATTGCCGCATTATACGAACCTTTTTCGGTCCAAATGTAAACCTATTTTGCGGCGATTTTCTAGACTATCCTCTAAATTCGTTCAATTGTATCGTTGGCAATCCGCCTTTTAACGACGATTATGGGGTAAATAATGGTGGCAAACGCATTTTAGGTGGTAAAAACAAATTATATGAACGCATTTTCATCAATTCGTATCAGTTATTGGACCAATATGGCTTCTTAGCGTTTATCGTCCCGGCGAATATGTTTTCTGGAAATGGCTCCGATTCGTATCGCATTTTTCTGGAAAATAGCGTCCCCGTTATTCATTTTAATAGCGCAAATAAACGATGGTTTCCCACTATCCAGCACGATTTATGCTATTTTTTATTGGAAAAGACGCAATCAAATAAAACAATAATTCAACGAGACGAATCAGAATTTACCGTAATCTTAAAGGACAGACCCGTGAATCCTATTATGAACTGGACACCTAAAACAGAAAAACTAATTAACACATTTGTTAGTAATGAACGCAACGCAGTCATTTATAATCGAGGCAAAAACAAATCCACATATCGCGGCACCAAATACCGCATAGTGTACACGCCTACCACGACTCTAGGCACAAATAACAGCGAATTAGCAGTCGGTCTAGGCCTTCCAAAGGCAATTGTGTTTGCTATTTCGCCGAAGTTGGAGTTTGTAATGGATTACGATGGATCCAAAGGCGCCGGGCCAAATACGTTAATTATTCCGTTTCACACAAAAGCAGAGGGTAATAATTTGGAACAGTTTTTGCGGAGCGACGACTATAAGGCAATGGCTCTGGCCACCAAAACGAGTCGCCAATACTTGAAATTGGCGTTTTTAGAGCATTTGAAACTAACAAAAATTCTAAATAAAACCAAAACCAAAACCAAAAATACACGCAAAAATCGCACTAACAAAAGGGTTAATAAAACGCGAAAGCATATAACATTATAAACTATATAAGTATTATATATAATACTATATAATGCCTCATAGTAAAAATAGCCAATCAACTATCAGTGACATTACATGCGCCAAAACTATCCACGATATAAAGAACATGAATTCATTAACACCTATTATGATTCAAAATATATCAAAAATGTCACATGAAGAGAAAATGAGAGTTATATTAGCCTATGACGATATGATCAGTTGGATGAGAGAATTTATGGCTATGGTAGAATGTTCTGGGAAATAGGGAGGGCGTCTTTAAGTTGTTTTGCGCTTAATATATTTTGTGCGAGGGGTTCTCCGCTTGTTAGTTTTCCTTCTTTTAACCCGTCGTCTTTTGTTAGTTTTTGTTTTAGATTTTCTATGTTTCAGTCCTCCCCTATTTAAAATAACAGCTGATGTTTCTGTGGCAACATCGGTTATAGTTATACAACCGTCTCCCCTACTTAATTGAGACAAAAAATCGGTACATTCACCTTCATCAAAATTGATTGTTGGGATAGGTGCCGCTATTTTTGCGGGCCCATCGTCTAATAAAGAAAATGGTTCAAGAAAATATTTTGGTTCTAGGTAAACTTCTAGTATTCCACAAAATAAACCAATTAAACGTCTCCCATCATACTCACTGCTATTTGTAGGTATTCTTTCGGCACATACATTTACATCTATAATATTGGCTTCTCTAGAAGTATTTGCCACATCAATATGAATAATATTAGCGTCTCTGTTTTCTTTGGCATCAATTACGGCATGTTTCCATAATGTATCTGGGAAAATCATTGTATCACCATTATGTAGTTTATGCCGTAAAAGAGGAGGTGATAATCCTTCAGCTTTTATTGTATTATATATTTTTTTTACCAAATTATGTTTTTCGACAACTAAATCACCCATTATTTCAGTAGAAAATACTGACTCACCAATAGAATCTTTTTTTAATCGCCGATGAATAGTAGTATAATCATTTTCGTGATAAAATAATAATTCGCTACCTAATACATACGCGTTTGCGCTACCTAATATGCGTCTTTTTCCGCTATCTGTTTGGTCGTATTGCAAAATTTGAAATAAATTACTATCGTTATGATAGTTAGTTGACAGTATCGATGTTATGCTTATCTGTAATCTTACAAAAACTATACTTTCAAATTCTGGAGAAGGTTCCCATCTTACAAATCGTTTTGTTATTGGGTCATATATTCGCTTAAACAGTTTGTTTGTATGACCACGTGTAATAGGAACATTTGGTAAAAAATCTAAAACCCCCGAATTAATCAATTGGTATCTAACATAACTTTCTATTAGGGGTTTATTTTTTAAATAATCGGTTTTTATGCCCATTGCTATTTGGTCTTGTGTCTCGTCTACTTCATTGCCAATAACGTGATTATTTGTTATTAAATAAGGGCTTGCTGAAACCGCCCTTCCGTCAACGATATTAATTTTAAAATACATACCATCAAATTGATTTATTATATCAAAATTTGCCTTGCTAAATATGTCAAAATCTCTAGGCCTACTAAATACTTTTAAAAATGGGTATCCATCTAATAGAATACTTATATTTTCTTGAATATCGGAGCCACTACTTCTACCAAATGATGCCATTATATATTATACCAACACTTTCTCCAATATGGCCATTCGCATATAAACCCCGTTTTTCACTTGTTCGAAATATACTGCTCTATCGTCTTCATCTACTTCCACAGCGATTTCATTGAGGCGCGGCAGCGGATGCATTATTATCATTTCTCGTTTGGCATGACGTTTCAATATTTCTCCATTAATTGGAGGCACTTGTGTAACAGCCGCGTCATATTCTTCTATATTGGTAAACCGCTCTTTTTGTATACGAGTCACATATAGCACATCACTTGTTTTTAGCGCGTCTTCTAGCCGCATGTTAGTTGTAAACCCAATTTTAAAATTCGTTAGTTTATCCAGAAGTATTTGCGGCATTTCCAAGCCATTTGGACTAACAAATTGGAATTCTATTTTGGGAAATAGGCACAATATGTGTATTAATGAGTGAATAGTGCGGCTATTTTTTAGGTCGCCCGTAAAGGTAACCACTATATTTGTCGCCCTATTTTCACTATCGATATCCAAATTATATTTGGCTAATTCGGTCTGAATAGTGAAAATATCTAATAATGCTTGGGTTGGATGCTCACCATTACCGTCCCCAGCATTAATTATGGGTACCGATGACACATTCGCAGCACGAATAGACGCGCCTTTAAGCGGATGACGCAGCACAATCGCATCCGCATAAAGCGAAATCGTCTTAATTGTGTCTTCCAACGTTTCGCCCTTTTCGGCGCTGGAATACTTATCGGCCACATGTATTACTGACCCGCCCAAATTTAGCATGGCTTTGTGAAAGGAGCACGCGGTGCGTGTAGATGGCTCGTAAAAAAGGTTGACAATTGTCTTATGTTTTAGGAACAAATTGTTGCTTCCGCCTTCTCCTTCTTTAAGTTGTTTTGCGCGTAATATATATTGCGAAATCTGCGACTTTGTTAGTGAAGTGGTGGATAAAAGGTGTAGTTCGTCCATTATTTAATTTAAGTGTCTGGGCTCTAAATATTTTTTAATAATAATCTATATGATAGATATCGGTGATTTATTCCATTATTTAATTGGTTTAATAATTGTTAGTTTTTGTATATGGGTTATCGTAAAAATCCACAACTATTTTAGTCAAAATAATATCCCATTGGAGCAAATATTGTATCCGAATAGTATTACAAGTGATATCAATATGAATCCTATGAGCCAGCCGCTAATAAAATAGCTTGTCTATTTTAGACCGCTAATAAAATAGCTTGTCGATTACGTATTTTTCCACAAAATTGATACATATAAACAAGCAATTGACTAAATGAAGCGAAAAATCGGATGGATTATACAGCTTTATCATCTTATCTCTAAAAATAAATTCTTGATGGTTGTTAGTATATTGGCCCATCGTTATCAATATCTCTTTTATAAATTCTTGGCAATTGTTTTTATCGAGGTTCCAATTGAAAAAGTCTTTGGTCCCCATTCTTTGTCGCGTTGTCTCTAATATGTTTTTTATTGTAAATACTTTTTTAGTAGGCACATTTATCAGCTCATGCGTCTTATTTATTAAGAACGATTCGCAAATATTGATGCTGTTATTCTTCTCTAGAAGCAGCAATTTTATTTTATTTTTTCGCTTTATTTCAAATATAATAGCGGGATGATATGGATAGTTGTCTTGCGACTCTGATATGTATTTATTGTATTGAAAAAGCGTTATTACATTGAAGCATAAACTAACAATGTTACCAAATGGCTGCCGCACTAAATACACCTTTTTAATCTTCCATCCACCGTACGCCTTTAAAATTTGTTCGCACTTTTTGTTATATTTATAAAAAAAGATATTATGATAATCCATGCTTGTTTGCCATAGTTTTAACAAGATGTAACTAACAACTATGATTAAGACAGCTACTATTATAATTACTAACAATGATATCGCCATTTTATTTAATTGCGAACCTTCTGTATTATTCGTGGTTAATTTAAACCAATCCATATTATATTTTACATTTAATTATAATATGGTCGGACGCATTTTACGCATTTAGATACTGTTTTGTAAACTCTTCTATGGTAATAATTGGTACATTCAATTTTCGAGCTTGTTCTGCCTTTTCCGTGTCTTCGTCTGCTGATTTTGTTATTACTAGATATGTATTTTGACTCACACTGGTCGTTTGGTTTGCGCCTACCGATTTTAAAAACTCTATTATTTGCTTATCACGTGTTCCCGTTAATACCACATTTTTATCAAATAATACATTGCTTTGGTCTACTGGTTTGAAAACTGGGGTTTCTTGTAATTTGTACTCTAACCCACATTCGGCTAAAAACTCCTTAAAATCATCTATTTTGGCTACAAATGCCTCCGCT
>Ga0114963_10002726_pt1 | contig 12047 bp, 9 predicted proteins | sample C_131016_EF_Meta_FD_87019 | JGI IMG/M metagenome (GOLD analysis project Ga0114963, IMG submission 87019) | Freshwater microbial communities from Lake Croche, Canada to study carbon cycling - C_131016_EF_MetaG | ecosystem: Environmental > Aquatic > Freshwater > Lake | place: Lake Croche, Canada...
CCAAATATTCTTTTTCTGTAATCACGATTTCGGTATGTTTTGTCTCCAGATATTCGGCTACCAATTTGGCGTTTCGTAAATCGGCAGAATCGGCGAATCCTATACTATACGTCTCCAATGGATCTGTCTCTGGATTATGTATTTTACGGTAATTATTTACTAATGCTGTAACCAAACTACTATCCAATCCACCTGATAATAGACAAGCAAATGGTCGATCTGTTATGCACCGTTTCTCTATCGCCTTAATAAAAAATGCACGTATTTTTTCGAATATCTCTTGTTCTTGTAACGCCAAATCACTGGTATTATAGGTAGAAAGGCTATTGAACCCAATATAATGGTAAGGATAACAGTCTTTCACCACAACCCAATCTGGCGAAGCCATTCCTGGTAATTCATAATACGAATACGTTCCAGGATGGAAATGTTCAATAGCAAAAGTATCGATTTGTTGGAATTCACTAAGGCACTTCAATACTGATGCAAAACCAACCATTGAATTTACAGAATGTGTCATTTTATATAATGGGCGTACTCCATATGGGTCCCTCGCAATATAGACTTTATTTACTGTAGTATTATACATTCTATTATCGCACAACAAGAATGCAAAAACGCCATCCAATAATTGGAGTGTTTGTTCCATGCCGTATTTTTTATATAAATGTATAATGACTTCACAATCCGAATCTGTTTTTGGCTGGATATTCATAAGAGTATACAGCTGTTTATAATTATAAATCTCGCCATTACATATCAATATAATATCGTCTATTTTTATAGGTTGATTCGATATTTCATTTAGTCCATTGATTGCCAGACGATGGAACCCCAATTTTATCTTCACACCTGCATCTATCAATGCCGAATACTCTGGTCCACGATTTTTACATTTATTAAATTGTTCTTGAATAAACTCATTTGAAATACTATTTTCATTCAAAAGTGCAAATATTCCACACATATAAAGCTATATACATATACGAAAATAGCTTTATATGAGTATATGAATATATTTTTATAGACAACGATATCGTACGATATTATTCTATAAGGGTAATTATATAGAATAGTATTATTATACCAAAATGTTTTCACAAAAAAAAAGAAAGTGGTCATTGAAATATAAGAAAAGCATCAATTGTAAAAGACCCAAAGGGTTTTCTCAAAAACAATATTGTAAATATAATAAAACAAGGAGACGTAACCGAACTATGTAATATTTTTAGGACGTTTCACTTTGATTCTTATTTTTTCTGGAACAATAGGTGGTTGCTCTTGCTGCGGCTCAATTCGTTCGACTCTGTCGTCTTGATCTACCATTGGTATTGGGATAAACGATTTCAAAACGATTTTTCTACCATTCACTTTACCCAATATACGTACTGTATGGTCATCGCTCTCATTCACTAACGCTTGTTTTTCTGCTCGGTTCGATTGGAATTGCATTTGTCTGGTATATAAGATCTTCGTATCGACACTGCGTTTTTTCTGGAAGATAAAATATCGATTCAAAAACGATATCTTCTCTTCTTCTGGTGACATATACATGGCCGATTTATAGTCGCTTTTCGTATTTGGTCGGTCACGAATATCCCGTTTCATCGTTCTATATAATTCGTCAAACATACCTGTACCACTCATGCCGTTCAATGTATGCTCGTCATTCTTTCCTAATAAAACAAAACCATAGTTTTCCAAAATACGGACCAAATAGTCGAAATTCACCAAATATTCACGGAAAACGCGATTGATACTTTCCTGATATACATTGATTGGATACCCCACACTCATCTCATCATCTGGGAATCCAGTTTCATCGTATAATTTGGTGATTTCGAAAATCTTCTGTCCATTTTTTAAAATAGTCATAGATTCACCATTTTCCTTTGATTTCAATAGGTCGAATACCCGTTTTCCGTCATAACAGGTACCAATGAAATAACCGTTTAGTTTCGTACATTCTGCCACGTTACGCACGAATTCGTGTAGCGTGGTTTTATTTTCAAAGAAATAATGTAACGCGAATTGACAAGAACTGATATTGAATCCTGACTCTGCAACACCATAGGCGTTATATACTCCTTTACCTAATAACGACTGGTCTTTTGGTCCACTACCAAATACGGCGTTTGCGATTTGTCTATCTTTTTCTGTCGTAAACGCATTTCCTGAACGAATATTCTGCGAACTATTTCCATTAATAAAGAGTCCTTTGAACATCCTCGAATATTTTTTACGCATGTTCAAATATCGTGCACAGACACCGTCCAACTGGTTATGAATATTGTCTCTTGATACATCAATACCGAAAACAAACGACAATTTCGACGATATCCATTTCGACATATCGCCCCCTTTTCCTACGGCATAGTCAATGAGTGTATCGCGTATATTCGAAACGCACTCAATCAATCGTCGTTTTACATATAGATTATGGAAATCACGCATTGATTGTGTATTGGTTTCCTGATTCGACCTATTATAGTATACATCATCGCCAATAATAGATTCTGGAATAGTTTGACCGGTAGTAATCATCTCTTCAGTAACTGGATAATGAATCGACCTCCAATTCGTATTTGCTACACGATACGAATTACCGAAATTCTTCTGTCCTGATTTCAATTCCGCCGTTTTATCGTATCTTACACGTAATGGAACCCATTTCCAGCCGTCTTCGTTCGAAATGACATATTTGAATTCGACAATCGTATTTTCCTCGAAATATTGATTCTCTTCCGTCATCATAGCTAGTGATGAACCGTCTTGTTTCAATTGAATATTTGCAAAACATGCATTTGGATCATAAGGACTCGTCGGTTGGAATCGCACAGGTTTATACACATTCTCTTCGTTTACGTCTTGACTATTCGGTATTTCATCATTGATCAATTCTTGGAACGGATTGATATATCCGTCGGTTTTCATATTGAATCCACACATTAATATCAACGTTTTATATTGGTCCATTTCTTGTAGTCCTTGTATGTTACGCCCTTCCTTGAATTTCATATGCACTTCATCTTTCCCCGTTTTATCTTTTTTCACAGTTACCAAGAAATCAATCGTATTGAATTCCACAGGTTTCCATTTGAATGAATTACGCCATGTTGTTTTATATAATGGTCCACTACGATTTCCTACATGTTCTGCGGCAACCGCCAAATTAATGGGTGTAAAAATCAAACCATCGGTCATATATTCATACGTATTATCCTTGATTTTCGATAATAGTAGAGAACAACAGTCGAAAATAGACACTGTTTCGCTACTAGCATAAAAATGCTTGATTTGGATACGGAAATGACTATTCGACATATCCACTTTTGCGGCGGCGGTGGCGGTTTCAACTACAGTAGATTCTATATGTAACATATCAAGAAAGCATTTCAATAGCGGCAAACGGTATTTCATTAATGAAACATCTTGCGTACAATCTAAAGAACGTTTCAATTCATCGTTTGTATCGAACTCGTAGTCACGAACAGACCTATTATTTATAAAGTAGATGTCAAATGCAACGTATAAGTCTATCGATTGATTGTTTTTATCTCTCTTGATATGTTCTCCGTCTAATAAACTATTGAATGTGGATGGATCACTTGTTTTTGAACCAGTAAATATGACATTCATGTTCGTATCAATCAAATAGATTTTACCAGTATCTGTAATATAAAGCATTTTTCTATCACCATCTGCTTTTTCAGTAACACAATAATCGCGTAAGATACTTATAGTATTACTATCTTCGTTGTTTTGTTCCTGTAAATTCTCCACTTGTAAAGTAACAGAACTGGGACCGATAAAATCTTTGGAACGAATACGTCTATTCATACTGGTGGCGTCATAAGAGTCACCTTGAACCACTTTCATATACGAATTCAAGACGTTCTTCATTTCTACGTAAGAAATCGGGTATTTGCTCATTTGTAAACCAGATAATACGATACGAATACAATTACGTAGTGAAGTAATCAGTGTTTTCACGTCATTGAAATTAGTACCATTTCCAACAAGGGTATTATCAATTTCCAATTCGATTTCATACGTTTCGACATTGGAAAACACGCCCGATTCTTGGATGGTTCTTTGTGGAATAGGCACCCTGTTGGATTGTTTCGATGATTTCACGATACTTATGTCGACTTTGACAGGATAATCTGGATGCGTAAACTGGACACGATTCATACAACGGAATACTTTTTTACTATCTACCCAATTACGTATAATCTGCTTTGAAAAATCGGTATTCATACTATAGTATTCCTCAGTCTGGTAAGAAACGCGAAAATTGAAATCGTCCATATCTAATTTATTGATAAATTCCCCAGTTTTTGTAAGGGCCGTGGATTTTTTCGTGAATTTCAGTTTATTGAAATTGGTAGAAGGCATATCGATCAATTTCTGTAGACTATTTGTTCTACAATACTCTTGAATCAAATCACTCCCTGTTATTTCCGCACGTATATTGGATATTTTGGTATCTCCTGTTTTACGGTCAATGTATTCATTTTGTACTTTCAATGTCTGTACACCTTCTCTATTATTACATTTGAAACCACACGAATATAATTGTTTGATTACATTATCATAGTCGATTTTAGATAAGGGGGATGATAAACGCGTATTTGTGCCGAAACGAATTTCCAATTCTGGATGTTTATTGTTTATTTGGACACCTGGATTACTTTCTAAATAGTGGTGTATTATAGTTTCGAATGCTTTCTTTTGAGAAGAATTGTTCTTTTGTTCTTGTATCTTTTCATTCATTGTAATACTCCTATTATTATAATACTAGATATTTATATCTATATGTTTTATTCAATTTTATCATTCAAAGAATAATTTTTGTATATCTCCCCTCATCATCTAAAATATTTTCTATTACTTGATATAATGCCCCATATTACATATGGTATTAGTCGTATATGTTAATAGCATATATAGTAACAAAAAAAATATTGAAAAGGATATATTTATACTATTCAGAATTAGCTGGAGGGGGGACGTCCCTGATTTTGTTGTATTCAAAATATATTACGATTTGTTATTTTGTTAGCATAACTTGGTAACAAACTAAATGACAAACTAAACGAAAAAACATTACTATTCAAGATTTTATATCCCCATTCTTTATGGAAATGTACCTGTTGTAATATCTAAAAAAAGTTGTTACCATTTATAGTAACGAAAAATAATGTATTTACAACATATAAAAATAAATTGGAAGGGGATGTATGAATTACATTTTACTATACTCACTAATAAATAATATATGATTTATACAAATTTATCATTGTGTTATTTTTTGCAGTGTATACCAATACCCAGTTTAGCGTAAAACAATCCAGACTTCTCTATATAGATTAAAAACTCAAATTATTTATTTCTTTATTACTATATATATAAATGTCAACGTTTAGTTATAACTATCTAAAAAGTTTTATTCAAAACAACAATCTATATTATTTATACAAAGATCTTCACAGTGATTTTATAAAAAAGATAAATAATACTGACAAAAAAATACAATTAGATAATTTAATAACAAATCAAAATGAGTTTCCAATTATTGGATTTCATTCAACAGATTGGGATTCTTTTCAAAGTATAACAGTAAATGGGTTTAATGCCAGTAGTGGAAACAGGTGGGGTAGAGAAGAAGATGACCCAGTTGTTGCATTATTTACCATTTTTTTCCAAGAGAACTATGAATCTATTAATAACAGAGATTTTATTACGTATAATCCAAATGCGACTGTATCTATTTCGAATGGTATTTTACGAGTATATAGAAAATTATATTATAAATATATTGAAACAAATAAAGATGAAACAGATATAGGTGCTGAACAAGTATTGAAAAATCATGAAAATCTTAATTTCCCATTAATCGTTTCTTGTTTTCAAGGGGTGAAAAACGGAAAAATAACTATCAGTGGTTCGTGGATATCTGTATATTCTAAAGATTCGATTGATATTATCGGTTATTATAAAATTACTGTAGAAAAGTCAAAAGAATTATATGAATATTTAGATAATAAAACAAAGAATACAGAAATAAATACAAGTTATTATGCAAAATATTTTGATTATAGTTTTGAATGGTATGAAAGTAAATCTGTATCAATAACCGCTGACACTGTCGTATCTAATAAATATGTAATGATTCCAAATGTAATAGATACTGTTGTATGTGAGAAAGATATATGCGATTATCCTTTCAAGATAGACATTATAGAGAATAAAGTTTATTTACGTATAAACGAACAAAAAACAGTTAACATGAAACAAAGTGAACTTAGAAAAGATGAAAAACGAACTACATATAAGAAACATCAATCATTACTTAAAGAACAAGAACTTACTAAAGAGTCGAATATTGCAAAGAATAGAAAATCCAGATTAAACCAGTTATCCAGACGACAAAAGAATAAATCTAATCTTCAATCAAAAAAAAATAAATCTCTATCTTTATCTAAAAAAAGTAGGGTTGATGATACATATAGAAAACAGTTTGCTACTATATAAGTTTTGATTATAAAAACGGATTTTTATATGCAGGGATTCATTGTAATTCCCAGTTTATTATTCCATTATGTTATACTTTTGTAGGCATATATCCCCTTGCGTCTAATATTTTGTATGCTGTTGTAAATAAAATATTATTATTGTTTTGAAAACGTTACTATAAATGGTAGCAACCATATTTTTATAATATATAGTAAAAATATAGGTATCGTCGGCGATACCTTCTAAATGGAAGATGGATATGTGTTACCTTTTTTTCATATCTGTAGTATTCGAAAACGAAGATGTATTATTCGAACAATAATCAATAGTATTTTTTATTATTTTATTAGCAGTACTGATAATAAAATAATTCAATGTAATAATTCTTTTTTTTACACTTAAAAGAAAAGAATTTCCTGTTTTTATTGCCAACTGCTAAATGCATCTACATATTTACAATAGCATTAGTATAACTGGTAATAAATGTATCGTTTCCAACAGAATTACACCAAGCTCTACAACCATTTATTTGGCAAAAAGAAAAGGCTCTGTTTTATAATAAATCAATTCATATAAATCTTTCTTTTTACATTTTTTCCCATTTTGTTCTATATAATTAATATTTAGTTTCTTGGCGATTTCATATAAGTCTTCTATTTTATAGTCACCCATTGACTTCAATGCTTTATAGAAAGACTCAAATACATAAACATTTGTTTTCCATTCTGTCTGTTCAGCTTGTGATAAGGGATTGACATGTATATGAAATCTACCAGACTCCATTTTCTGTATCAAATAGACAGGTGCATCTTCTATATGGCTACGAAATTCAATCAAAAAATCATTGGCTGGATCCGTTATACAAACATGAATCTCAAAATAGCAAATAATTGCCAATAGACAATACATAGTAGTATCTTTTTGCGATGTCAATAAATCCGATAAAATCTCTTGGATTGTCACCTTTGTTAATTTATAGTTTGTCTCTTTCAATTTAGATGCGTTCTTTTTTATAAAATCGGCGGCTTGTGATTTAATCTCCAGTTCTTTACTACCATAATTGTTATGTATCATCATATATTCTGCATATCCATATTTTGCAATATACAGACACCAGAACAAAGTATCCGTCTGTTTTGGTTGTATACATTCTGGTTCATATTGTTTCTGTGCTTCTTTACATAGTTGTTCGAATACATTTTCGGGTTGCGTCACTATAACCTCTTCCGTATTTTTCTCATAAAAGGATGCCATTGTATCATGAGTTAACATAAAACATTGCATTTTTGAGATTAATGTTTCTAATGGCAATTGTTGCTGAACCATTGTATTCATTTCTTTATTTTGTATAAACTGCTGCGGCTGATGTTCCTTTGTTATATGATACTATCGAGTTGTCTTTATCTTCATTATCTATAAAAAATGAATTTTGGAATTCTTGTTTTTGATATTCGAATGTAATGAGCGAATTCTCTTGGTCATCTATATAATTGATATATTCATTCACTTCATTGATAATATCTTTTGATAAAAAAGATAGGTTTACGTAAACCCCGCTTTTATTTTCGTTTATTTTACAGTTATGTTTTACCAATATTTTTAGAACTTCCAATTGATGGTATTTATTAATCTTTTCTATTTTATTCTTGATTTCTTCTAAAAATTCTGGTTCAATTGTTTGATTTTCGTTCTCCATTCTCTATTTTTACTATTGTAATTATTTCTATATTATTTGTCTAACAATCATAATGATTAGAGCTTGACGGTAGGAATAAATAGACGTTGAAAACCGGTTTTACACAGTTCATCATACTAATCGAATGTTACGATAACACGTAACATATATACTTTTTAACCCTTTCACGTTCAGTAAGCTTTATTTAGACATATATCCCCTATCGTCAAATAGGTACCACCGGCGGCGGTACCTATTTGACGATAGGGGATATCCAACATCATTATTATAATAATTTACATTATAGAACTTAAAATATTCGATTTTAACCCTTTCATGAGTGACACTAAATAGGTGCTAGTCATGAAAGTGTTAAATGTTCAAGGGATTATATTCTATTTACTTTATATAAAAACTTAAAAACACTATCATCTACATTATTTGGACCGATTGGATCATTGCCAACACCATTACCTATATAATAAAACATGTCACCATTATTTACTACAATTGTTTGTAATGCAAATTCTTCAACACAATGATTAAAGCCAAATATGTCATTCTTTATAATAGTGTTACTTTCTAAAAAAAATATAATAGTTTCACACCCTTTTTTTGAAAAAACGACCCCTTCGTGTGCCGATGCATATAAATTCATATTCTTTTCTAAATAGAATTTTGCTAATAACGTATTCTTGAATGATCCCCAATGCCAACCATTTTTTTTATTTTCCCATTTTTCCGTAGTTTGAATCAATGTATCCCTATTATATAAATAAGGTAATTTATTCAATTTTTCTATTGATAAATCATTCGTAAATAAATTTCTAGAAGAAGCGACAAGAAAATAATCAAAATCAAAATTATTTAATGCAAATAACATATTACTATATATACCATATGTAAGAGAGCCATGAAGTCTTTTTTTGTTAATTACTGTATCATTTACATATACATTTTTTGGTAAATCATTATTTTTACACTCATTATACATATATCGATTGCAATTCAATATAATTGCATAATTACATAATACATTTTCTTTTATATTTTGTAACTGTTTTAATAGAAAATAAAATTTTTCATGAACATTGATTGATATAATACAATCATATTTTTTCTGTATTTTGGATTCGATTGAATCAATCATTTTTATATTTTATAAAGATAAGATTATATAATCAGTATTTACGAATCGTTATCGAAAATGTTAACCCTTTCACACTCAACTTGTATATTATATTATCGTTCATTGTAAGCAATAATCTATACTGTAAAAGTGTAAAAACAGATCGTCACGTGTATCCATACTTAGCCTAAAGTCGACTATAAATATCCCCTATCGTCAAATAGGTACTGCCGACGGTAGTTATAAATAATAACTATATGGTTACCATAAACGATTTTTAAATAAAAATAGATTGTATTATTTACAAGAGTATAAAAATACTAGACGCAAGGGAATGTACACCAAATCTTCTTATCAATTTTTTTAGAAAAACTTGGGAAATCTAGCTTTTCCCATTTGGTAAGCCGTTCCAGTATGGTCACAACCATCTACCAAAATATGATAATCTATCTTGGCTGCATTTCCGCCAGTAATGGCACTTGCCAATCGAGCGATACCCCATGATTGTGCGGTTTGATTTGGTCTAGAACCAGAAGAGTAATAGGCACCTTCCCCCTTTTCGACTATTTTTTTCAGTGCTTGAATAGAACAACCTGTTTTTCTAGCCAATTCGGCATTTGGATAGACAGTTTCTATATCGTATATTTTACGAGCATTCTTTATATGTTTCGACGTATGACTCTTAAATGACTTCACCTTTTTCCTAGTATAATACTTGCCTTTTTTATAATCTCGTCTTGATTTACGTAACATTCGCAGCTGTTTCTCTTTATCGGTTATAGATAATTGATGTGGAATATATCGTTTTGGGAAAAGTTCCGCCATTCTTTATATATATGTATAAAAAAATTGAATAAAAATATATGATATTTATATAATACAAAATGGAAGGACAAAGACCACAATATAAAAAACAATCAAACCAACCTACTAAAATCTATGGTGTATATGTGAAATCGATGCTTACATCGAAAATTGTACTATCTATCAATGAAATCGGTAAAAATGTAAAACAAAATTTAGAAACTATGATTTCAAGAACAATGGAAGGTAAATGTATCAAAGAAGGATATATCAAACCAGGTTCTTCTCGAATATTGACATATTCAAGTGGTGTAGTCAATGGCGAAAAAATAATATTCGATACAGTATTTGAATGTAACGTTTGTCATCCAGTCGAAGGTATGTGGATTGAATGTATAACAAAGACCATAACAAAAGCAGGAATACATGCAGAAGTAATAGATGATAAAGGAAATGTTCCAATTACAGTATTTATTGCAAGAGACCATCATTTCAAAGATAAACAATTTAGTGATGTGGGTGAAAATGTAAAAATCACGGTCCGTGTCATTGGTGTCCGTTTTGAATACAACGATAGTTATATATGTGTCATTGGTAAATTATTAGAATAAATGATGTATAAAAATATATACTGTGCAATGGTTTGTTATACAATTATGATAACAAACAATTTTAGAAAGTAAAGATAGAGACAGGCATAAATACGTATATTTTTTTTATAATTTACGAAAAAGTCATGACAATACACTAAAAATTCTCTATAATTTCAATCAATCGATTTTCACAAACGTCCATGGATAAATTTTCCATAACGTATTCTCTTGGTTTATATGTCTCTAGGTTGGATAAGAACAAATCAAGTTTAGTATAAAACTCGCATTCATGATAGAAATATTCTCCACATCTTTTATCCCAGTAAGGAATGGTAGTACCGTAATAATTATCATAGCAACTACCTTCTTCTTGGTTCATTGAAGATACATTCCATATAAGCAACGGAACATTACATGATAATGCTTCTTCCAGTGCAAAACCTTGACTCTCATGTCTACCTATACATATTCCATATTTAGCATTTTGTAAGAAGAATAAATATTCCTCTTCGCTATATCTTACATTATAATCGAAAATTCTATACTTTATTCCAATTTGTTCTAATCTATTTTTTACTTTCTCCAATTCACTTTGTTTTCTACATTTAAAATAAATAAAAACTTCTGTTCTATCTGTGATCTGTTTAATTTCGTTAAATCTATCAGTTTCTACACCAAAAGGTAAAGGTTCTATTTTCAAGTCTTTACATGTATCGAATTTATACCAAAGATCGATTGTCCATTTTGATGGTAGTAGATATTTAGAATTCGGTTTATCAATCAATGAAATACCATCTTTTTCAGGAAAAACACTAAAATGCGGACCGAATAAGAATTTAGTATTAGGGTATTTATCAACTTGTATAGGTAAATGAGGACTATATACTATATCATAAGTAGATAAGTCAATATGTTCTAATTCATCAACTGAATAAATAGGAAACAATTCAATATTTTTATATTTTGTTAATGCGTTGTGATTTTTAATATGCATATGTACATGCACATATAGGATTTTCATCTATCTATATTGAAATATAGATGAAATGTATTTATATGGTTTATTCCACTATTGTTATTGAGATATGCGTCCCCTTGCGTCTAATATTTTTATGACGTTGTAAATAATATGATAAAAATATTTTTGTATTATCAGTTATATATGGGTACCGCCGACGGTACCTATTTGACAATAGGGAATATTTGAATACAAAATACGGAATCTTATTACAACTATTATAGAAAAATTGAAAAAAAAATGATACATAAAACAAATTAAACATAATAAATTATTTATACTATACCATACCAAGGAATCAACCAATGC
>Ga0114963_10002727_pt1 | contig 12047 bp, 9 predicted proteins | sample C_131016_EF_Meta_FD_87019 | JGI IMG/M metagenome (GOLD analysis project Ga0114963, IMG submission 87019) | Freshwater microbial communities from Lake Croche, Canada to study carbon cycling - C_131016_EF_MetaG | ecosystem: Environmental > Aquatic > Freshwater > Lake | place: Lake Croche, Canada...
GCGGGTTGGAAAATTTTTTACATCGCCGATACCCGCCACAAAGATGGCTGTCGCTTGAAAGCGCCTGATTACAACGTTGAAATTGGCGCGGTGATCGACGGTTGGCACCGTGCTGCAGCTATTGCTGATGAAGACAATTATTTTGGCGCAATGACCCCCGATGCTGTTTTTTTAGGCACCGACGCCAGCGAGCGTTGGGTACGCGATACCATGCAAGTAAAGATGCAGGTAGCATTTGACAAAAAAAGCGCCTGGGATTTCAAATCAAAAAACCGCTCCATCATGGTGGCTCCGGATGGTCAAATGGCTTGGTGGGATGAGTTGTTGGATACCTGGATGGGGCCCTGCCGGGGATCGGGCGTACTGGTACTCACCCCCAAAGGTTGGAAGATCAAACACTTCAATCTCGCCATGTTGGTACCCAATGATAAGGTGAAAGACTACCTGAAATTGATCCAAAAATAACTGAAGTTGAAAAATGTTGCTAGGTAGATTGTGTTTGGATTTTTAGTTCGCAGGCGAAAATGAGACAAAATTTGCACCAACGAAGCGCGAAAAACGGAGTGTAGCAGCGCTACATGAGTATTTTCGCAATGAAGTTGGAGTAAATTTTGGCCATTTGCAGCGCGAATAAAAAATCCAAACACAATCTTATTCACATTCAATTAATAATTTGCCCTAGGCATTTATTCGGAAAATTAAATTCATTCTTTACCTTAGTGTCGACAAAAAATTGTCTGTTTGACACGAATCGGGTCAAAATTATTCCCCACAACGCTAAGCCCCTGATTTTCATAGCGACATTTTTCAACTTCATAAAACATTTCACACAATGTTGACCAAAACATATTTTCTTTTTCCTGTTCTTTTGGTCTTTGCGTTTTTCTTTAATGCAAAGCAACCCAACAGCGTTCAGCCTACTAAAAAGGCTGCTGCGCCCAATACCTTGACCGAGGAAGAACGCAAAAACGGCTGGATCATGCTGTTTGATGGCAAAACCACCAACGGCTGGCGGAATTACAACAAGCAAACCATTGGCGAAAACTGGAAAGTGGCCGACGGCGCGCTATACCTAGCTGTTGAAGGCGCTGATGGTTGGCAGGCCAAAGGTGGCGGAGACATCGTTACCAACGACGAGTACGAGAACTATGAGTTTCGCTTGGAATGGAAAATTGGAAAATGCGGCAATAGCGGCATCATGTTCAATGTGAAGGAAGATCCTGCTTACCAATATCCTTGGAATACCGGCCCGGAAATGCAGGTGCTCGACAATACCTGTCACCCCGATGCCAAAATCATCAAACACCGCGCTGGTGATTTGTATGATTTGATCACCGCAGTACCAGAAACTGTAAAGCCACAAGGCGAATGGAACAAAGTACGCTTGGTGGTAAACAAAGGTCATTTGGAGCACTGGCTTAACGATAAAAAAGTAGTGGACACTCAAATGTGGACCGACGAGTGGAACAACATGATTGCTGGTAGCAAATTCAAAACGATGAAGGATTTTGGCAAAATCAAGAAAGGTCGTTTGGCGCTACAGGATCATGGCAACCCTGTTTGGTTCCGCAATATTAAAATTCGCAATCTTTAAATAGCTTAAAGATTGATGGAGATAGAGATACAGTCTTTTTATCAACTTAAAGCCCTTTACACTTATGAATAAGTTACGACTATTTAATGCCAGCTGTCTGGCGCTCATTACTACCGCTTTTGCTTTTGCTATCCGGGCAGGTATTTTGGGCAAATTGAGTGCCGAATTCGGCCTCACCAACACCCAATTGGGTTTTATCAACCAAAGTGCAATTTTGGGATTCCCCATTGCTACCATCGTTGGCGGGTACCTGTACAACGTTTTTGGTGCAAAACGCATGATTTGGTTGGCTTTTATTTGCCACTTGGTGGGTATCATTTCTACCATTATGGCCAACAACTTTACCTTGCTGCTGATTTCTAACTTTTTCATCGGCTTTGCCAACGGAACAGTAGAAGCAGTTTGTAATCCTTTGATTGCCAACATGTACAAAGAAAATCTTACTACCATGTTGAACCGATTCCACGTATGGTTCCCTGGCGGTATTTTTCTGGGTTCATTGATTTCGCAATTTATGGACTTTAACGGCGCAGGCTGGCAATTACAAATTGCTATTATGTTGGTACCTTGTTTGGCTTATGGATTCTTGTTCTGGGGACAATCATTCCCTACTGCCGAGCAATCTGGTCAGGCTAAAGTGAGCGATAACCTAGCCGGTATTTTCTCTCCTTTGTATTTGATCATGATTTTCTGTATGCTCCTTACTGCCAACACCGAGCTTAGCACCCAACAGTGGATCGAACGTTTGTTGAGCGGCGGCGGCGCACCACCTATGCTTGTATTGGCATTGGTAACGGGTTTGATGGCGGTAGGTCGCTTTTTTGCTGGCCCGGTTGTTCACCGTTTGAATCCGATAGGCGTATTGTTTTCTTCTTCGATTATTGCGCTGTTCGGTATTTACTTGATGAGCGTAGCCAGCGGTGGAATGGTATACTTAGCGGCAATTATGTTTGCCATCGGCGTATGTTATTTCTGGCCAACGATGATCGGTTTTGTAGGCGAGTACATTCCCAAAAGCGGTGCGCTAGGGATGTCGCTGATCGGTGGTGCAGGGATGTTTGCTACGGGTATTGCCCAACCCATCGTAGGTGGCTGGATTGATGCCGCTAAGGCTAAGGCTGTTGCCAGCGGTCTTACCGGCAGTGCTGCCGAAGTTGTGGCAGGTCAACATACATTGACTAACCTGCTGGTCTTCCCTGCTGTTTTGATCGTGATTTTTGGAATCATGTTCCTAAACCGCAAGCAATTGGAAGCTCGTCGGGTAGTACACGCATAATTTTTTGATACAGCATTAATTTTTTGAAAAGGATAAGGTCAAATTGGTCTTATCCTTTTCTCCGTTATCGGTATCTTTACCTACGATCAATTTTACTTTTTATCCACAACCAAATAACCCACAAAAGATGCAACGCAAAATGAGAATGGGCATGGTAGGCGGCGGTCAGGGCGCATTCATTGGCGCCGTTCACCGCATGGCCGCTGCCCTTGATGGACACATAGAATTGGTATGCGGCGCTTTCAGCAGCGATCCCGAGCGCTCGAAAGCTTCTGGTGCAGATTTGTTTTTGCCTGCCGATCGCGTGTACTCGAATTACGAGGAAATGATCCAAAAAGAAAAAGAGTTGCCTGAAGGCGAACGCATGGATTTCATTTCGATCGTAACGCCCAATCACGTCCATTTTGGTCCGGCAAAAATGGCGCTTGAAAATGGTTTTGCCGTCGTTTGCGACAAACCGCTTTGTTTTTCGATGGAAGAAGCGCTTGAATTAGAGCAGCTGGTGACTAAAACCGGTTTGCTTTTTGCTCTTACCCACAACTACACCGGCTACCCCATGGTGAAACAAGCCCGCATGATGATCCGCAATGGAGAATTGGGCAAGCTTCGCAAAATTGTGGTGGAATACCCTCAAGGCTGGTTATCAACTAAAGCGGAAGACACCAACTATAAACAAGCCGAATGGCGAACCGACCCTGCTCGCTCGGGCATTGCGGGCGCGATGGGCGATATCGGCACCCACGCCGAAAACTTGGCAGAATACATCACCGGACTCAAGATCAAAGAAATGTGCGCCGATCTTAGTACTTTTGTGGAAGGCCGTAGATTGGACGATGATGGCAACGTTCTGCTCCGTTTTGAACAGGGCGCAAAAGGCATACTACATGCCAGTCAAATCTCAACTGGAGAAGAAAACGACTTGAACATCCGCGTTTATGGGGAAAAAGCCGGTTTGGCTTGGCGACAAATGGAACCCAATAGCTTGGTGGTCACTTGGCTCGATAAACCTAAAGAGATCCTTCGCACTGGGTTTACTTCAAATTTATATCCTGAAGCCATCGCCCATACGCGCGTACCTGGGGGGCATCCAGAAGGGTACATCGAAGCTTTTGCCAATATTTACCGCAATTTTGCCATTTGCTTGCGCGCACGTTTGGCTGGCAAAACACCAGATCTTATTCACCAAGATTTTCCTACCGTACAAGATGGCGTGCGCGGCATGCAGTTTGTAAACCGCGTGGTAGAATCTAGTGCAACGGAGCAAAAATGGTTGGCTTTTTAATCAGCAAACAAAAATAAGGTAAGATGAATTTGGCGCTTGATCTTAATCGGCGCCAAATTCATCTCTCTCCTACTATTTTGCCCAATAATCGATCACCATCACCTTATCAAGATGAGGTTTTAGCACTTCTACAAAGGCTAAGTGAGCAGGATGGGGCAAATAAACCGCCCGATCAGCCTCGCTGGCAAAACTCACCAAAAAACAATGGGTGAAGCCTTGGTTCAAATTTTCCGGGCTATTGTTGGTTCCCCATTCGTAGGCTTTAATTTCCTTGATTTGTTGGGGTAACTTTCCAAAAGCGGCTTCTACCGCTGCCACTTCAGCTGGCGTGCTGGTATCTTTGAATTTGAACATCACCACGTGGCGGAGCATCATTTTTTTATTGGTTTTAGTGGATTGAGCGGGTAAGGCCACCGCGGCGGCCAAGAAAAGAAAAAGCAAAAAAGCAGTAGATAATTTCATGTCAATGGTTTTAGTGAAGCGGCTTTGCTCCGGTTGAAAATTATTAGACTTATTTTTTCCACACATTATCCGTCAAATCATTTTCATAAAACCAATCCTGGACAATGCGCAAACGGGTGATGGACTGAGTGGTTGGCAGTGGAATTTGAACCGATTGCTGCGTTTTCCATACTTCCAAAGACCGAGTGATCCGTTCTTTGCTATCATCTTGAAAGGTGACTTCCAAAGTGACCGGAACGGGTTTACCGCCGGTATTAACAATGATGGCCTGGGGAACATTGCTACTAAGGTCTACTTTTTCGATTTTTAGGTTAACCGTGTTGTAATCAAAAAACCAAGCTTTCCAGAACCAGTTCAAATCCTGTCCTGAGGCGGAATTGAAGGTATAAAAAAAATCGTGCGGACAAGGATGCTTCCCGTTCCAACGCCGAAAATATTCGTGCAAACATTTTTTAAAGGTTGCCTCGCCTAAAAGCATTTTGAGGGCAGTATACGCTGCGGCGGGTTTGCCATAGGAGTTAAATCCATACGATACCGACATTTGCTGGTTGGAAGGCGTGTACATGGGCACATCCAAATCGGCATTTTCGGTGTAGTTCATCTCCATTTGATAGTACCGCGGAAAAGTTGCCGTTGAATCATTCAGTTTAAAGGCATGCAAGCTGGCATGGTACTCAAAAAAAGAAGCCCAGCCTTCGTCCATCCAAGCATAGCGCGATTCATTGGTTCCCATGTAAAAAGGTAGGTATTGATGCGCAATTTCATGACTGGCCAAGGTGATGACATCATCAGGGTTATCCAGGGTATTGTCGTTCACCACCATGGGGTATTCCATTTGACCTAAACCGTTGAACGCCGTCAGTTGCGGATAAGGGAACGGGTATCCGGGCATTTCGCTGTTGTAATACTGAACTACTTTGCGACAAATATTGGCCATTTCGGGGTAGTCGCCCGATTCGGGGGCATAAGCAGTTTGTATCCATATGGTTGAATCGGTAGGTGTTTTGCCATTTGCTACTACTCCATCCCAGCGGTAATGGTCGCTTACCCCAAAAGCCATATCGCTGACATGATTGGCTTTGAACTTCCAGATCAACCTTTTATTCTTGAGGGTTACTTCGCGTTTTTTTGCCTCTTTTTCGCCGACAATCTCCACCACACTTTTGCTTTTTTTGGCCTTTGCCAATCGCTCCACAAAGGCGGGTTGCAACACTTCAGAAGGATTAACCAATGCCCCAGTAGACCACACCAAAAAATGCTGCGGCACATCAACACTAAGTTCAAAATCGCCAAAATCGTTAAAGTATTCGGTTTGTTCGTTGAGCTCGGTAAGATCCCAACCATCTAGATCGTCGTAAACGCTGATGCGCGGAAAAAAATAAGCTGCAAAAAAAGTAGTCGGATCCACGATGCCTTCCCGGTCGCCGTTGGTGGAAGGCCGCAGGTCATAATCCCAGCGGAAAGTAAGAGTTACTTTTTCATTTGGTTCCAGTGATGAGGGCAAGGTTAAGTACCCATTGGTAGGGTTGCCGCCATAATTGTGCTCTTCATTGTCCCATTTCACCGATTTCCCATTTACCGTGACAGCGGTGATGTTTAGCCCTTTACCCAGCCAGTCTTGCTGTACGTTGCTTACTCTGCTGGTAGTACCCAAATGGGTGTTCTGAATCAGTTTGATGTTAAGTTCATCCAGGGAGTTGGGGCTGTGGTTGGTGTATTCGATGGTTTCCACACCCTCCAATTTGGTGGCTGGCGGTGAGAGGGTAACCGCAATTTTGTAGCTGGCGGTATTTTGCCAGTATTTTGGGCCAGGTTGGCCATCGGGGGTACGCGTGCCTTGCGCGTAAGCTTTTTGAACATTTCGCGGCGTGTACAAAGGTGTTTGACCCACCAGCTGGGTAAGAAAAAGGCCAAAAAAGCAAATGGGAAGCAATTTCAACATGGTTCTATTTTTTGTAAAAAACTATTCTACTTCAGGGTTTTCGTTTGGCGTTTCAGCGGCATTGATTTCCGATAGTTCCCCTTCAAATGCCGTTTTGACGCCATGCGCCTCCAAGCCTTTTTCCTGCAACCAGCGACTAAATACATCGGTGTAGCCGTGGGTAACGATTACTTTGCTGGCTCCGGTCGCTTCAATAGCGGTATTCAGCTCATCCCAATCGGCATGATCGCTGAGCACAAATCCGCGATCGGCATTGCGCCTACGTCGAGCGCCGCGCAAGGTCATCCAGCCCGAGGCCAAACCCAAAGAAGAAGGTGAAAAACGACTTACCCACGGAGAACCGATAGCCGATGGCGGCGCAACGATAATGCTTCCTGGGTAATCGCTTTTTTTGGCGGCTTGAGTCAAGCGTTTTGCCTCAGGCAATTTGATGCCCTGCGTACGCAAAACCTCGTTTACGTTTTCTACTGCGCCATGGGTAAAAATCGTGCCGATGCTGGGATCCAAACCGCTCATCAAGCGTTGAGCTTTACCGAGGGCGTAACCAGCCAGTACGCTCACTTTCCCTTCAGCGCGATTTTGCATCCACCAGGCGTTGATATCGGCATAAATTTCTGCTTGCGACCGCCATTTGTAAACCGGCAAACCAAAGGTAGATTCGGTGATGAAGGTATGACAGCGAATGGGTTCAAACGGCTCGGATAGCCCGTCGTTTTCCAATTTGTAATCTCCTGAGGCCACCCATATTTCTCCTTGATACTCCACCCGAATCTGCGCTGAGCCTACAATATGCCCCGCCGGGTGAAAAGAAAATTTGACGCCATTGATGGTTTTGGTTTCGCCATAATCCATGGTTTCTACCTGGATCGGCCCCAAACGTAGTCGGATAACCGGTTTTGCACTGCGGGTACACAAGTAGTAATCGTGTCCCCAACGTGCATGATCCGAGTGGCCATGGGTGATCAAGGCGCGTTTTACGGGCTTCCAGGGGTCGATGTAAACGTCGGCTTGAGCACAGTAAATTCCTCGATCATTGAATTCCAAAAGTGCCATCGTTGAGTAATGTGTTTTTTTGTAAAGATACAACAAATAAGAGGTCGTTAAGATAGGCGCTGATTCAACAAGTCTAAATGCTGAAGATTGATTATTTTTACCTTTTTGCAAATTAGCCGAAGATGTTACGCACAAAAACTACCGTTTATTCCCTAGCCATATTGGCGGTTCTAGTCTTTTTTGTACCCAAATTAGCAGCCCAAATAGACGTCTTTGACGATGTTCTTTTTGCCCATAAGGTCGATAGCGTAGCTCAAATGCAACGCATCCAACAGGAAATTATCGGCATGGCGGTTTGTATTGTAAAAGATGGAAAAATCATTTACAGCCAAGGGTATGGTTATAGCAATTGGGAAAAACTCATCCCGGTAACTCCCGCTACTACTTTCCGCTGGGCATCGATGTCAAAAAGTTTGACCGCTATTACAGCGCTGAAATTGCAAGAGGAGCACCATATTGACTTGGATTCCACGGTTACTTTTTACAACCCTAGCTTGCCTTATCGTCAAGTTCACATTCGCGATCTATTGCAGAATCGGAGCGGTATTGGCCACTATGATGAAATGACCCGCGATTATCCCCAATGGCGCACCAACATAAAAAACTATCCAGGCGCCGGGCCTTTCAACTCTAGAGCTGCTGTGCAAATTTTTGACAATGCCCCTTTAAATTTCACGCCCGGACAAAAATTCCTGTATTCCACTTTTGGGTTTGTGGTGGCGGGCGAAGTAATCGATACGATTGGTCGGCGCGTATTTGGCAAAGGGTATTTGGATCTTGTCAATGAACACATCCGCAAGCCGCTGGGCATGGCCAGTCTGCAACCCGATTATCAATTTGAAAACAACCCCCTTAAAACCGAAGGCTACTATTATGGCAGCGACAACGAAATCGTGCGCCGACCCGATGACGAGGTGAGCTGGAAATTGGCCGGCGGCGGTTTTGAATCCAATGTAGTAGATTTAGGCCATTACATCCGCGGTCTTATGCTGAAGGAAATACTACAACCTTCATCCTATGACTTGATGTGGAAAAAACAGCCCGATGTGGAATATGGCTATGGTTTTTCGGTAGAAGGAGAGAACTTCAACCTGCGCATTGGGCATTCCGGCACGCAAACTAAAACCCGCACCATTTTTTGGATGTACCCCAATCGGCGGGTTGGTGTAGGCGTAATGCTCAACTCGGAATGGGGCGACCCAGGTATTGTGGCTGATCATTTATTGCAACTATTGGGCGTCAATACTGAACCCCGTAAATATGAACCTCGCTGTATCGATAATTCCAAATCAAGCACCCAATATGCCGCCATCTGGAAGGCAGGCAACAACAAACAGGTTATGCGCCGCGGTTACATTACCCAGCATTTTCAGGTTGAAACGGATCATTTGCGGGCTCACGGCTTTCAATTGACGGATGTAGAAACTTATCTCGACAAAAAAAATGTGCGCCACTGGGATGGTGTTTTTGAAGCGAATAATGAAACGTTTGTTTGGGAACACCAAATGGATCCCGATTCTTTTTACGCGCGCAACGCTGGCCTTGCGCGCGAAGGATGGCATTTGCAAGACGCCGAAACCTACATCGTGAGCAACAAACGCAAATGGACGGGCGTGTACGCTCGTGCTGCTGAAAAATCAACTTTTATCAACGATCTTGATGCTGATGGTTTTGATAAACAGGTTCGCTTACTAGCACGGAAAGGGTTGCGGTTAAATGATTTTGAGAGCTATTACGATGGGGAAAAGAAAAAACGACTTTGGGCCGGCATTTTCACCCCTGGCGGCGACAGCTATGGTTTTTGGCGCAGTTTGAGTATGGATGCTTTCAATCAAAAACTCACTGATCTCAACAAAGAAGGCTTGAAATTGATCGATATTGAGATCTATAACCTCAACGGAAAACAATTTTGGTCGGGCGTATGGCGCGGCGGCAATTTTGATATTCGCCTACAACGCAATGTCAACTTCTGCCCAATCATGAAAAACTTCATCAACCTTGGGCAAAATGGGTATGATTTATTAGATTGGGAACGCTACTAGATAATGAGACACTTTAAATCCATCACTTAAAACCAAATTACATTGAAAAGACGATCGTTTTTCTCCAATGCTACGCTGGCCGCGCTAGCAGCATCCATGGGTGTTGTGGCTTGCCGCAATGAAGCGGCTCCCAAAACCAAAACCCATAAAAGCAATCCCAATTCTACTTCGGGCAAACCGATGACCATCGCTACCTGGCCCAATGAGTTAGCCACTGCTGCTGCTTGGAAGGTATTGGCGGGCGGAGGTTCGGCTTTGGATGCAGTGGAGCAAGGCGCGCAAATTCCGGAGGCCGACCCTAGCAATACCTCGGTAGGATTAGGTGGACTACCCGATCGCGACGGTACCGTAACGCTGGATGCTTGCATTATGGATGCTGCTGGAAATGCGGGTAGTGTTACCTTTGTACAAAATATTTTACACCCCATTTCATTGGCGCGTAAGGTGATGGAAAAAACGCCCCACCTCATGCTGAGCGGCGCTGGCGCCGAGCAATTTGCCGCAGCAGAAGGATTTCCAAAAGTCAACCTATTGACGGAAGGCTCCAAAAAAGCTTGGGAAGAATGGAAAGTCAAAACGGGTTATCAACCAATGCCCAACCATGATACCATTGGCATTCTAGCGTTGGATCAAAAAGGACTACTTTCAGGAGGCTGTACCACCAGCGGTGCGGCTTATAAAATGCACGGTCGAGTGGGAGATTCGCCGATTATCGGCGCAGGCTTATTTGTAGACAGTGAAATTGGAGCAGCTACTGCAACTGGATTGGGTGAATTGATGATGAAAACACTCAGTTCGTTTTTGATAGTAGAATTGATGCGCCAAGGCTTTAGTCCTCAGGAAGCTTGTGAAGAAGCGATCCGCCGAATCGCTACAAAATACCCGGATAAGGTAAAACCATCTGATGTGCAATCGGGAGTAATTGCCATCAATCCAGTTGGAGAACATGGCGCTTATTCTTTACGCCCTGGTTTTTCTTATACCATTTTCATGAATGGCGAAAACAAAGTTTTTGTCGCCGATCATTACATGGAATAAAACGGAGAACGGTAAAACCCAGATTGATTTTTTGCCGATAAAAAGTCAATCTGGGTTTATTTATCAGGTCCAGATTACAACCGATTGGAACCCTGCTAGGCTGCCATCTGTTGCTACGCCCACCACATAAACGGGATGTTCCGCGCCCACCTCGGGGTCATTGTCTTGGCCCATAATGATGATCATTGGCTGGCGCAAGTGGGTTTTCATGATGCTCACAATCGCAACCGCATGTTTTTCTTGTTCAAAAACGCGGTGTTGCTCGATGAAAGTTGGGAAGAATGACTCTGCCGCAACAAAACGCTCGATCACATGATGCGGGTTATTAGGATCTAAAGACAAGGCTTTTGTAAAAGATGCCTCGTCAAAGTTGACAATTTGACCTGGGAAAGAGATGGGTTCAATTGGCTGGCTGCCTTCTGAAGCTAAGTAATCAAAAAATAAATTTTGGACGTGCGGTTGAATCAATTCAGCCACTTCTTTTCCGGTGAGGTCGCTGGTACCTTCCTGGGCGCTTTGCTTCAATTGAATTGCCAAGGTAAGCGCAGCTGTCCCCATCTCCGATAATCCGTCAATTTCTGTATTCGAAAGCTCGCTGCAATCAATCTCAAATTGATTGATCACCTTTTCTTTCACGTCAGAAATGCCTTTTTGAATATCACGATTGGTGATTCTTTGCGTACTGTTGGGTTCGCGCTCGCACAGGAAGCGGTAAAACTGATCCACCAGCGCTTGCTGATTGCCGTTGAGCTCCGCCAATTTGCGGCGGTATTCTCGGCGACTTAAGATGCCATCGCTTCCGGCGGCTTTTTCCAAATGATTTGCAGCTTGTTCGATTGCTGTTACCAAATTAGCTACTTTAGCACGTAACATAAGTGTGGTTTGAAAGTCTTTAGTTAAAAAAAACTATTATTTATTATCAACCAAGGTCATGAACTCTTCTTCGGTCAAAATCTGAACCGTTCCCAAAGCCTGCGCTTTTTTGAGTTTGGAACCTGCATCTTCGCCCACTACCAAAATATTGAGGTTAGAGCTCACTGCACCAAGTATTTTTGCACCCGCTGCTTCCGCTTTTTCTTGTGCTTCTTTACGACCCATTACTTGCAAAGTTCCGGTAAACAGGATGGTTTTTCCAAATAAAGGCGCTTCGGTATCTACTGATTTTGGACGGTCTTCTTCGGTTTGCTGGAAATTGACACCCAAAGACTCCATGTCTTCGAGCAAAGCCACATTGCGTTCGTTTTGGAAAAAACGGATCACATTTTCCGCTACCACCGGGCCTACGTCTTTGATTTTAGTAAAATCTTCGAGGGTCCAATTTTTTAACTCCATCACCTGCCCAATTTCAGCAGCCAAAA
>Ga0114963_10002728_pt1 | contig 12046 bp, 23 predicted proteins | sample C_131016_EF_Meta_FD_87019 | JGI IMG/M metagenome (GOLD analysis project Ga0114963, IMG submission 87019) | Freshwater microbial communities from Lake Croche, Canada to study carbon cycling - C_131016_EF_MetaG | ecosystem: Environmental > Aquatic > Freshwater > Lake | place: Lake Croche, Canada...
AGAGCTAGGGAGAAGGAGAGACTAATGGCTGTACGGAAAGTGAATAAGGGTGGGAGACCTACCGATAAGGAGTTGGCTTTGAAGAAAGCTGAGGCAGCCCGTCTTGCACGGTTTGATGCACAAGAGGGTAAGCGTGCACCACGGTTGCAGGTTGACCAGACGAAGGTGATGACGGCATGGCTGGTAACTATTGGTGTCGGGTTTCTAACATCGGCAGTGATTAGTTTCAACGGGATCACGGCGATCAGTGCCTATGTTGGGTTGTCTCAAACATGGATGCAGTACCTGTTTTTCTTCTTTGTCGAGTTGATGTATCTAATCTTTTTGGTTGCTTATCTTGTGTTGTCTTCTCGCATTGATGAAGTGACGGGACAGCCGGAGAAAACGTTGGTTGTGCAGGTTTGGATGTACTTGTTTGCTGGCATTGCGATTGCATCTAACGGGTTCCATACACTCGATTTTTGGAAGTTTGCTTTTACTGAGCCACGTTTGTGGGCTGGGTTTGTGTTGTCGATTGCCGCACCACTAGCAATCATCAGTGCCTCAAAGCTGGCATCTCGTGTGATCTTCGCTCGGGCTGTGTCACTGTGAGTTGGATCACGTCAGCACCGATGACCGAGGAGGAGCTTGGTGAGTTGCCGGTGGGGACAATGCTGTTTCAGTGGGAGGAGGGCGATGAGCTTTTGGAGTCTTGGGTTCGCCACGACTCGGGCTGGAGGCGTTCATCGCAACACCCTTCCATTGAGATCAGTTTTACCGACCATATGATTTGGTCACCAACATCCGGTTACGAAGTTATCTACGATCCGAGGGAGGACTAGCATGAGGAAGATCACAACAAAGTCGGGCACAACATATTTGTTTGATAATGGTATGTGGAAACGTAACGATGAGCGTTGGTTGTCAACATGGTCAAACTACTGTGTAACCAACGAGGTTGACAGTTGGGAGATGCTGCACGATGGGTTGCACACTATGCCTATACAGGTTGGGCTTAGAATGTACACGTCGTGCATGGACAGTTGGTGGTTGTCTACACCTATCGTAAGTATTGAGGAGGTAGAAGAATGACTTACTACGTTTTTGAGCAGAACAACTCTGGTGGTGTTTTTGTTGAGCCAGCAGTGCAGGTTGTTATTCAGGCAAGCAGTGAAGATGAGGCAGTGAAAGTTGCTGTATCTAATGGGCTATACTTTGACCCGGAGTTTGAGGTTGATTGTGAATGCTGTGGCCCTCGCTGGAGTGATCCCTACACTAGTGATGAATTACCCAAGCCTGAGCGTAGTCTTTACTCGAATGGTATTTTGTTGCAACTAATTATTGAGGAGGATGACTGATGGATGAACTGAACGAAGTCGAATACCTGTTGAAGCGTATCGACACACTGGACACCGATATTGAGCAACTTGAGGATGAGATTGACCGTCTCAACGATCTAGTGCAACGCCGGGAGTCTGAGATTGAAGACTACGAATACGCGCACAAAGCAGTACAGGAATGGATCAGTGCGTTCCCGTCCTAAATATCTTGCTGACGGCATATGGTGTCTTGTCCAGTACAAGACACCTATGCTGTTTGCGGAGATAAATATGGTCAAGTTGACCAAAGCAATTACCCGCAAAATGGGGTATGCTATGATTCCAGACTGGTTCAACATTTCTGATGATGGACTTATTGAGTCGATAGATTTTGTGAAGGAGGAAGTGTAATGGCTAAAGTAAAACTGAACGGATTCGGTTGGGAATCTGTGGTGGTGGATGCCAGTGTTCGGGAGATTGCAAAAGTTGCTGATGCTTTGATGGAGATTGGTGTGCACGCAGAGTTCGATTCCGAACTAGGGGAGTTGCTGATTTTCGGTGACACAACTGTGATCGGTATTGTGAGTTCCGATGTCGGTTAGGTTGGATGCTGTAGCGAAAGCGAAAGCAGCCTATGTTGCTGCACGGCTCGGGTTGGAGCATGAGTTGCGGGAGAAAATGCGTACCGATTTAGCTAACCTGTCAACACAGATTGATATTGCTGTAAGGTTCGCAAGCGAAGCTGGTGAGTCGAAGGCTGCAATTCTGCGAGCTTTGGGCACTAAGGACTACGGTACAATCAACGCCTCGCTACAGCGCACACAGGGCGTTACAGAGGTGGTTGGGTTCAACGAGTTGGACAACGTTTACAGCATGGACGGTCATGTTCTTACCGTGCGTTATGTTGAGCATGGTTCTAAGAAAATTTCTGGGACAGCAACATTCAATGTTTCGTGGTTTGACAGTAACCGTATTTTCCTGCAAGGAAACGAAGCGCTGTGGAACGACACGTTTACTATCCGTAACGATGTGATCGCCAACCTTGATGGTGTTCATAGTGGCGAATATTATGATGAAGTAAAAGTGTGGCTTATGGAGAGGAGTTCTAAATGAGTTTTGAGGCACAAAGAAAACTTGATGATGCGATCAGTGAACACATCAAAGAATCAAGTGATATTGAGGGTTTGTTTGTTACCGGCTGGACTTTGGTAGCATCCATATCGTCATCGAGTATTGATACAAGTTCGCATGATGGTTATGTCATGATGAACAGTGAAGGTCTATCGCACCACAACATTGTTGGGTTGTTGACTGTTTCACTGCAAGATCGTAGCAATATGTCTTTGATGAATATGTTCAGTCAGGCAGAAGATTAGGCCACTCATACCATCACCGGATCAGGAAGCAGCAATTCGGATGATGGTTGCAGAACCTACCCTTGCCGCATTGAATGGTTCAACAATGGGTTCTGGGAAAACGTTGAAAGCTGTTGAAGTTGTGAAACGTTTGCAAGCAAATACTGTACTGATTATTGCCCCATTGGGGACACGGTTAGGTTGGAAGGTAACTTTTGAGCGCCAAGGATGTAGTCTTCCTTTTCGGTTTATTAACTCGACTAAAGATGGCAAGATTGCGATGGAAGACTGGTTACAGCAAAAGCCGGGAATCTATTTTGTTGGTACAGAATATTTTGCTCGGGTCGGTTGGTATCAGGGTTCACGAACAAAAGTTTGGACTCGGACACCCGATGTTGCTTTGTTTGATGAAGCACATAGGGCACAGAATCGGAATAGTCAAACATTCAAAACGTTGAAACAGTTGAAAGCTGGTTTCAAGTTGAGTATGTCGGGCACACCTACAGGTAACTCGTTTCAGGGTGCTTGGGCTGTAACGAAATGGTTGTGGCCTGATCTGATTGACCCGTCATATCATGCTTGGGTTTCGGAATGGTGCAAAACAGAGTATGACCATTTTGCTCCGGGCAGTAAAAAAGTTGTGGGAGAAAAAAATCCCGGAGAGTTCTTCGCCAGTTTGCCATGCTATGTCAGGATCGAATCTGAGCTTGATGTGGAATTGTTTGAGGATCAAGTATATGTGGAGTTGGGCAGCAAGCAACGTAAAGCATACGATGATTTAGAGAAGTCGATGATTACATGGGTTGAAGGTAACCCTCTGATTGTGGAGTTTCCTATTACTTTGCGTGCACGGTTACGTCAAGCAACATTAGGTATGTTCAGTGTTGATACTGAAGGTGCTGTGACGTTTGACAATGATTGCCAGTCAGCAAAAATTGATGCAATGTTCAGTGTTCTTCAAAACGATTTCGATAATGAGCCGACACTGATTTTGACTGATTCACAAAAGTTTGCCAGTGTTGTTGTGGATCGGATCAATACTGCCGGCATTGGTAAAGCAATGGAATGGTCTGGGAAAGTTTCGCAAAGCAAACGGGAGGAAATAAAAAATGACTTTATTACTCATAGCATTGATTATGTTGTTGCTGTCACAAGTTCAATAGCTGAAGGTGTTGACCTGATTCAGACCGCTACAAGAAACATTTTGTGGCTGTCTCGGAGTGACAATAGGATTATCAACGAGCAAGCTTTGGCCAGAGTGTTTCGTCGCGGTCAAACCCGGCAGGTTCGTAGCACAGAAATTATTGCTGTTGACACTTACGATTCTGGTGTGCTATCGTCTCAGGTGCAGAAAGCTATTGAGATGAACAAAACTTTGAAGGGAGGGTTAGTTGACTAAGCGTGTTGAGGTTGGTGATTTGTGCAAGTATGGGCACAAAATTGAGGGTGCAAACATTGTCCTTCGCAATGGTGGCAAAAGTATTAGCTGTCGTCAATGTATGTACAACACTCAAAAGTTGTATGCACAGTCACCTAAAGGTAAAGCAGCAGCAGCACGCAAAACAATTACGGATCAGCAACGTCATCGCAAGAATGCACAGAAAAACGCAGCAGCTATAGCCAAACGTGTTGACCTGAAACTGGTTGCTGAAATAAAATCTGGTGCATCATATTCGAGTATCAGTTATTTGAAAATGAACAAACGGGCTTCGGATGCTTCGCTGGCTTTGGAAGATCAGTACAGTAAAGGTCGAAGCAAATGTTTTGGTAAACCAGAAAAATATATGGATTATGATGAAGATAAATTACCAACAAATGCTGAAGCGTATGAGTTATGTAATGGTTGCCCGATGCTTGTAGAGTGTGCTAGGTTTGCTAGTGCGCTGAAACCCCCGATTGGAGTTTGGGGTGGACAAGTGTATAGTCTCGGTAAAGTAGTTCCAAACGATAAGGAGATAAAATGAGTGACACAAAGGTTCCAGCAATCCTTCAGGCGATTGCAAACATTCAGGCTGGTGTCGGTACAATCCCCAAGAACGGGATCGGCCCATCGTCGCAGGGTAGTTACAAGTTTGTTTCCAACGATGACATTCTTGCAGCCGTATCGAAGCTTCTTGTTGCGAACCGTGTTGTGGTTCGTTCGAAAGTTTTGAAGCATGATCTGGTGACACGCGAGATTGGTGCAAACCGTTCTGTCGCGTTGACTGTCATTGAGTTGGAGACGGTGTTTGTTTCGGTAGAGGACGGTTCTGAGTTTGCTGTTGTTACGTCTGCTGAGGGTGCAGACAACGGCGATAAGGGTGCACGGAAGGCTTACACTCAGGCAAGCAAGATCGCTAACCTGCTGACGTTCTCGATTGCTACGGGTGAGCCTGATCCTGATGCTTTGGATGCCCCATCAAACAGTTCTGCACAGTCTCAAGCAGTCACCAAGATTGCACAGGTCAAGGGGCGTACTGCTGCTGATGCGTACAATGAGGTGAAAGTGTTCTTGGGTGCTAACGGTTTGTCTGGCTCGGTAGCGAACGCTTTGGGTTCACGCCTGTCTGGTGGGCAGGAGGCCAAGGTTTGGTCTGTTGACCTTCCCGTGCTGGAACTTATCCTGAAGGCTCTCAAGAACGGTGAAGTAGAGTAGTGCAACCTGAACTACGGGTACGGTCATCCGGTCACGGGGGTAGCGGTTACAAGCACCCCGTGACCGAGGTGATCGTGCCGGGTGTCACCACAGTGTTGAAGAAGTTGGAAAAGTCTGCAATCACACAGTGGGCTGTTGACAACACGGCAGCTTACGCGGTCGCAAACGTTGATGCTTTACTGTCCCGCACCGAGGAGAAAGGGTTCGGGTTCCTGCGTTTCTACTGGAACCGTGACCCCCTCAAAGGTGACTACAATGATATTCGCAACTACAGTAACGGTGTTCTGAATGATGCTGCTGAGTTGGGGACGATGATCCATGAGTGGATTGCAGCAGACCTGAGTGACGATGTGTACCCTGATGTGACTAAAGCCCCAGCATTTTTTTGGGAGATGGTTGCCGAATGGGATCGCTGGAAAACTGAACATGATGTGAAGCCGATTCTGACTGAAGCAACTGTTTGGTCTGAGCAGTACGGTTATGCTGGGACATTGGATGGTTTGTGGGAAGTTGATGGTGTAAAGTATCTGCTGGACATCAAGTCAAGCAGGAACACTTGGGACGAACACTATATGCAGTTAGCTGCATTGGGTGCAGCAGATTATTTGTTAGTAAAATCTGCTGAAGGGGTTTGGTCGGAGGAAGTTATACCTAGTTATAGTGGGTATGCGTTTCTTCGGATCAGACCTAGTGACACTGATAAGGAAGGCAACTATGTTGCACCTTACTGTGAGTTGAAAGTTATCAACGATGCTGAGATTCCGTTACATTTTGAAGCGTTTCTTGGTTTGTTGAAAGTTTCACACGCACAAAACGAGTTGAAAGAAATGCGGAAATCTTCGGCAACTGTCGAAGGTTTTTGATGCTAGACTGTTCAGGCAGTAAAACAATTAGGAGGATCAAATGAGTCAGGTCAAAGCAACCTTCACGGGAAGCATTGTTGCAGAGCCGGAAGCAAAGACTACGGCTGGTGGAGCTAAGTTTGTTGAGTTCCCCGTGTATGTCAATCACCAGAAGAAGAACAAGGACTCGGGCAGTTACGAGAAGACTGGCGATGTGACGAAGGTTCGTGTCACGTTGTGGGGTGATCTTGCTGAGAACGTTCAGGTTGGCAAGGGTGACCTTGTTGATGTGTCTGCCACCATTGTGGAGAAAGAGTTCGCTAAGAAGGACGGAACGACCGGGCGTTCGCTGCAAACCGACTGGGTTGAGTCGGTTGTTGTGAAGTTCAAGGGTGGCAACAGCACGCCGGCAATCCCTGCTGAGGGTGGTTTCTAAACCTTCACAATCTCCCCCATAGTTCAATGGTAGATAGCGCTTTGAACAAGCGCTGATGTAGGTTCGATTCCTACTGGGGGATCGAAGGGTAAGCCTTGCAAGGCTTATCCTTTTAAGGTTAGAACCGGGCGCTTGACCGGACTGTTAGCGTATTTGAGAGAAGCCCTAACCTTAATTCCACCGTATATCAGTGGTAGATAGCACTCTAAACAAGTGTGGACGTGGGTTCGATTCCTGCCGGTGGATCAAATTAGTAAATAACTTTAGGAGGAGGTTTTGTGTACGAATTTATTGAAAACGTTTTAGGCTCAAATTCTGGAAACGCTTTTATTTCACGAGCATCAGGCAAAACCTCATCAGGCAAGCTGAACATCAACATTCACACAACATGGAAGTATCCTGAACAGATACATGAAATGGTTGAGTATGCCAGCAAATATGTTGGTGAAGATGTTTACCTCAGCCCATTGCTTTACGGTGAGAAACTTAATGATCGTGGCAACATTGCACGAACCCCCGAGAATGCACTGACATCGCAAACCATTTATATGGACAGCGATCTGTGCACACCAGATAAGTTTCGGCTGAAACCATCGATCCATGTTGTCACCTCGTTCGGTCGTGGACACGATTATTGGGTTCTTGATGAACCGATTGATGCACGTCGTGCAGCAGAAATTGCTCACAAAATTACGACAGCCCACAAAGATGATGGTTGCGACCCGTCAGGTTGGTCTGCCAACAAAGTTTTGAGAATACCGTTCACCAGTAACACAAGCCACGGTTTTCCCGAATCTGTTGTCGTTGAGTACACTGGCGAACTATACAATATTGCCGACATTGAATTAGCCTATGCCGACATTGATGTTTATGAGCGACCAATCATGGGACGTGTTAGTAGCAACGTCGAAGTAGTTGAACCAGAAGATTTACCCGACCACAACGATGCCCTCGGGAAACTACCCAGTGCCGTACTCGAACTAGCCGTACTCGAACCAACTGCCGGCTCTGACGGATTCCGATCAGAAGCACGCTACAAACTATTATGCGAACTATTCCGACTCGGTGACCTGCTCACCTATGAAGAAGTTCTCGCAATCGCATGGAACGCACCAGCTTGCCGTAAATGGTCACAAGAAGATGCACGAGGCATCAACGGTCTCATGATGGAGGCCAACAAAGCACAAGCCGAAATCATGTGGGAAGCGGGGCAAGGACTCGAACCACCAGAAGAAGAAACAGCATCCGGTGTAATCGAACTGCTCACACCAGAAGAGCGTGCAAGTATTGCCGGGGAGCGTTGCTGGATTGATCGTTACATTGAATGGGCTGGCAGCAAACTCACCAAACAAAACACCCCATACGACCGTATAAACGCTTGGACAATCCTTTCGGCAACATTCTCTGATGTGGCATTTATCCCTCGTAAGAATGGCCCTGAAGGGCTAAACGTATACACTATGACACTGGGGGAAACAACTACAGGTAAAAGCCAGTCGTTGAAACTGATGCGAACCACACTCAACGAAATTTTTATGGACGATAAATCCTATGATCTCGGTGGCAACGCATCCCCAAATGCTCTCGGGGAGAAACTTCTGGAACGTGACGGGAAAGTTTCTTTGTTCAACAAAGACGAAGCACACGGGTTGTTCAAACAGTGGGGTACACAAGACTGGACTACCGGGATGATGGAAGACCTCGCGCTCCTGTACGACGGTGTTGTTCCCCCCATGTTGCGTATGGGTAAAAAAGATATGGGCAAAGCAGCAAAAACCCATTTCATCATGCACCTCATGGGCACACCAGATGAAATCACCACAAGCCTCAACCGTGATATGTTCCGTTCTGGGTTCCTTGCACGGTTCATGTGGGCAATCGGTGAACCCAGAACACTGAGTCGTGAAGCGTTGCGTGAAGAAGACTCTGACGGTTCCGAAATCAAACTTGGGTTCGAACCTATGGCACGACAGTGGGCAGCAGAATTTTCTAACATCAAACGACAACTGCGTGCAGGAACACCAAACGGTTATATCGCTATTGGGATTACCAAAGAGGCAGCAGATCGTATGTCGAATGTTAAGTGGGATTTAGCTAACCTTGTAAAAAAGTCTGACGCAAACTGGGATATTCTCAATCCGTCCCTCGTTCGTATGGGTGTGACCGTGCGTAAATGTGCATCCTTGTTGGCGCTCGCTGACGGTAAAAACATGACCGAGTTGAAGCACGTCCTGCAAGCTATTGACTCGATCACCGAATGGGTGAGGAACCTGCTCATTGTTGCCAGCAAAATTTCGGCATCTGACTTTGAACGCAACACTGATCTGATTGAACAGTTTGTGAAAGAGCGTGACAATAAGGTTAAACTGGAAGTAATCAACAGAAGGTTTAAGTCGTGGAGGGTTCGTGACCTGCAAGAAGCTATAGGGTCACTTATCGGGCAGGGTCGTTTAAGAGAAATTTCTGGTAAAGATGGTAAATGGATTGAGGTTAATAAATGATTGACAAGAAACAGATTGAACAAGAACTGAAAATATATTTGGCTGAAGCACAAGCAAAATACACACCACCAATGGGAGCAAAAACTGCTGCCAGAAGAGCACTAGTGTGGATTGCACAAGGCAAAGCAGGATCAGGATTCACCGACGTAGGTCGTGCACGAGCATCACAGTTAGCTCGTGGCGGTGCAGTGTCCATTGAGGTTGCTAAGAAAATGAAATCCTATTTTGCCAGACACGCTGTAGACAAGAAAGCTACCGGCTTTCGTTCCGGTGAAGAAGGTTACCCATCGCCCGGTCGTGTCGCGTGGGATGCGTGGGGTGGAGATGCTGCTGCATCTTGGTCATCAGATTTAACTTTTGAATAAACCGGGAGAATATCACCATGATGCCACTAAACATTTACCCTTACGAGCGTTGGCCCGAGATTGCAGAAATGGTCAAAGAAGCTAAAGCACAACTAAAAACAGATATTGTTGTTGTACCCTGCCCTGCTGTCCCCGGTTCGGGTAGGGTTCTCGCTTTGGAAGTGCCACCGTTTGCTTGCGAGTATGCTCTTGTATCTAAGCCTAACGTTCAAAGTTTTGTTACAGCGTTGAGCGCCTACCTCGAATTGAGTGTTGACGAACGGTGGACTACAATGCAAGAATGGTTTAGCAAATCTGTTGGCATGACTGTGAAGGAGATTGTATGAACGACCCAGTGAACAACCCGGCACATTACACGTCTGATCCTAGTGGTGTAGAGTGCATCCAGATCACCGAACACCGCACCTTCAATGTTGGAAATGCTATTAAGTACTTATGGCGTGCCGGGCTGAAAGGTGATGCTAAGACTGAGATTCAGGATTTGCGTAAAGCTGTGTTCTATATCAACCGCGAGATTGCGAGACTTGAGAATGGGGGATCAAAGTGAGTAATGAAAAACTGATTGTGTTTGCACGGGAGCAAGCATTTTGGCATTGGGGTTCTGGTAATAAAGCTGTTTCGGTTCTGCTAGATGAAATGGCAAATGCCCTTGAGGATTGCAACTGCCCAGAAATCCCGGATAGTTCAGTGGAGTGGGGAGTGCAATACACTGACAGCACTGGTGAAGATCATCCTATCTGGCTGGCAGAAGACGAACACGAAGCGTTTTATGAAGCAACAAACTTTGACGGCAAAATTATGAAACGTATTGTTGGGCCTTGGGAGGAATCAAAATGACCGACAACCCATACAACCTCAAAACACAAGCAGGGCAAGAACTGTGGACTTTCCTTAATAACAACCACGGTTCTTCTATGTGGGGGAAAGCAGGAGAACTCATCCTTGAGATTGAGCGTGCTGCTTCTGCTAAAGCGTGGGATGAAGGCTACGACACTTTCGAGATTGATAACGGTCTCAATGGTGCGTATGAGTATGTGACGGAAAACCCTTACAGGGAGGCAGAAGAATGACTGATTGGGCAGCATACTTCAAAAACCTTAAAGAAGGCCACCTTAAAGACAAGCAAGAAACAATCAGCAAACTTCGGCCACAAGAAATAACTGTACCCGGCCACGAAGTACCCATCAGCACACTCAGCAAACAAAGTACCGTAGGTAAACTAGCGCACCTAGCAGTCGCAAACGGTTGGGAAACCTACTGTGGCGTATCCGAATATTACAGTGGCGATCACATCCAAGCCAACGGCAAAGTCAAGCTTGGAAAGATGGGCAAAAACATTTGGTTTGAAGCGGTCAAAAACAACACAAAAGTTGTTGTTGGCACAGAGTATGCTTCATGCCAGAACATTGTCATGACACCTTTAGAGATTCGTGCAATTATCGAAGCCGGAGGGCAACTTGCAATTTCTAGTTAGTATTGACCCCGGCGAAAGCACCGGCATAACTCGGTGGAATTTCAGCGACAGCCAACCAGCAAAACGAACAGATGCTTGGCAGATCACTGGTGGGCTGCAAGGGTTCCTAGATTTCTACCATAAAGACAGCCTATTTGAATGGGTACAAGTCATTGTGTCTGAACAGTTCACCCTGCTCAATCACGACTATGTTGCTAATGTGGAACCCGTCAGAATCGAAGGGGCAATGACTGCTTTAGGGTTCGGCCCGATATGGCAACCACCAGCAATGATGTACTTCTGTGGTGGAGAAACAAAAGCTGCACGCAAGAAAGCATCACAAGACTTTCTCAAAGCCAATGACCTCTGGTTGACCGGCAAAGATGTTGGGCAGCCTGACGCAAACGATGCAATCAGTTCCACCCTTCATGCACTCGCATACTTCAGATCAATCAGACACATCCCAACACTAAAAAAATATTGGACTGAATAAAAAAGCCCCACACTAATCAAAGTGTGGGGCTTTTTTTAGATGAGGTCACCATCCTTTCCAAGACTACTTATGTGGAGTCGGAAAAGATTTTATTTAAGCAACATCCTTTTTGTTTGGAACAGTATAAACAACACCAGCGCCAACAAGAACAGCAAGAACAATAGTCAACCATTCTGTGACATCAATCTGGTTATCAACAAGTGCAGTAATTGCAGAAGTGATCCCAGAAATCAGACCACCCGAAATTGCTTTAGAATATTTACCAAACATTTTTTCTCCTAGTTACTGGCAAGAATCGCAGTTAAGCAAATCTGCCGGATCAATGGGACAAGCGTAACCGCCGACTGTTTCTTCATTCTCCATTAAGCAATTTTAGCACGCCTTTACGATACAATAGTATTATGCAAGGATACGATATGGACGGCACATTAGCTGACACAAACTTTAATAAAGTGTTCTCTCACAATCAACTTGTTGCCATGTATCGTGATGCTCTAGTGCTTTACAAACCACAAACATCTTTCATTGCAATTACTGCACGAGGCAATGATCCGCAAGTAAAAAATGCTACCCGAGCATGGTTGAAAGAAAACCAGCCCTATTGTAGGGGTGTATACTTTGTTTCAGGGAGTGAAGAAACCATTGTCGCAAAGAAGACTGCGATTATG
>Ga0114963_10002729_pt1 | contig 12039 bp, 7 predicted proteins | sample C_131016_EF_Meta_FD_87019 | JGI IMG/M metagenome (GOLD analysis project Ga0114963, IMG submission 87019) | Freshwater microbial communities from Lake Croche, Canada to study carbon cycling - C_131016_EF_MetaG | ecosystem: Environmental > Aquatic > Freshwater > Lake | place: Lake Croche, Canada...
CCAAATGCAGCACCTATGGCACCTTGTGTTAAGCCCCCGCCAATTGCACCTTTTAATCCAGCGTTAATAAACCGCTTTAAATTTTCAGAAGTAAAAAAGTCTTTGTTTTCGTCAACAAATTTTTCTGCCGCTGTGTTAGACATTTCTTGTACGGCCTCTGTAGCACCCTCAGTTAATACCCCTTTACCAAGTTCTTGCGCACCACGCTTATACCATGCACCTACGATTGCTTCATTAGTAAGCCCTTTAGCTTTAATACCATGCAACATACGGAGAGGTGTTATTGAGTCTAATACGGAGTTAAATACTCCCGATGCAAGGGCTGGCAATAATACTTGTTGATTTTCTGGGCTATATAGTGTCTGATAAGCTTCTGGTATATTTACCGCCGCAGAGCCAGCTAAAGTAGATGGTATTTCATATTTTAATGCTGTTTTTAGCGCGGCTTTTTTACCGGCCTCTGTCGCTAATTTTTCTGCTCCTGTTGCAGCTATTCCAGATACAAACTCTTCCGCGGCTCCGGGAACACCTTTCATTGCCGCTTCTTTCGCAGCTTGCATTGCCGCCGCTCTTGTTGTTTGTGTTGCTAAAGCTCCTGCCCCAGCTACCGCCCCTCTAGACGCAATCGCCCCCACACCACCTGTAACTATCCCCGGTATTAACGACGGTATAGACTCCCCCAAGGCTTCTTTAGCATATCCGTAAGCACTCAGTGGCCCTGTTACGTCCTCATAAGATTCATACTCAGCGGGACGCATTTTTGCAGATTCTTGTTGTCTTGCTACCGCCTCCCCCATTTGCCGCTTTGTATAGTCATCTAGTTCCCCACGAGTTTCTGTATACTTCTCTGGGACAAGACTAGCTATACCTTGCGCCGTCATTGCAGGTAATACATCGGTAACTAATGAACGAATTCCTGTTGCCCCACGACGTACAGCACTACCAAAGGTACCAAAATTTTCATTGGCTTTTTTAAATTCTTCAGGAGTATACCCAGCTCTGGCTAAATATGCATCTACTTCTTCATCAGGAGCACCTAATTTAATAAGGTCTGTTACATCCTGACGCAAGCTTTTAAAATCAGCCATTATTTTATTCCTCTTTGTTTAAGCCTTTCTTCTGCTTTTGCTGCAAGGTCTATAGGTTTTGTTTCCATTGGAGCGTATCCTAGTCTACTACCTAAATCTTTTAGTGTTGGGTCTTCTGCTTTTAATCTAGCCGCTTCAGCATCAATTAATTGTCGGCGTTTTGATTCGTCCATCATACCAGTATCAAAAGATTTGTTAACATTATTAAATGCTTGGGTTTCTATAGCCCCTATTCTTTGCTGATATCTTTGAATATTATTCTGAGTTTCTTGAACACCATGATAACGTATAGATTCTTCTAATTGGTCTTTTCTTAACCCCATTTGCAGTGCAATATTTTGTGCGTCTACATTTAGTTTACCCCAACCTAAAGCGTTTGTAAGGTCTACTTCTTTCCCTCTTAATTTAGTGGTATCTTCGTAATGTTTACCTGTAATGTCAGCCATTCTTTTTTGATAATCCTCTAAACCTTTAACTTTTTGCAATCCAATCATCTGTGATAATGCATCACGTTGCTCCTCATTACGTTGTTTTCTCGACTCAGCATAAGCAGCAATACCTTTTTGTCCGCCCGCACCAATATTAGCCATAGCATAAGGTGATGTACCACTCATCATACCAAGACCTGCTTGAAGTATGGATAGCCATTTATCTTGCTCTTTTTGTCCCTCAGCATTTTTGTATTGATTTTCAATCTTTTCCATTAATGCATTATATCTATCAGGCTCAGGAGCTTGTGATGGCATTTGTTTTGTAGTTTCCGAAGCAATATCCATGCCTGTATCTAAATCTGGTCTATTTGCAAGTAAGTTTGGCGCTGTAATACCTTGATTTTGTACTGGCGCAGTACTAGGCGGTTTTGGTACGCTAATTGGTTGTGCTGCTGCTGTTGGCGAATATGGAACATCTTGATTGTAGTTAGGTAAAGACTGTTTATTTTTACCATATTTTCTTTCCCATTCTTCCGCAACTTCTTCCGCGGTTTTATGTTTTGGGTCAAGCGCTTTTAAAATAGAAGTTATTCCGGGCTTTCTTGTACTATCACCATATAAAACGCCACCACCCATTGGGTCATATATTTCAGCTTCTCCACCCTTATCAAAATGTTTAATTGCCCCGCCTTTAGCCAAGCCCTGTACATAGTTGTATGTTTCTTTAGGAACTTTATTCATGTCTCCGCCAGCCTTTAGCCACTTATCGACATTACCGGGTCCCCAGTTATATGCCATTGCAGCAAGTTTTGGGTCTTGATATTTACTATATAATTTTGAAAAATAACTTACTCCGCCACGCATATTTTCATTTACATCAAACGGGTTTTTTACACCTAATTCTTTGGCGGTTGCCGGCATTAATTGCATAACACCTTTAGCTCCAGCACGAGATACAGCTGTTTCTGGATTAGCTAAATTACCCGTTTCTTTACTTAATATATGATGAATTAAATTTTCTGGAACTCCATATTCTTTTGCTAATAAAGAGCCTTTTTCCATAATGTCACCACGCACACCTTTTACTGGAACTCTCTGCATTTGTGGCTGTGGCTGTGCTTGTGGCTTACTTACTGGTGGCGATGTATATTCTTGTGGACGAACATAGTTAGGGTTCATACCGCCAGACATACCCGACATCATAATGTTATTTATTAATTCATCATCTTCTGATTCACCAGCATATGCTTCTTTTTTACTTTTTCCACCCTCAGCAAACGCTACAATACCGCCCGGAGCAAACCCCGGAGTAACTGGCATATTTGCCCTAGCATTAGCTCTAAATGCTTGCTCACCTTGTACTGCTGCTAATGTATCTATATCACTAGCTTTTGGATTTGCCTTTTGTGCTAACTGCTGGTCCGATAAATCTTTCAACATACTTTGCAACTTTCCGGGAGGCACACCACTGGCTATACCTCCCCCCGCCATTTTAACTACTCCACCCTTTTTAAATACGCCGGCTAACTTCCCTCCTGCAATCGCCGTAGTGCCTAAACCACCTAGTTGAGATAATATGCTCGGCGCTGCTTGATATTGCTGTTGCATTTGCGTTTGAATAGGAAGCCCAGATAAAGCATTTTTTAAATAATTTAATTGCTGGAATGGATATTGTTGCGCAGTCTGTTGGTTTTGAATTGCAGCATTAATTATTTGCTGTTCGTTCTGTTGTTGTTGGTTACCTAATGTATTCTGTAACCCCAGTATCCCCGCTTGAGCATTGTACTGTTGCGCACCTAAGCCACCAAGTGTAGAAGCAGCTTGATTTGCTTGTTGTAGCCCTTGTAGTCCATAATTAGCGCCAAACTGCTGTTGGTTAATATTAGCTTGTTGAGCTTGTAAAGCCGCCTGTTGATTAGCAAGATTAGCAGCCTGTTGTTGCTGTGCATTAAGTTGGTTAGTGGCTTGATTAAATTGACCTTGCTGTAAGCCATACTGACCTTGTAAAGCTTGATTAGCTATATTAGCTTGTTGTTGATTTGTTAAATTAGCCATACCAAACTGATTACCAGCTTGTTGATTGGCGGCGTTAGCTTGCTGTTGGTTGCTTAAGTTAGCTATACCAAATTGATTCCGAGCCTGTTGATTGGCTTGATTTGCCGCTTGATTAAACTGTCCTTGTTGCAGACCGTATTGCCCTTGAATTTGCTGATTAGCCAAGGCAGCTTGTTGTGCCAACTGGGCATTTTGTAAACCTGTGTTGTATCCGACTTGTTGATTAGCAAGACCCGCTTGTAAGCCAGCTTGTTGGTTCGCCTGTTGAGCCTGTAGACCTGTTTGTGCAGCCAACCCTTGAGTTTGTAACCCAGCAGATAAATTTTGTAGATTGGCTTGTTGTTGATTAGCTTGATTGGCTAAAGCCGCTTGTTGACCTAAGTTAGCACCTAATTGTTGCACCCCTAAATTAGCTCCAAGATTCTGCTGCCCAACTGTAAGACCTGCTTGTTGGTTCGCTTGTTGCGCTTGCAAATTAGCGTTTTGTTGAGCGTTAAACTGTTGTTGTGCATTTTGGAATGCATTTTGATACCCAGTTCCATAAATTTGATTTAATGCAGTATTACGATTGCGTTCATTCTCTGCCGCCATAACAGCTTCACGACCACCACCAAATGCTCCTGACTGTGTAGCCCTAGACTGTTGTTGTGCCGCACTGATATCGTAGTTACGGTTAGCCTCTGCAAGCTGTGGTTTTAATGCACCCTCTAAATAAGGTGACATATAATCTTGAACGTTTTGACCTGTGTAGTTCTGAGTGTTAACTTGTGATGCAGGACCCATCTGATAATTTTGTAAATTAGGACCGCTTACATTGCCAGCGGCTTGCATAGATAAACTGTTTATTTGCGGTGCATTTACTTGTTGTGCAGATACATTTTGAGGTCCACCAAACTGAGCCGCCTGTGCTTGTGGTGTATTCCCCAATTGGGCTGACTGCATATCTTGTGCATAGCCTTGAGCTGCTTGCATATTTTGACCATACCCTTGAGCAGCTTGTGCTTGTGGGGCATTACCTAACTGAGCAGCGTTTGCTTGAGCGCCCTGTATCCAGTTATATCCAGCTTGAATTGGATTATATTGTGCGTTTAACCCACCATAACCGGCTTGTTTTGCAAGATTTGAACCAATATCATATTGATAAGGCGTTTGCATTGCCGATGCGCCGTAATAAGCTTGTTGTTGTAGTGGACTTGGACCAGCTACATAGTCTTGTGCATTTTGGCTATACGGTTGATAAGCTTGCATTCCCGTAACATTACCTGATGCATCGGTATTAAAAATCTGTGATTGGGTTGCATTTAAAAGATTATTAACCGCTGGTTGAGCATAGTTTGATACGCCTTGAGAGCTAATTGTCTGGGTTAATGGTGATGAAGAACCGCCGCCGCTCATATATTATGCTCCATTAAAGTTACTTTCTTCTTAAACCCGACTTTTTCGTATAATCGAATAGCGGAATCTCTCGTATATATTTGCATTCTTGTAGCGCCCATACCCCGTACAATCCTACATACTTGGTTAAAAATATCTTGATTAACGACTTTTCTACCACCTAATGTAGTAATAATCGCAGTTCTATCGTTAACACCATTATTAAACGCTACGGTAGCTACTCCGTGAATTTGTTGCAAATCGTCTACTGCAACGAGCAAAAGCCAAGACCCCGTGGTCAAGAATACCTTAACTTGGTCTAGATTATAATCATTTGTATATTGTAACGCACGACCTATGAATGGTGCAACTGTTGACCAAATTTGTGTAATATATTCTACACCTACGGTTTGAACTTTCATTTTGGCAGGTATTTCTTAGGGTTAATTTGTTTACCTTGCGCCTTACGACCAGTACGTGCTTGTCTAATTTTGTCCATCATGCTATAAAGTTGTTTAGCACCCGCATCCGTAGACCCATTTCCTAGATGACTTACAACATCGGCGGGGATAACAAATTCTCCTTCAGCAAGTCTAGCAGGTTGATGTTTACCAATCTGAGCGGGGATTGAATCGCTCATGCCGTCACCGGGTCCTTTAAGCATACGCCCACCATCCGAGTAAGAGCCTAAATTACCACCTTTTGCATAGCCCGCAATACCACCTTGAGCCATTCTCATTTGACCAGACGCATCAGTTACTGCATCTGTAGGTTCTAACATATTGGTAGAAACAGGCATATTTGTTGGGTTTTGATAGCTATTTTTGTTGGTTAAAGGGTTTAAATTAGATTGCGGGTACATTTGGTTATTACCCACGGAGTTATTATTAAATCTTTGTTCAATTGTTCCGCCTTCCGCCATAGCTTGAACGGGCTGCTGTTGTGTTTGTTGTGGTTGTAACTGCTGTTGTGGTTGAGCAAAAGGTGACACGAATTGAAAAGGTTGTTGTGGTTGCGGCGCACGATTCATTAAAGAAGCAATTCCGCTTGGCTGTTGAAATTGTGGGTTAGCATTAGCATATTTACTATAATCTGCCTGATAAATATTATAGTTTGGTTGATTTGCTTGAAACGCACCTTGATTAAAAGTTGGACCTATACCAGCACCGCCCATTCTATTTAAAGAATCTTGCAATTCCGTATTAGATAGCGTCTTAAATCTTTCATTATCTTTATTAATTAAAGCAGTTAACCCGGCAGCTCCACCCAATGCAGCTAAAAGACCACCTGTTGATGTATTACCAATAGCCTTAGAAGCTAAAATCTTTCCTAGCGCAGAATTTGAACCTAAATATTTTTTAAATAGCGACCCTATGCCCGTGGAATCATTAGAACCTATTTCATCTAAAATGTCTTTGTTTGCTTGTAAAGCCTCAAACTCACTTGAATTTGTGTCAATATTTTGGTCATCTAATAATGCTTGATACTCGTCACTATTTAACAAGTCTGGGTCAAGTTGAAATGGGTCTTCGCCGGGAGAGTAAAAAAGATTTTCTGGCGCTGTAAAATCGTAATCATCCATATTTGGTCCTATTTGCGTATCTGGGGGTATTAGTGTATTATCCTCTGTTACCGGTTCGGTGTCCACAGTAGGGGTTGCGTATGGTACGTCATTTGTATAATCTGGCATTACAAAAGGGTTTAAAATATCTTTATTTGCTTGTAAAGCGTCAAACTCACTTACATTAGTGTCAATATTTTGGTCGTTCAATAATGTTTGATATTCTTCTGGTTGTTTAATAGTAAACCCAGTTTCATCAGACCAACCTTTAGTTATATCAAATGGAGTATTTACAACTGGCTCTTCAAACTGCTCTTCATTTACAAATGGATTGTATTTAGGTTCTTCTACGGGTGTTGCTTCTGCAACAAATGGATTATTTATAGGAGGTTCACTAGACTGCGATGTTTTAATATCCGACATGCTTGGCAAGGCGTTATACGCTGAAGACAATCCTGCACTTGCCAAACCACTAGTTAATAAATTTTGAGCTAAATTAGTTGTATTGCCTGTTAACGCAGCATTTGTTAACCCACTTTGAACAGTTTTACCCGCAGCCGTTAATGTAGGGTCTACATCTTTATATAAATCACTTGTTGCTCCTGATAAGCCACCTGTTAATGCTCCTTTTAAAGCAGCTTGTTCAATATTTCCACCACTTAGTCCAGCACCCGTTGCACCCCCTGCAATACCACCGGCAATACCAGAACCAATTGTATCTGCACCTAATTGACCTGCAAGATTCCCTGCGCCACCACCTACACCACCTGTTAATGCACTTATGGCAACACCTTGTGGTGTTATATCTCTACCTGTTAAGGCATTAGTTGCAACATTAGTAAGAACGCCTTTTTCAACACCTGTTAAAGCTGCGTTACCTGCTTGTGGTAATCCAACAATATTGTCCCCAACAGTAGGGTATAAAGCACTTTGTTGTGCTACTAAATTATCTAGCCCTGTTTGTGCAGCTGTTTGTGCACCATAATCTGTTAATGCTCCTGTTCCTGCCCCAGTTACTGTTTCACCTAATCCTGCTTGAATAGTAGCATCAGCACCCAAAGCTCCTAATTCACTTGCGATTGGAGCTTCGCCCAATAACCCTAAACCTGCAGCACCCCCTGCTAATGCACCTGCCGCAAGGGTATATTTTAATTCTCGTCCTGATTGGTCTTCACCAGCCTGTTGAATTGCCCTAACGTTTGCATTGGCATCTTGATAACTTTGAGCAATTTGACTAACATCATTGTTAATTTCTTGATTAGATATGCCTTGTTCTTGTAAAAAAGACACACCATTATTTACAGAATTAGGATTGTAAGCATTACTTTGTGATTGTTTAAAACTTAATTGACTGCCAAGTTGTTGTTTTACTTCAGGGGATAATCTTGAATTAATTTCATCATCAGACATGCCTTGATTATTAAAATATGCCCTAATGTCAGAAGCAGTACCATAATAATTATCACCATACATAATGGCTTTTGCCAACAAACCCATAACATCATTTGGGTCGACCCAAGACATCACATTACCATAATCATCTATTGCTTCACCTCTAGAATTTATGCCATGCAATTGCGCGCTATTTCCATTTGCCATTTAATAACTCGTATTTAAATTGTTAATGTTCATACAGTTACTCCGCTAGCGTTTTTCCATACAGTTCCGTTGTACCAAATTGGAATGCCTAATGTTGTATCGTAATACTGTTGACCTATTTGAAGTGTTTGTGTCGGTCTATTTGCTGTTGTGCCAGTAGACGGAATAATTAAACCCGCTATAGCATTGTCTATTGTATTAAAGTATAACCCTAAAATACGCTCAAGCTCGTCTACAAATAGCTTATTATATTCTAGCGGAGCAACTGGAAGTTTGGGGTTTTTAGTGGTAATTAACGTAGCCATTATCTCTTCCCGTCCGGCTGAACATCGAGTCTTGGAACACCTAAAGTCCACTGCGTACCTAATGTGTTTGAAAACACTACTAACGCCATCTGTCTGCCACGCAACCTACAATACGCATACTGTGTAAACTGCTGAACATCGTATGTGCTTTGATTAACATAAGACTGCCCGCTAATAACAGGAGCTAAATCTGATGAGCCGTAATTAGAGCCGGGGTTTTGTCTTGGCAATACAGTAAATGTTACTTTGGGTTCGGCGGCTGTAGACCCGTTAAAGGATACGTCAGGTATGATTCTCCATGCAAAACCAAAGTTATGACCATCTCCAATATCAAAATCAGAAGACTGAATATACGAAGTAATTGGCGATGCAGGGTTAGTAGTGCCGTCATCTACACCGCTTTCATGGTATATGATTCCTGATTTAACATCTGTTATTCCTGTTACTGTAGAGCCAGATTGGTGTAATGTTGCAACCGACCCCCTTTGACCTCTTTGGCAACCAGTAAATGAAGTGCTAGTAACACCCGTATAGTTAATATATTCTGCACCCGAAAGTAATGTTCCCGATGAACTAAAACCAGTCGTGCTAACCACGTTATATGTAGTTGATGTAGATGTTACAGCGGCAGACAAAGTAGTTACAGGAGAGTATCCAGCAGCCGTAGGGAAGCTTCTTAATGGTGTGTCAGCCCAAGCGGTTCTTGTAAGATTACCGTAGTACCACGACTGTTCTAGATAGTTATAAATAACATAACGGTCAATTACCGTTGAATTTGCGGAGCAGTAATACCACCATATCTCATTAAATCCTTCATTAATACCAGCAAAGAATTGATATCCTTGTGACTTGTTAATATTCTGAAATACGTGTTCTCTTAAGGTGCAAGGCAATGTTTGAACTTGACCAGAATACATGAAGAATTTATCTTGCCCCATCCAGTAAGTAATGTTATTTACAGCCACCGCTACGTTAGGACCAATAATTGAAATATTATCCGCTAAGATATTAAATCCCCAAACATACGGCGCACCCAAATACTGCATGGAGTAGATGGCAATATCGGTAAATACTACAATTTCTTGACGGGTCTGCACCGCTGTAATAATCTTTGAACCACGACTTAATGTGTAGTTGCCCGCTTGGTTTGTAACCGCTGGAGCCCAAGTTAAAATATTTTGCTGGTCTGACCAACTAATTAACATCGGGTTCTGTGTGCCATTGCCATATGTATCTGTACCAAACGCAATTACAAAACGACTAGAATCCGACACCATCACGTAGTTAGCAACCGTTGGGCAAGAAGAATCCGTCAACCAATACTGAACACCGTTAGTCACTGTACCCGCAACTGTTTGTGGTCCTGCCGTTGAATTTGCATAAGATACAGAAGATGTAGTACATGCGGTTACCGTAAAAGTGCCGTTAAATCCTGTTGGTGTTACTCCTGAAACAATAATCTGTGAACCTACTGTAAATGGTGTAGATGGCTGTGCTGCGTAAGTGATGGTGGCTGTTCCCGCTGCGCTACTAGCTCCTGTTGTGGTTAAGGTAGCGGTAGCATTCTGTGTGTTTGTATTGGTTGATGATAGTACTTGCGCTACGCTATATGTTCCTGATGGGTTAACAACCCAATAATAAAGTGGTCCGCTTCTAGGGTTAAACACAAGGTTTTGTCCATAGTTAGCCTGACTCCAAATTCTTAACTGCTGATTAACGGACTGAGATGCGGGAGCCGCAACACCCCACCCTGTACTTGCTAAACCACCGTTAATACCACCCCAGCCACCAGCACCCCATCCTACGTTAGCACTATAAATAATACTACCAATAGAAATCTGATAAGTTGCTACCGTTGATGCCCCGCCCGTGCCTGTATCGCTTGAATTAGCTGTTGCTGCTACCGTAATAGAATATGAGTTAGGTCCAATATATGTAATCTGATAACCACCAACATAGTTTAAAATAGCCGCCGTAATGTTACCACCAAGACTTGCTGCACCTGTAAATAGTACAGAATCGCCGTTTAAAGCACCATGCGCAGTTTGATTTACTACTACCGTTGAAGAGCCATTAGTTGCTGTAAATGTTGCCGCTCCCGCCGATGATGTTGCACGAATAGGAGTTACGTCATAAATATAACCGCTTGTGCCGTTTTGAATATAAAACTTAGTATTTGTACCAATGCCTAAATAGTTGTATCCAGACAACCCTACCCAGTTTTTTAATGAACGACATACACCTAAATAAATATTACCAGTCGTGTAAACAATCCCAGTATCTAATGTCCAGCCACCAATCTTTTCAACCTGACCAGAACGGAAGCGAATCTTATCACCACCATAGAACCCGCCTTCATTAGCAAGCGTAGTTGATTCACGATTTATTCCCGGACGGAATTGAAGTTTTTGTAGAGCCATTACGCCACCATATGAACGGCATTTGCTTCTACTTGAGCGACTCGGTTAAGCCACCCTTGACCATAGATTGGAAATTGTTTTAGTCCTTTATAAAAAGATTCTTTAGCATCAGAAAAGCGTTCAACAAGTTGTATCACTGGTATCGCACGAATAGCCGCTAATGTAATAGGTCCTAACTGACCATCTTGTGCAACACCTACAGCTTTTTGTATGGTCTTAATAGCCATACCCGGTCCTGCATTTACCGCAAAGTCAAACATTAAATAATCTACTCCCGCAGGTAACTCATCCCCATGCACCATATCCCAGTATTTGCGCTTATAAAAAGGTTTTACTTTTTCTGGGGTTAGTGCTTTCATATCAGCCCAAGATACTGGATGTCCTACAAAAGCCTCCCAATTTGCTTGCGTCACGCCGAGATTTGTTGAGCCAGCTCTACCGTCTGGTAATTTGTTGCCATCGTCTCTTTCATCCGTAGTAAAACCGCTTTCAGATTTAAGTACAAGGGCTAAAGCTTTTTCAAAGTTATTTTGCATTATTTACCCTTATTATTAATGCCGGGTGTAAACACTAATTGGCATTTTGTTTCTTTTATGATTATGCCTTTTTCTGTAACTTCTTCAGCATTCCATAATTTCCATCCAGCGTTTAAACGAAGACACTTGGTAGAAGATAAATTAGATACAGCATAATATTGAAAACCAACTAGTTTTCCTTCTCTATACAATTTCCATTCACACACGCCCGCACGATATGGATTGTCTCCAGTAGCCCTATCGCCCAATATAATTAGTCTATCGCCAACTTTGCATTTGCATCCAAGTAATATATCAAAACCATAAGCAGGGTTTCTCCATAGCCAGCCAGTACGATTAACCCAGACTTGAAATGCATTTGCATTGTTCGGAAAGAATCTATGTTCTTGTTTGTAGCCGTTATCCCCGTCACAAGTATTGTCGTAGGTCTGAAAAAGTGATAGCCAGCGGGGTAGGTTGCCATCTTTATTGCAAAATAATACTACGAACGGTGCTAATGGATAACTAATTATATCAATAACTAGCTGAAGGATTGAAAGTAGTATATATTTTGTATATATCATTTTGACGGAACCGAATTATAAAGCATCTGGTCTTTTGACTGACTAGAATGTGTTGAACCAAAATAATAACCAACAACCCCAGTCCACGCCGTTCCAAGTGAACCTAA
>Ga0114963_10002731_pt1 | contig 12035 bp, 11 predicted proteins | sample C_131016_EF_Meta_FD_87019 | JGI IMG/M metagenome (GOLD analysis project Ga0114963, IMG submission 87019) | Freshwater microbial communities from Lake Croche, Canada to study carbon cycling - C_131016_EF_MetaG | ecosystem: Environmental > Aquatic > Freshwater > Lake | place: Lake Croche, Canada...
ATAATTTAAAATGATAATATTAATTATCTCTATTAAAATGATAATATTAATTATCTCTATTAAAATGATAATATTAATTATCTCTATTTAAAATGATAATATTATTTTTTGTTTTAAGAAGTTTCTTATTGTTTTCTTTAATAAGTTTTCTTTTTTCTTTTTCAAATTCTTTCAATAATTCCTTTTCTATTTTTTCCTTTAATAATTTAGATTCTATTTTTGTTTTTTCCTTTAATAATTTAGATTCTATTTTTGTTTTTTCATTTAATAATTTCTTTTCAATTTCTTTAAATTTAAGTTCCTGTTTTAATAAAAGAATTTTCACATTTGGATCATCCAAAATATTATCATTGTTATTTTCAATGTTATTTTCATTATTAATATTATTACATGTTTTTTTATGTTTATATAAACTATTTTTATGATTAAATATTTTAAAACATTTATTACAGCATGTTTTATTTTCAGGTGTTATATTTTTAATATGTGTTTGTGTTTGAAGATGAATTGTATAATTAGTTTTATTATTTGATATAAAATCACAAGATTCACATATATATTTTTTTGCAATTTGATTTGTTTCCAACTTAATTTCATTTAATTTTTCTTCTATTATATTATTTTTTATAGGTTTATTATCATATTTATCAAAAATATATTTTATATCATCTGGTTTACAATTAAAAAATTCTCTACCTTTGCATCTTTTAAAACCAGCATTAATAATATCTTGGTGAATATTTTTTTCTATAGAAAACATATTTAATTGTTCTACTTCAATAGAAAATACACATTTAAATTTATCTATATGTGATGATGATAAATTATTCATTCTGTTATCAATATTTGTTGTACAACCAACTTTTACATAATCTTGATAACAATCTATAATCGCGCAATAAATGTGTCCGCTCATATATTATTTATATTATAAAATAAATATTTATTTAATAACGCACTTTTATATCAAAATAAAAAGTTTATAAAATTCAACACCCAAATTTATATGTCTTTCTTCTACAAATTTTTTGGACTTTTTTTAACTCTAATTATCTTTAATAAAACAATAATATTAAATAAATAAAAACTAAAAATAATACAAATAATAATCGGGATCAATTATTTTTTCCGATTCATATTTAATTATTTCAGAATATCCCTCATTTAAACTTGGTTCCTGATAATTTTTCTTCATATAATTATAAGCTATATCAGGAACAATATCTAAATTAGTTTTAAATCGCCTATAATAATTGTTATGTTTACAAAGATCAATAGAAGTTGTAACCAAAATGCATTTTATTTTATAATTATATTTTTTAGCAATATCAATATATTTTTTTCTATCATTAGATGTTACATTTGTATTATCAATTATAACAGAAATATTATTTTGTAATGTTTCTTCAGTTTTTTTCAAACATTTTTCAGGAGTTTTTAAAGTATCTCTATTAATAATAACATAACATATATTTTTTAAAGTCATAGCTTTCTGTTTTATATCTTTTGATAGATAAGATTTACCAGATGCTGGAAAACCTACCATTAATATCATTTCTTTATTATTATAATCTAAAACAAACTCTTTTATATTCTGAGAAAATATAGGATATTTAATAGTAGGAGAAACAAATACTTTATTTTTTTCAAATAATTGTTCTGGGAAATAGAAATTTATCATACAATTTAGTGCAAATTTATAATCTGTATCTGAATAATCTCCTTTTCTACCACCAGCATCACCACAATAAAAACTTGTAACTATATTTGTAATATTTTTAGATATTATCTTATAAAATGTAGGATGTGGTTTTCTATATATATCATTTCCTTTACTACAAAATATTTTAATAGGAATATTTAATTCATTAAAAACATTATTTACTTTTTTTTTCAAATCATCTATATTAACTTTGCCTTTATTAATTCCCATTTGATTTGATATTATTATTATACAAAATCCATCATTATATAATTTATGTAAATAAGGTTTTACATTATTATTAAATAGTAACCAATCATTTGGATTTTGAAAATGTGTTTTTCCCGATTTTGTTACTGTTAATGTATCATCCATATCAAATATTGCTAATTTATCAGTATATTTAAAATTATTGTATGTTCCCTCTAAATAATCAGTGTTATTCCATATAATTTCCATATATCAATCAATGTATAATTAATATATTATTTATAATATATCTTATGCGTAATAAGTTCAATTATTTTTGGATATAATAAATTTATATAAAAATGGGAGATAAATTTGTTACTCATAATACTAGAAAAAATATGTTTGGATCAAATAATGATCGATTATCTGGAAGAAATATAGAAGATGCCAGAATGATGACCGGTGATTATGGATCAACAAATCATAATAAAAATGTTCAAAGATTATTATTAGAAAGAGGTGCATTTAATCAGAATTCTCAATCACCTGATTTAGGTGATGATGCACCTGAATATGAACAGGGAAGAATAGGAAAAAAAAGTTCAAGAAAAGTAGATTTTGGTGAAATTACAGGACAAAACCACACTTCAGATAAATTTGCAGCAGGAATGCCATTAAGATCACACTATAGTGTAAAGAAATCAGAACATAATGAAAATAAACACGTAGATTTTAATTTATATGAAGATGATGATGAAAATGATAATACAAAAGACTATAATATTAGTTATAATGATCCTAGTGGAGAAAATGCAACATGGTCAAATGTTCAAACAAGTATGAATTCTTTAACATCGCAAGTACAAACAAAAGCCATATGTAAAAATGGTATAGAAAGTATAAATATTTTTTTATTAAATAATATGATAACAATTATGAATAAATCGTTTATAATAAATGGACTTGGATTATATTCTATATTTGGATCTTTATATATTAATGCAAAAGGGAATACGGAAATAGAACTTAAAAATTATTTTTCATATCCGAAAAAAGACATATTATATGAAGGTGTAAAAGAAATATTATATAAAATGACAGATGTATCAAAACATATAAGAATGTCTAATTTTTTAATATTTAGTAATGAAATAACATATAATACAGAAATGCATGATATAATGAGACCATTAACTGATTTAAAATGTGTAGATATTAGAAGACCACAAGTAGAAAGTAATAATATAAATAATATTATATATAAAATAATAGGTAAAAAAATGAAAAATATGGTAGTACCTGAAAATTTACATAATTTGGACATAATTTTATTAAATACAGCAGTAATTAATCCTATATGGAATGTACCATTTGATGGAGTTAAATTAGGATTATTTAATAATATAATGAAAATGAATTTTATGTATACAGTTGGTAAACCATTTAATTTATTTGAGGATAGTACTATTCAACTATTAGAATTAGAATGTGTTGGAAATAAATTAGCAATGGGTTTTATAAAAACAAATGAAATGATTGATTCTGAAAAAATAGAATATTGTATTAATAATTTTAAAAGTACACTAATGGATGAAGTAATAATACCAATATTTAAAACAAATACAAAAATAAGATATACTAATATTTTACAACAAACTGATTTGAAAACTGTATTTTTGGATTTAAATGTTCCAAATTTATTTGATGATCAATGTAAAATAACTGATGTAATACAAAATATAGAGGTTATAGTTACAAATAATACTATACCACAAAGAGTACCAAATAAAGGATTTAAATCGAGTAAAAAATTTATATTAAATACATCTTTTATTTATTATATAAGAAATATTCAATTAAATAATATAATTATGATTGGCTTTTTTCAAGGATAAAAACTATTTAAAAAGTTTTGATAAAAAAATTAATACTCTATGACCATACAAAGTCCTGATTTTAGAGTACCATGTTCAAAATGGTATATAAAATGTCATCCTGATCTGTCAAATGCACATTTATATGCAGTTTCCCCTCATAAGTATCGTTCCTTCATCCGTAGGAGACATCCATAATTTATGTCATAATTTGTATCTCTATAGGACTTGCCTATAATTGCTTTACCTAGATAGATTTTTGGTGCTTGTGTAGATTTCATGATGTGTATATTTATTAGAAATAAATGGGTTTTTAAATATGTTTGATTTTCCAATTTTTTAATAATACTTAAATAGATAAATTATATTATTGAATATAAAGTAAAAATATGGTTGGCACAATAGAAGAAGCATTAGATGAAATGGATAAATTTACTGCAGGAACATATGATCCGGCACAATTAGCATGGGAATTAATAATTAATGATGATTTAGAAGATTTTAAATTTGATATAGCAGCATTTACTGATATTAATGATACTAAAGAGGATATTATAACATTTATGTTTGAAACATTAATAAATATTTATTTAGAGATGATTTTTTCATTAGCAAAATTAGAACATATGATAAAACAACAGGAAAATAATGAAGAAATAACACCAGAAACATATAAATTAAATATTAGTGATATTACATATGAAAATATGATTATACCATATAGAGAAAAATTTTATAAAATAGGATATTTTCTATCAATAAATAATGCATCTGATGATGACAAGAAAAATTCATATTGTAGAGTAATTTTAAAAGATGATGCAAAAAATAAAAATTATTTTAATATGAATAATAAAAGATTTCATTTCATTTTAAATGGATTGTATAAAAAAAAGAATAAATTAAAAGATGTTTTATGTATATTTCAGATAAATGGGCAAACTTATAAGATATTTTTTGAAAAATATATACCAAATCAAACAGTAAAATAGTCTCTATTTGAATTCCACATTATAACATCACCATCATTTTCATATAAAACGGGAACAGATAAACCCATTTGTATTAATATTGTAATTATATTATTATAATTGTTATGTGTATATTTATATTTGGAAATACCTTTATTATAATCAAATGTTCTATCTGCAATTTTTATACCATATGTTTTTAATAACATTGTTTGAATTATAACCTTTATTTCTTCCATTTGAAAACCTGTCGAAATAACATTAAATATATTAAAAAATTTTATATCTAATAATAAGTTATAATTTTGTTCTTTATTTTTTATTATTTTTATATAATCATCAAAATTTATGGGTTTTGATGGAGTTGCTTCAACATAAATAACATCCTGTAAATTATATTTACAATAACATATCCAAAAAAACCATTCAGATTTATTTAAGTAATTCATAATAATTTATATTATGATTATATTAATATCTGAAATATTAATATGGTAGTTTATTACTTATTCAATTTTTTTTTAAATTAGTCGTTTTTAGATAATATATTTATTTCAAAACTAAATATATAATATATATGCCAAGAGAAGTTATGGATGGATTTAAAAGTGACGATCAAATGTTACTTGAACCTAGATTAGTTGAATATTTAGATAAAAAAAAATATTATGAGGAAAATAATATTGAATCTCAAATATCATTAGAACAAATGTTTCAGATATCAAATAATGATATTAAAATTATAAATAAATATTTAAAAGGTAAAAAAAAATTATATAAAAAACAGGATGGATGGGGAGATTTTGTAGATCAATCAGATGCATCTTTTCCTTCTTCTGATTTTAAAAAGGATAAAAGATTTGAAAGATTAAAAAATAAAATGAAAAAAGATAAAGATGCACAATATTATAGACATAATAATGAGATAGTAAGAAATACATATGATATGTATAGAGAAGATAGAAATTTTGCATCAATGATGGGAGATGATATGTCAAATTTATATAATAGAGAAAGGATAGATGATATGTTTATAGATACAAATAATGCAAAATTTAAAGAAACTTCAAAAAGAAGAACAGATGATATAAAAAGATTAGAAAAAAATCCTCATAGATATAGAACAAGATTTGAAAATGATGAACCATCCAATTATTTTTCATTAAATAGCAGAGATTTTGTTGATAATGATAATAAATTAATACATCCAAAACTTGAAAGACAATATAATTATCCACCAAAAATTCAATATAATGATTATTTACAGCAAGAAGATTTAAATAGAAACCATTTAGGATTAAAAGCAAATTTACCACATAAACCAACAACAAAAAAAATTATAGGGGAATTAGAAAGTTATAGAAAAGTTGGATATGATAGAGATACTGCAGATTTTTCATCTAGAATGAATTTTGATTCTGATATATTACCAACATGTTCTAAAAAACGATTCACATCTAGAGAGAATGATTATATGGCAGTACCATATATGAATGGAGATATAAAAGATGTTGATGTTGAAAATTACATAAGATATACATCTACAACAACCAAGGCAAAATCAAATGGTTATGAAAATCCATTTGATCATTATTTTCAATATATATCATCAGATATACAGGATCCAAATCATATTGTAATGGATAATAATAGGGGAGGTGTTCCAACAAGATTATTTAATAAAGAATTTGCAAGACCAAAAAAGAGAGATATTATGTAAAATAAATATATCCTATATAAAGATTAATATGTATAGTATTTTATTAATATAATGATAGAAATAAATAAAGAGGATATAGAAGGATTAACATTTAATGAAATAGCAGCACTGATATTAAATAATTATATTTTAAATATAAAAGATGAACAATTTAGTATTGCAGAGATAGAATTTTATAATTATTCAGAAAAACATCAAGATCCTTATGTTCAATTAGATAATGAACAAAAAATATTTGGAAATTTATATTTTAATAAAACCAGAAGTGGCATATATAAAACTGGAATAAATATGGGAATAAATATTAATTTAGGATATAATGATACATATTTTTATATTTTAATAAGATCAATTATTAATATTAAAACTCACATATTTACAGAAACACCGGATAAATGTGTAGAATTAATATTGAATCTTTTTTATTGTAAAGATATTGATTCCTTAATAAAATATAATAGTAATGAATTATATAATTTAATTAAATTAAAGAAAATTGAAGACAAAAAATTAGAGATTTTTTTTGATCGAAGATTTGGGTTAGTATTAAATTCACCAGCATATTTTCATAAAAAATATAGATATGCTGTAAATATAAAAATGATAAAAACACAAAATAATTTTATAAATGTAAATAATACACAAAATGAAATAAAAACTGATGTGGTTAATAATATTATTAAAAAAGATAATTTTAAAATTAATAATATTGTTAAAGAAGATAATTCTAAAATTAATATAGAAAACAATAATATTATTAAAGAAGATAATTCTAAAATTAATATAGAAAACAATAATATTATTAAAGAAGATAATTGTAAAATGCATAAAAAATATGTATCATCATTAGTTAAAAATTCTATTTATAACAATATAAAAACACAATTACCTAAAAATAATACACAATCAAACATAAATACGTATAAACCTATACCAGTTGGTATGATTTCAAGAAAAATGGGGAATATTTAATCTTGGTTTTAGTATTTTAAAAGTCCAAATTAAACAGCAAAATAATTATTTTAAATCAGCATATTGTGGATTATTAGAACATACATCAATACATTTTTGTTTTGTCCAAATTGTTGGATCAGATGGATTTGGATCACTTGTATATACACATGTTGATATAATATTTGTATTTGTATTATCGTAATTTGGTGATTCATTTTGTTTTGTATTAACTTGACATGCCATACATCCTGATCTTTTATTAATAAATGATGTATTTCCTAACATATTTCTAAAACATATTTGATCTCTTCCAATATATCCACTATTTCCAGATATACTGCTTGGTAATGTTATTTCATCTAATTTAGAATATTGTGTTTTGATTTTAGGTAATTCTGGTTGAACTATAGGAGCAGGTTGTGGGTCAGGTTGTGGGTCAGGTTGTGGGTCAGGTTGTGGGTCAGGTTGTGGGTCAGGTTGTGGAACAGGTATAGAAGATTGTAAAATAGAATTAATATAATTATTATAAATATAGTTAAAAAAAAGAATTACAACAACTATAACAACTATAAAAATAATTTTACGTAAAAAATCCATACTAATTTTATCATTAGAATTCATTTATGATTATATAAAATTTACAAATATATTTTTTTATATAGTTAAGTATTTTTTAATGTATAATAAAAATATATTTTATGTTTTTATATTATAGAATGGTAAAAACACAAGGTTCTTCTAATAGACAAATATACGATAACTGTGCATATCAACTTAGACTTACACAATCAACAGATCCATTATCTTGGATGTTATATGATGGTAAATATGAAAACTGTGGTAAATGTATTTATAAAGACCAATTTTGGAGACCATTTGACAAAGAAATAGTTGATAGAGAAAGCGAATTAAGAAATATAACAAGACCAGCATCCAAATGCAACCAATATCAATATAAACCAACATGTAAGGATTCACAAATATGTACTAGTACATTTGATGATAGTAATCCAGTAGTATTAGCATCAGAAGTATGTCCTGTTATTTTTAACAATATTAAAAAAATGACAACACCTGGATATACAATTGATAGATTTTCATGCAATAATATCAAAAATAAGAAATAATAAAGATATTATTTAATTTCAAATTAATACCTTTTTAATTTTAATACTTTATTAAATAATAAAATAGGAATTTTTTTTATTAAAATTAATTCGAGAATATATTTTTGAATTAAAAGTATTAAATATACCTATTTTTATATAAAAAATTGAAACTAATACTCATTAATTATACAATTATATAGTATATAATATTAAATAACAATGTCAAATTCAAACAGAATAGACAGAGATATAAAAGATGTAATTCTCGAATCAAAATCTGGAGAAGTGATAGTTAATGTTGATGTTAATTCTAGTAGTATGCTTGGACCACATTATATAACTATAAAAGGACCACAAAAAACTCCATACCAGGACGGATTATTTAAATTATCAGTAAAATTTAATCAGGAATATCCGTATAAAGCACCAGAAATAGTATTTTTAACAAAGATATATCATCCAAATATAAATACAAGTGGAATAATATGTTTAGATATATTAAAAGATCAATGGTCAGCTGCATTAAGATTGCATAAAGTAATATTATCAATATCATCATTGCTTGATAATCCAAATCCAGATGATCCATTATTTCCAGAAGCAGCAAATATATATAAAATAAATAGAGAAGGTTTTAATGAAAAGGTAAGAGAATATGTTAATAAATATGCAAAACCAACACACAAAGATGAATATAAATTATCAGTAGATATAGTCGAATGAAAAATATAAAATACCTATTTATTTATTTTTTTATATGTTAAATAATATAGATTAAATGAATATTGGACATTCAAGTAGATTACAATATGATGATTGTGCATACCCAGATAGACTTTTAGAAAGCACAGACCCATTAAAATATCGTTTATCCCAAGACCAAATGTATAATTGTAGAGGATGTTTATCAACATTAGGACCAAGAGCAAGTTATAATGGAGTAGGTGTTAGTACAAATGTAGGAAATGTAGTTGCACCAGCTCAAGCATTAATAGATGTTGATAGTTTACTATCTAATAGATCAATAAGAACATCAAAATGTAAATCAGGAAATGTAAATAATATTGATATGAAAAAATTTAATAGGGTTTCTGTTCCAATATGCAATGATTATTTAAATCCTGAATATTCAAGATTATCATATCCTTCATCAAATTACAGAGAATTACCATTAAATAGATTTTACAATTTACCAAAAGATCCACAACTTCCAATTTTTTGGGATTTTGCTGTAAATTCAACATTAGAAATGACAGATAATTATGATCCTGATATTCCAACTCCATTATCACAATATTCTGCATTACCAAGAGAAGATATAGGAAAAATAGGACAATGTGGAAAGGGATGTGTTAGTAACGGAGCATCCTGTCCAGTAACAAAACCTTATAGAAGATAAGATAATTTCCAGATAATTTTTTAATTTATTTTTATATCATGATAATATTATAGATGGATATATTACCAGGTTTAACAATTTTAGGCAATGCTTTAAATAATACAAGGATAGAAGATAAAAAAAAAGAATATAGATCCTATCATAAAAAAACGAATAAAATAAATGAAAATATATATAATTCAAATAATATTAATAATAATGAAAAAAAAATACAAGGAATTGCTAAAAAAAGATTTGAAGATGCAACTAATCCAAATACTGGAATTTTTAGTAAAAATATTTCAAAAAAAAATCCAGGAAAAAAAATACAAATAAAGGAAAATTTTGGAGGTGTTGGTAATTTTGATTCTGATTCTGATTTTTCTGATGACAATAATTCATATTCAGAGTCATGCTCTGATAAAAATTTATCATGTAATGGAGATCCTGATTTTTTTATAAATCAATGTAGTAACATTAAAAATAATAAAAAATATGAAAATAAGATAATAGATAAACAACACAATGATAGTTATATTGAACAATTTGGAGAATTAAAATTTGATCAGAAAGGAAGACCTGATTATTCAAATCCCTTTAATAGTATAACAAATACATCTACAACATCAAGAACTGAAACTGAAAGAAGATTGTTAAGTGGAGGATTTACTAATTTTAATGAAAATAAAAATATGACATATGGCATTGTTCCAGAAAATAAATTATTTCATAATAATATGATTCCTAATTTTAAAGGAGCTTCATATGGAGGAAATCCTTTACGTGAAAAAAATACTAGAAATTTAAATCAACGCAAATTAGAATTATTTATAGGAAGCGCAAATGATCCACAATTTAGACCAAAAACAGAAAGTAAACCATTATTTTCTCCGCTTACAGGAGTTACAAACATATATGGTACCCCAAATTTAAATGATTTTTATGAAACAAGATATATACCAGGTAAGGAAAGAAGAAATGAATTACCATTTAAACAACAAAGAATAAGTCCAGGTTTAGGTTTAGGTTCTAATGAGATAGGCCAACAAGGTTATAATACAAGTGCTGTTAGAATTTTACCAAAAGATACAAATGAATTAAGAACATTAAATAATCCAAAAATTTCATATGGAGGTGTTGTTGTTCCAGGTATGAAAGGTCAACGAGGACCTGTATCCGGTGCTGTTGCAAAAAGACAACCAGATAAATTTGTAGAATGGGGTACAACTAGAATGTTACCAAGTCTTGGTTATATTTTAGCTCCAAAAGTTACAGGTGATTATGATCCTAAAACACTAGGAACAGAAAATAGAGGATTATTAAGAAGAACACAATATGGAGCTGCTAAATTTACAGTTGCTCAAGCAACACCAGAAGCTTTAATGGAAAAAGTAAAAGAAACTACAAGACAAGGATTTAAACAAGCAGAACCACGTAATGTAATATTAGTAGAAGGATTGCAAGCACGTGGAAATACAAATTCGTATTTTGCAAAACTAAAAAATAGAGCTGTACAAAATGAATATGATAGAGCAGGAGCAGCTGTAACAGGTGATGCACATAAAGGACAAGCTACAAATTATAATGATATTGCTAGTATAACAAAAAGAACAGTACAAAATGAATATGATAGAGCCGGAGCAGCTGTAACAGGTGATGCATATAAAGGACAAGCTACAAATTATAATGACATAGCAGATATAACAAAGAGAACAGTACAAAATAGATATGATAGAGCAGGTTTAGGTGTAACAGGTGATATACATAAAGGACAAGCTACAAATTATAATGATATTGCTAATATAACAAAAAGAACAGTACAAAATCAGTATGATAGAACAGGAACAGCTGTAACAGGTGATGCATATAAAGGACAAGCTGTAGATTATAATGATATAGCAGATATAACAAAAAGAACAGTGCAAAATAAATATGATAGAGCAGGTTTAGGTGTAACAGGAGATGCATATAAAGGACAAGCTGTAGATTATAATGACATAGCAGATATAACAAAGAGAACAGTACAAAATAAATATGATAGAGCAGGTTTAGGTGTAACAGGAGATGCATATAAAGGACAAGCTGTAGATTATAATGACATAGCAGATATAACAAAAAGAACAGTACAAAATAAA
>Ga0114963_10002732_pt1 | contig 12034 bp, 11 predicted proteins | sample C_131016_EF_Meta_FD_87019 | JGI IMG/M metagenome (GOLD analysis project Ga0114963, IMG submission 87019) | Freshwater microbial communities from Lake Croche, Canada to study carbon cycling - C_131016_EF_MetaG | ecosystem: Environmental > Aquatic > Freshwater > Lake | place: Lake Croche, Canada...
AAGGAGACGGTTGAGGAACTATTTCAGCAAGGGCTAGTTAAAGCGGTTTTTGCGACCGAAACTTTAGCGCTTGGTATAAATATGCCAGCGAAAACAGTCGTATTGGAAAAGTTAACAAAATGGAATGGTGAATCTCATGTTTCAGTGACACCGGGGGAGTACACCCAATTAACTGGGCGGGCTGGTCGCCGGGGAATCGATATTGAAGGTAACGCGGTAATCCTTTGGAATAAGGATGTGGATTCTGCTTCCGCTGCAGGTCTTGCCTCGACTCGTACCTACCCACTTAAAAGTTCTTTTCAGCCTACGTACAACATGACGATCAATCTGATCTCTCAATTCGGTTCACAACGTGCCAGAACTTCACTCGAATCATCATTCGCACAATTTCAGGCCGATAAGGCAGTTGTGGGATTAGCTCGAGCGATTGCAAAAAATACCGAGGCGATGGAACAGCTACAGAACGAGATTACCTGCCATCTGGGAGACTTTGTTGAATATTCGGATCTTCGTTTTGAGATCCGTGAATTGGAGAAATCGGCGACGTATAAGAGCAAGAAAACGAGGGCCTTTGATGAAGCGAAGATTTCTGAACTTCGTAGATCAATGCGAACCCATCCTTGTCACGGTTGCAGCGATAGAGAGACACATTCACGAATCGCTGAACGTGCCGATAGGTTACGAAGAGAAAACGCCGGCCTTACGGCCCGGGTTGCAAATCGAACGCACGTAATTGCCCGACGGTTTGATTTAATTAAAATAGTTTTGGATAAATTTGGATACATCAAGGATGATCAGATTACTGATTCGGGGAAATTATTGGCCAAGATTTATGGCGAGACGGATCTCTTGATAGCCCAACTCATTCGAAATGGCTCGCTTAACCAACTAACATCTACTGAATTGGTCTCAGCCCTCTCCACCCTTGTTTATGAAGCTAGGCGAGAGACAACCCCAAAAATCCCTAGGGGTGGGGTTGAAGATTTCTTACTTGAATTAACTAAAGCTTGGTCTGAAATAAATGAGGAGGAGACGGCACTTGGTCTAGAACCAATTCGCGACCCGGATCCAGGATTTTGTATGGCGGCCTACCGCTGGGCAAGTGGTCACTCGTTATCGGCAATTTTTAAGGGAACTGAATTAACGGTTGGCGACTTTGTTAGGTCTATGAAACAAATTATTGATCTACTTCGCCAGATTGCAATTGCATCGCCAAATCTTGCGCCGGTTGCCGCAAAAGCTCTTGCACAGATAGACCGGGGCGTTATTGCTTACGCTGGGATTCTCGTATGACCTTAATGTTGTTGGACAGTGCTTCACTTTGGTATCGCGCATATTTCGGAATGCCCGACACCCTTGTTTCTCCAACGGGTGAACCCGTCAATGCCATTCGTGGATATTTGGATATGACTGCTCGTTTAATTTCAATTTATAAACCTAATCGTCTGGTCGCGTGTATTGAAGGTGATTGGCGTCCGTCATGGCGAGTTGATCTCTTTCCGGAGTATAAAGCGAACCGGTTGGATGAGGAAGGTGATGAAGAAGAGCCCGACACATTGGGTCCGCAAATCCCCATCTTGTTGGATCTTCTTGAAGCCTTTGGGATTCCCTTGGTCGGCGTCGATGATTATGAAGCAGATGATGTGATGGCTTCTTTCGCGGTGCGCGAAAATGGGCCAATAAAGATTGTTACGGGAGATCGTGATTTATTCCAACTCGTAGATGATAAACGCAAGGTTTCAGTTGTTTATCTAGCTAAAGGAATTTCTAATCACGATCACGTAGATTTGAAGTGGATCGCTGATAAATACGAAATCCCGGGGGAGAGGTACGCGCTCTTTGCCATGATCAGAGGCGATGCATCAGACGGTCTTCCTGGAATTCGGGGAATCGGTGAAAAAGGGGCCGCAATAATCGCGAATGCGTTCACCAATCTTCCAGAAGTTATGTTAGCGGCAGAAAATGAAGATGATCGATTAACCCCAAATTTGCGAAAAAAACTCCTTGAATCTTCGCAATACGCGAAAATTGCTCCCAAGCTAGTGTTTTGCGCTCTTGATGTTCCGCTACCAAAAATGGATTTAAAGCTTCCTAAGCGGCCGCCTAATTTGGATGAGATTTACCAGTATCAACGAGATTACGGGCTTGGTGCCAGCGTTGATAGATTAATAGCAGCGTTGGGCTGGTAGCCCGTGGTGAATCGATAATGGCTAAGTATCTGATAATTATTCCCACTTACAACGAAGCCGAGAATATTAAAGGTCTTCTAGTTGATTTACTAGAATTTATCGACAAAAATTCAATCTCTGACGAATTTATGATTTTGAATATTGATGACAATTCACCGGATGCGACTGCTCAAATCGTGAGAACGATTGCATCTTCTAAGATTTCCCAATTGAACCGTTCTGGAAAACTTGGACTCGGTTCGGCATATTTAGCTGGATTCACTTGGGGGCTAATTCGTGATTTTGATTTTTTCATAGAAATGGATGCAGATGGCTCTCATTCGGTAAGGGATCTTGCTAACTTAATAGCCGCCAGCGGCGGCGGAAAACTCGTAATCGGAACAAGATGGATGCCAGGTGGATCGGTGTCGAACTGGCCGTGGCACCGAAAAGCCATATCTAGATTGGGAACAAAATATGCGGCCACTGCCTTGGGATTTCCTTATCGGGATTTGACTAGCGGATATCGAGTGATATCAAGTTCAGTTCTACAGAAACTAGATCTGGCGAAAGTCACTGCTAAGGGCTACGCATTCCAGATTGAAATGGTTATGAAATCTGTCTACGCAGGATTTGAAATTATCGAAGTTCCAATAACTTTTACTGAGCGAACCAAGGGAAAGTCCAAGATGACGATTAGGATCGCTCTAGAAGCGTTTTTGAAGATCACTCAATGGGGATTTGAGCGTTTCTTGCGTAAGATCCATCTCCGATAATCTACATTATGTAAAGTAACTAGTTGATAGCCAATTCGGATATCGCCGGGCAGGAACAAATTAGGTTCCTATCCCCGTGAACTCCATCTATTCGACCCACCGTCGGCCAGTATTTGCCTGTTCTAGCCAATTCGACATTGTTTCCAGTCGGAAATGCCGCAATCTCTCTGGAGTATTTTCGATCCCAATTTTCGCGAACTAAATCGGCGCTGGTATGTGGTGCAAAACGAAGTGGTGATTCCTCGATTGTTAGTAAACCAGCCTCGATATCGGCAATTTCGGCTCGAATCGAAACCATAGCCGTTATGAAACGTTCCAACTCGCGTAGGTCTTCAGACTCCGTTGGCTCGATCATCAAAGTCCCGGCAACTGGAAAACTCACAGTCGGAGCATGGAAACCATGATCCATCAAACGTTTTGCAACATCATCAACGGTAACACCCGTTTGCTTGGTAATTTCGCGTAAATCAATGATGCATTCGTGGGCAATGTAGCCATGTTTGCCTTTGTATAAAACTGGGTAATGTGGATCGAGTTTATTCGCCACGTAATTAGCGGAAAGAATTGCGATCTCGGTAGCTTTGGTTAAACCAGCCCCACCCATCATGCGGATATATGCCCAAGAAATTGGCAAGATGCCAGCCGAACCGAAAGGTGCGGAGCTAACTGGCCCGGGTCCTGTTATTGGTCCACAAGTTGGATCGCTCGGATGGTTTGGTAGGTATGGACCCAGGTGTGCTTTAGCAATTACTGGTCCAACACCTGGTCCCCCACCGCCATGAGGAATGCAGAACGTTTTGTGCAAATTTAGATGAGAAACATCTGCACCGAATTTACCGGGCTTTGCCAACCCAACTAGCGCATTGAGATTTGCGCCATCTACATAAACCTGACCGCCTGCATCATGCACAAGACCACAAATTTCACCAATTGCCTCTTCAAAAACCCCGTGAGTAGATGGGTAGGTAACCATCAACGCAGCAAGTGTTTCACGATGGGCCGCGATCTTTTCTTTTAAATCCGAGACGCTGACATTTCCTTCCTCATCACACGCGATAACAACGACTCGCATTCCAGCCATGACCGCGCTGGCCGCATTTGTACCATGTGCGCTAGATGGTATTAGGCAAATATCACGATCGAATTGCTTTTGTGCTTCTAGATAATTTTTAATTGCTAGTAAACCGGCGAATTCGCCTTGGGAACCAGCATTTGGTTGTAGTGAAACTGCGTCATAGCCAGTTATCTCAATTAACCAGGCAGACAATTGTGAAATTAGTTCACGAATTCCCGCGCTCTGATCAGCCGGCGCAAATGGGTGTAACTGCGAGAATTCTGGCCAAGTTACTGAAGCCATTTCCGTAGTTGAATTCAACTTCATCGTGCAAGAGCCCAACGGAATCATGGTGCGATCGAGTGCTAAATCACGATCGGAAAGTATTCGCAAATATCGAAGCATCGAGGTTTCGGAATGATAAGTATTGAAAAGAGGATGAGTTAAGAATCCAGTGGAGCGTTGATAACTCGTCGAAATATTCACATCTTGGGTAATCGGTTCGCCTTGAACACCAAAGAATCCAAGGATAATCTGTAAGTCATTTTGAACTGTGGCTTCATCTAACGTGATACCAATTTCAGATTTCGACACAACTCGAATGTTGAAACCCTTGGCAAGTGCGTTGCTTTGAATTTGGGCAGCATCCACTCCCCTGACAACAACGGTATCGAATAACTCCTTGGTCGGAATATCGAAACCAGCCTTGATCAAAGAATTCTTTAGGTAAGTGGTGAAACCAATAACCCGGTTGGATATTTCTTTCAAGCCTTGCGGCCCATGCCACATTGCATAAAGTCCTGACATCACAGCGAGTAGAACTTGTGCGGTACAGATATTTGAAGTGGCTTTGTCGCGACGAATATGTTGCTCTCTAGTTTGCAACGCAAGTCGCAACGCAGGATTACCGTGTGAATCGACGCTTTGGCCGACTAAGCGTCCTGGTAGCGAACGCTCTAAGCCATTGCGTACCGCCATAAAACCAGCGTGTGGCCCGCCGAATCCCATAGGAACACCGAATCGCTGCGCTGACCCAATAGCAATATCAAATCCAAGTTCCCCAGCTGATTTAAAGACCGTTGACGCAAGTAAATCTGTCGCATAAATATTAAGAGAGTTCGCCTCTCGTAAAGCATCTAAGGCGTTTTGCGCACTAAACAACTCACCATCACTACCGACCTGCGCGAATATTGCGCCAAAAACTCCCATTGGGTAATCTGAAAATTGAAAATTCGCGAAATCAATCTCAAAGACCCTAATCTTCAGTGGCTTAGCCCGTGTCTGAATTACTGCTTTGATGTGCTGATGAAGGTTGTTATCGATCAAGAAGGCCGCTGCATCATCGCCTTGCCAGACTCTTCTCGCTAGTGTCATTGCTTCAGCAGCCGCACTAGCCTCGTCAAGCATTGATGCATTAGAGATAGCAAGACCTGTCATATCTGTAACTAAGGTTTGAAATGCAAAAATTGCCTCAAGTCTTCCCTGGCTTATCTCCGGTTGATACGGTGTGTATGCGGTGTACCAAGCTGGATTTTCAAGAACATTTCTCAAAATTACTGGTGGCGTTATAGTTCCGTAATAACCACTACCAATTAAAGATTTCATGACTTGATTTTTACCGGCCAAGGCTCGCAGTTCCGCAATAGTTGCCTCTTCGGAAATTCCAACTGGCATCGATTTCGACAATTTTTCTTCCAGAAGGATATTGCTAGGCACAACCTTTGCAATAAATTCATGGAGTGAACTTTCAGAGAGTTCTTTGAGCATGGTTGAAGTTTCGTTTTCGTCTGGACCAATGTGACGGTCCGCGAATTGCGAACGAGCTTTAGCCATTTACTACTCCCCTTGTTATCCCTCTCGATTCACCGAGAGATTCTTTTATAGGGGAAGGATAAAGTGTTTTACGCGCCTTTGCGCTTTCTACGCTCCGAGAGCTCGTCACTTTCCAGGCCACCAACGCCTTGCCCAGCGACGGTCGTCTCCCCAGTTGAAATTCGCTCACCTTGAAGGGTTGCCAGTGAACCTTCAACTTCACTCCATACTTTGCCGATTGCGATGCCGAAGACACCTTGGCCACCTTGAAGCAGATCCACAATCTCATCGGCACTGGCGCATTCATAAATCGAAGCACCATCAGACATCAAAGTCATACGTTCTAGATCTGAGATTCCCCGACTACGAAGATGCTCAACTGCGGTCCGAATATTCTGAAGGGATACGCCGGTATCAAGTAACCGTTTGACGATTTTTAAAACCAAAATATCTCTGAAACCATATAGTCGCTGAGAGCCAGAACCAGCAGCAGACTGAACGCCTGGTTCTACTAAGCCAGTACGGGCCCAATAATCCAATTGGCGATAAGTGATCCCAGCCGCAACGCAAGCCGTTGCACCCCGATAACCAATCTCTTGAGTTTCCTGATTCACAGGAAATGATGAAGCGTTAACGTCCGATTTTTCGGTCATTTCTTGTACTCACTTCTGTGGGGGAAGATCCTTTCGGATACGAGATAAGGGTAGTTTGCGGCCTGCGGTGGGGCAATAACCGACACGCTAGAACCTTAAAGTTAATCTAGAGGGTTACTAGAGGGTTACTAGAGGGTTACTAGAGGGTTACTAGAGGGTTACTAGAGGGTTGGTTAGTTCAATCAGATCAGCCCAAAAAATCCTCTGGATTGATTTGATCCAAGAACTCGCGGAACTTCTCCACTTCGTCGTCAGATTGGTCCGGAATTTCTATTCCAGCAGCCTGAAATAACTCTTCACTAGCCAAAATTGGGCTATTTGTCCGAAGCGCCAGCGCGATTGCATCAGAAGGTCGGACTGACAGGGATCGTTCCCCCGAGAGATTGAGAGTGGCGTAGAAGATGCCATCCCGTAACTCTGTTAGGTGAATTGTCTGAAGTTCAACTTCCAAGGATTTTAGTAGGTTCACTATCAGATCGTGAGTTAAGGGCCGAGGTGGAGTCAACCCTTGTTGCGCAAATGCGATAGCTGTTGCTTCGACCGAGCCAACCCAAATCGGAAGAAAACGTATTCCACCAATTTCTTTTAAGAGAATGATCGGTTGGTTAGAAGGCATTTCAACTCGAACACCAACAACTTCTACGGGATGAAAGTTCAATTACTTGGCGCGACCTAATCCAGCCGCGACTAGTGCCGCATGAAGACGAATTGATAGTGCAGCTAATTCCCGTTGAACTTCTTCAGCACGTGCTTGCGCGTCAGAACCCTTTTGACGAAGAAGTGGTGTGATGACCTGTTCAACTAAACCAATCTCGCGATCAGCTGCGGTCTTAAAAGAACGCAAATGCCTTCCTTCAATTCCGAAGGCAGCCATCTCGGCTACCGCTCTAGCAATTGCAAGGCTATGCGCGTCAAAATAGCGGCCCTTCATTGTGACCAAGCCGAAGGACTCCAATTCTGCGAGCTGTGAATCAGTTAATCCGGAAGAAGCAATCAGTTCATCTCGTGAAAGCTTGAGCGTACTGTCCTGCAAGAAATTGCTCGGGGCGAAATCGCCATCGACGGTTGCAAGACGTGGCGCCGCGATTCCACCAGCTGCTGCTGGTTGTAGGCCTCGATCGATTGCATCTAAATTCTCTTTTATGACGCGAAGCGGTAGGTATTGATCGCGTTGTGCCGATAGAACATAACGAAGTCGCTCTAAATCTACATTCGTAAATTTTCGGTACCCGGAAGGAGTCCGCTGTGGGTCAATTAGACCCTCAGATTCAAGGAATCGAATCTTTGAAATTGTGATATCTGCAAACTCGCCGCGAAGTTTTGTTAGTACTTCTCCGATACTTAGATAGGCACGGGCTGGAACGCTCATTCATCTCCCCTGTTGTTTTTAACGCTTGCCGGTTGAAAGAAAGTCAGCCGGAATTTACCTACTTGTATTTCATCTCCGCGGCCGAGGGAAGATCTAGCCGTTGAAACTGTGTTCAAATACGTGCCGTTGAGGCTCTTCAAATCAACTACTTCGAATTGGTTTTTGGTGCTCCGCAAAATCTCACAGTGCTTGCGCGAGACAGTTATGTCATCTAGAAAAATGTCGCTCTGGGGATCTCGTCCAATAGTTACACAATCGCGATCAAGTAGGAAGCGTGCTCCTTTTCCTGGACCAGCAATTGAAATCAACATGGCACAGTTTCCTGGGATTTGTTCGACAATTTCGCGTTCGTTTGAACTCAGTAGATCCAGAATTTCGGATTCAGATTTTTCATCGCGAACTGCACGTAAACTGCTTAGATTAAGTGTGCTAGTTAATTCTGATTTGCCATTAGGAAGGTCACTCGAAGCGTTCACTTCTACATCCCTCCCGGCGACAGCCTTTACTTCAACTAGAGGCTGACACTATTTCAGGAATGTCTTGCGGTCAAGCCGTGAGTTGCTCGTATTGTTCTGCTGAAAGCAGCCCAGGCGCGCCAGTTAGGTCGCCGGAAATTTCTATCTCAGCTATCCAACCAGTTCCGTACGGATCAGTATTAATTGTTTCTGGTGCTTTATCGAGGTCCAAGTTTACCGTGACAACCTTTCCACTTAGCGGGGCATATATTTCTGAAACGCTTTTTGTGGATTCAACTTCACCACAAACCTTCTCGGCAGTAACCGATTCACCGATTTTCGGAAGTTGTATATAGACAATATCCCCGAGCGCGCCTTGTGCGAAGTCGGTAATTCCAATCCTAAATATATGGGGGTTATCGGTACTGGCGATCCACTCATGTTCCTTTGTGTATTTGAGGTTCGCTGGAATTGAACTCACGTAATTATCTCCCTCTCAATTGCAAGAACATTTGTCTAGTGAAAACGCGTACAAGTGCGATAACCGTATAACGAAATCCTGTCAGAAGGTATAGCGCAATCCCCCAGATAGCAAAACTCCAGCCTAGAATCAAAAGAGCTCTGCCAAAGCCATGCTCATTTGAGATCAAAATCAGCGGGAATGAATAGAGCAAGCAGAAGGTTGCCGCTTTACCAAGGAATGTAACTTTAAATACGCCACCTCCTGTTTTTCGCATAATGATTAGCATGAAGGCCAACCAGATATCTCGGCCAATCAGAACGATCGGGACCCAATGAGGCAAAGAGCCAGCAATCGCCATAGCAATTAAAACTGCAGCGATATATGCACGATCTATTGTGGGATCAAGAAGCTCTCCCAGTGCACTCTCTTGTTTTAAAAACCGCGCTAACTTTCCATCAAGATAATCACTCACACCACCGAAAACCAAAATCGCAAAACTCAGAGCGATGTTGTGGGCATGGAGATAGCTCCAAAGAAAAAGAGGAATACCCAATCCCCGAAGAACTGAGATTGCATTTGGAATGGTGTAAATCTGGGAGCCAATTACCTGGCGGTTAAAATTCGCGCTCACCGCAGCAAACTACTCTCGTTCCTTGACCTTGACGACTACTTCAACGGGGGTACCCGGGAAGCCAAATTCCTCTCGAAGACGCCGTTCAATAAACCTGCGGTAAGAGGTTTCGACAAATTCGCTAGCAAAAACCACAAACTTCGGTGGGCAGATTGCCGCTTGCGTAGCGAATCTAATCTTTGGTTGTTTACCGCTTCGCACTGGTGGCGGCGTAGCCGCGATCAGGGCTCCTAAGAATGAGTTCAACTTGCTCGTTGGAACCCGCTTCTCCCAGCTAGATATCGCAGTTCGAAGCGCTGGGGCTAGGCGATCGCGATGCCAGCCAGTTTTTGCCGAAAGATTCACCCGTTGTGCCCATGGATAACGTTCGAGGTTGCGTTCCAACTCCTTATCAAGTTGCAACTGTCGTTCTTCATCGACCATGTCCCATTTATTCATCACAATTACGAGTGCCCGGCCCGCTTCTTCCACCATCGTCACTATTCGTAAGTCTTGTTCGGTAAGTTGAACTGAAGCGTCAAATACAACTACAGCCACTTCGGCGCGTTCTAAAGCGATAGACGTGCGAAGCGAAGCGTAATAATCCGTACCACTATCTTGGTGGGCCCGTTTACGAATTCCTGCTGTGTCGATAAATCTCCAAGTTGACCCATCAATCTCAATGAGCTCGTCCACAGGATCGCGAGTTGTTCCAGCGGCATCATCAACTAAAACCCTGGACTCACCAGCCAAAATATTTAACAAACTTGATTTTCCGACATTTGGTCTTCCAACTAGTGCAATTCTTCGAAAACCATCGTCGGGCTTCTCGCTTCCCACTTCTGGAAGTTGTTTCACCAAATAATCGAGCATATCTCCGCTGCCACGACCGTGCAGAGCTGATACAAACTTAGGTTCGCCTAATCCAAGATTCCATAAGCCGTGCGCAAGCGCCTCTTCATTCGCGCCATCTACCTTATTTGCCGCAAGGACAACCTTCTTCTTTGATTTACGAAGAAGCGTTAAGAGCGATTCGTCTTCATCTAACGCGCCAACCTGTGCATCAATTACAAACAGGACAAGATCACTTTCTGCAATGGCCGCCTCGGAACCGGCGGTAATTTTCTGCGAAATTCCTTCTGGCTTAACTTCCCAGCCACCAGTGTCGATCAAAATAAATCGTCGTCCGTTCCATTCCGCTTCGTACTTGACGCGATCTCTTGTTACCCCGGGAGTATCTTCAACGATCGCCTCTCTCCTACCTATGATTCGGTTAACCAAAGTAGATTTTCCGACGTTTGGGCGTCCTATAACAGCGATTTTGGGAAGACCAAGGAGGTTTTTACGTTTTAACCATTACCAGATAACTTCAACGACTTCAGTAAGTCCCATCTCTGTTGAATCTAATTCCAGTGCGTCTTCTGCCGGCCGAAGTGGCGAAATTTTCCTAGTACTGTCGATCAAATCGCGATTGTCCAAAGATTGAGCAACATCTTGCGTTGCGCTTTGCGTTTCTAATTCACTTGCGCGGCGCAACGCTCTTGCCTGCAAGTCTGCATAGAGGAAAACCTTTAGATTGGCGTCAGGAGCTACAACGGTGCCGATATCACGCCCTTCAACGACTATCCCAGTCGGGCACTCTTCGATAATTGTTCGCTGCATTGCCACGAGATGTGCACGTAGTTCAGGAATCTGGCTAAATTGTGAGACCTGATCGGTAATGCGGTTCGAACGAATTTCTGCTGAGATATCTTTTTCGCCCGCCATAATTTGCGGGTTTTTAGGATCGGTTTTAAAGAATATAGGCCGCTTTTTAATCGCCGCAATAATTTCCCAACCTTGATCTACGTTTTCTTCAAGTGCGATCCAAGTTGCTGCACGATATAGCGCCCCGGTATCAAGGTAATTCCAATTTGCTCGAGTGGCGATAGCTTTTGCAGTGCTTGATTTTCCCGAACCGCTCGGACCGTCAATCGCAACTACAATTCCAGCCATAAGAGAACCTTACTAGTGATGGTGCGTAAGATTTTCTAGATCTTTTAGACTTTCAAGGCAAAACTCGATCTCCCAGTTTTTTGATCATTTGCGTGGCTCGTGCGCTAGCCATCCTTGGCCAAGTAAATGTTTCTGCAGTTTATGGGCATCAGATTCACTAAGTGCGAGAGTAATCAACCCGGTCTCCTGCTTTGGGCTGTGTTCAATTGATAAATCTTCAATATTGACGCCAATATTGCTACATTCTTGAAAGATGATTGCTAACTGTCCTGGTTTATCCGAAATTACAATGGGCAAATAGGTGTAATCGCGCTTGCTACCGCCATGCTTACCAGGAATTAGCCCACGCCCGGTCCTTCCTTCTGAAATAAATTTTGTGACCGAATCATTGTCATTTGAGTTCAATGCAATCTTCAAATCACTGAGCTTTGCAATAGCCTCATCTAGTTTGGCTCCTAGGGCAGGTGCGTTCGAGGTCAATAATGTGGCCCAGAGTTTGGGATCAGAGTCCGCAAGCCTTGTCAGGTCCCGCAATCCTTGCCCAGCGAGATCCAGCGCCCATCGGTTCGATTCATCTAGAAATCCTGCAAGTAATGAACTGAAAATTTGCGGAAGATGCGAGACCAAAGCAATGGCGGCGTCGTGTTCCAGCGCGCCTAGGGTAAAGGTCGTGCTGCCT
>Ga0114963_10002733_pt1 | contig 12034 bp, 13 predicted proteins | sample C_131016_EF_Meta_FD_87019 | JGI IMG/M metagenome (GOLD analysis project Ga0114963, IMG submission 87019) | Freshwater microbial communities from Lake Croche, Canada to study carbon cycling - C_131016_EF_MetaG | ecosystem: Environmental > Aquatic > Freshwater > Lake | place: Lake Croche, Canada...
AAAATTAAAAATTAATTTAAATTTTATTAAATTATAAAATTAAATAATAAAATTTTAAATAAATTATAAAAATTTATAAACAAATTTTTTATTATTATTTAATATCATTTTTTTTTTTTTTTTTTTGTATTTTTATTTTTTTTTGTATTTGTATTTAGATTTATATTTGCATTTATATTAGAATTTATATTTTTATTTTTATTAAAAGAACAGAGAGACAAAGATTCTAAAATATGTTTTCTTGTTATATTTAATTTGTGTTTATTTGTTTTTAATTTGCTATCATGAAAGTGCTTATTTTCGTCATCATTTTCATTTAATAAAATAATCAAATCATTTAAATCTTGAAATGTATTGATAGTTTTATTAAAATAAATATTACCAATATTATTAATTGGTGTTAAAAATATATCATTTTCATTTGTATTTAAAAATCGGTCAATATCTTGATTTTCTAATGTTATATTATATTTTAATATAGATAATAAATTATATTTTATTTGATTATCTATTATATTATTTTTTAATATTTGCATCAATTCAATTTTAGAGAGAACATTTAATTCAGATAATAAAAATTGTTCTGTTTTAAGTTTTTCAATTTCATTATTTTTATTGATGTAAATAAAAAAAATATTTATATAATAAATATTATCTTTGTAAAAATCATTATATAAATTATTTGTTTTTTCAAAATCCACAATCCATTGATTATCTAATTTTGTATCTTCTTCATCCCTCTCTCTATCCCTATCTACCTCTCTCTCTCTTTTAAATTTATTCATAATTTATTAAAATAATAAAATATTAATAGATTTTCATTTAAACTAATAATCACCATTTAGACTTGGATTTGATTCTGTATCACTACAACATGTATAATTTTTAAATGTAAACAAATTTTCCCATTCTTCTTTTCCCCATTGTTCAATATACTCATTTGTTCTCATTTTATGCAAATCTGTTAATTTAGTCATAACTAATTCTGTATCTTTTGTATCTTCTATATCTTCCACTCTTAATTCTGATAACGATTTATTCAAAGGTTCACTATATTTTATCTTATTTGTATTTCTATCTTTTTCAATTCTTACCCAACCAGGTGCAATATTTATTTTTTCTTCATTCACAATAATTTCTGTTTTTAATTTATTTGCAAAACTATCTTTATTATTTTCTTTATTATTTGACACAGTTGTTTTTCCCAATAACGGAAATTCCATATTTGACATTGATTTTTCATTATTTTGTAATTTGTCATTCTTTATTATTGTTTTATTATTCCTTATTGTTTTATTTTTATAATTATTATTATTATGATTATTATCATCATGTTTTTTTTGTGAAAAATTATTATTACTACTATTGTTACTATTACTATTATTCATAAGGACAGCAAAACGCGACTGAGACATTTAAAATGATTAACTTTTAAGTGATTGATTGATATATTTAATAATATTAAAATTACTTTAAATCATTTTATTTTAATATATAAATAATGTTTGTAAGATTAAATAATACTAGTAATAGTAGCAATAGTAGAAATAATAATAACAAATATATATGTAAAAATCCAACGTATCCATCTTTTGTTGCTACAATAACTTCAATACAAAAAGTAAGTGTAGGAGATAGCAATGTTATTTATATTAGAGGTAGCAATTTTTTTCCACCAGTATACAATACTACATTTGTTAATTTTGGCAATTTTACTAATCTTCCTATTGAATTTTATAGTTGTTTTTATATTTCTTTTATTATACCTACTTCCGCAATTAATGGTACATATAATATTACTGTTTTAAATATATATAATAAATTATGCACTCCATGTATTTATCCGGGAATAAATACATATTCTAATGCTTATTTTTATGAATTAATAAATTAATAAATGAATAATTATTTTACTCTATAATACATCAATATTTGATAACATCTTTGAAAATTCCATAAAAATGGTTCATCTTTAACCTTTGTATATTCATTATAATCATTTATATAATCTTTTATTTGCCACATCATATCTTTGTTTAACATTTTTTTCCAATTTAATCTATTTAATCTATGACCACTATATCCGTCAAATATCATTTCTTTACCTTCACATGTAATTCCTGCACAAAAATGTTCTCCTGTTGTATTTATAATTGCTACACTATCTATACGATATAAAGCTCCCTCTATTTCAAATTCTAATGGTATTTCAATAAGATTCAAATTTTGTCTCAATACTTGTAAAGCAATAATATGAGGAAATTTTTGTCTCTCTTTAATAAAAAAATATATTCTATTTTTCCAATCAAAACTAAAATTTACAATATATATATTTGTATACATATTCAAAAATTCTCCTTTTAAATAATTTATTATACTTAAATAATAATAAATAGGATTTCCTGCGTTGCCTATATTTATTAAATCTTTATTTTGTTTTTTATATTGGGATGGGATTGCTTTATATATTGCACTAATCAATTTATTTGTATTGTATTTGTTAAACAACGAATTACCAGAAAGTGATAATTCAATTCCATAATTTAATAAAGCAAAAACATTTTTTAATTTTGTTGGCATTTCAATACCGGTTTCTTGTTTACCCTCAATCATTAATTGTCTTAAAAAATGAAAAAATACTCTTCCTTTATCACTTATAAAAAACATAACAAACATACAATTAAACCAACAATTTGCATCTACTTGGAGAGGCATTATAATTGTTTTTGGATTAATATGTTTATTTTTTGATAATGAAGATAATAAATAATTTTTAGCACGTTGGTCATAATAATCAATACACTTTCCCAATACATTAATTTTTAATGGTTCTTTTAAATTGGATGCTTTAATGAAATTGCAATTAATATGTTTTTGATGAGTTTTCATAGTATGCGTTTTCAAAGTTATTAATTTTTTATTTATTGTTGGTGCATAATACATATAAGATTTATTTTTCAATGTTGGAATATTTGTAACAAATAAACTGTTATGTTTATTTAAAGTATTTTTTATTGTTATGTTTTTTGTTTTTATTGGCAATTTTATTTTTTTGTAAATTTTTTTTTTTTTGGTTATGTTTGGCATAATATAAGATAATATAAGATAATATAAGATAATAAAATAATATAATATATTATAAAATAATATATTAATTAATATATTATCTTATATTATGGGAGCAGGAATTTTACCAACCGCAATTTATAAGAATAAATTATATTTTTTATTTGGTAAAGAAAACAAATATGAAGATTCTGCACCTGGATTTTCCGATTTTGGCGGCGGAACAGATAATACAGAATCTTTATTTGAAACTGCAGTTCGGGAAGCGTGTGAAGAATTGACTGGATTTTTAGGAGATGAACATGAAATACGTAAAATGTTGAAAAAAAAAGGAACTTATAATATTGATTATACAAGCAAATATAATAACAAAATGAGTACATATCGCACTCATATTTTTCCTTATGAATATAATGAATATTTGCCACAATATTACAATAATAATCAACGATTTTTGCAACGTAAATTAGATCCAAAAATTATTCAAAGTACTAAAATATTTGAAAAAGCCGAAATACGGTGGGTTTGTGTAGATGAATTAAATCGTATGCGAGATAAATTTAGGAATTATTATAGAAATATAATAGATATCATTATTTCTCAAAAAAATGATATAAAACAATTTTTAAAAAATAAAACAAAAACAAAAACAAAAACAAAAAAAATAATATAACATTATATATAATGACTGACGAGAACGAATTTAAACCTCCATCCACTCAATACGAATTTGAAGGTTTTGTTAAACATCCTCAATATGCCGAATCTGAAAACCTCATGAAAAGATTCCGAGAAAAATACCCTAACAACGACGATTATCATGATGCACTTCAAAAAACACCTAAATATAAAGAAATTCTTGCTAATTACAAACACAATCACGAAAAACAAAGAAATTTTGTCATTTTACAAAAATTAGGAGAACAACTTGCCAGTAATAGTAAACAAATAAAAGAAAATATATCTGAACTATATTCACCCCCAGAATATGTTGGAGGGAAACACAAAAAACAAAAAAGAAAAATGACAAAATACAAGAAACAAAAAAGAAGAATGACGAAAAAACGTAATTAATATAAATTTTTATTTTGCAATTGTTGCCAAATATGAAAACCTTCCATTCCTTCATTGGTTATCCCATGAGGAATTATCCTAGTCATTTTAACTTTTCTTTCATTAATATCTCTTTTTATTTCATCATAAATAAATTCATCATCAAAACCAACATTTTTTGCATCTTCACGAGTATTACAATAAAAAATGTTGGTTATTTTTGCCCAATAAATTGCGGAAAGACACATAGGGCATGGTTCGCAACTAGTAAACAAAAGCAGCCTATTTAAATCAAATGTATTTAAATTGCTGCAAGCTTTCCGAATACAAACGATTTCAGCATGGGCTGTAGGGTCATTCCATTCAGTAACATGATTATGTTCAGCGGCAATAATATTATAAGACGAATCTGTAATAACACACCCAAAAGGTCCTGTGCCAGTATTTACACTTTGAACTGCAAGGTTGCATGCGGAACACATAATTTCTGAAAGAATATTAAAATTAGACATATATTTATTTCCGAATGAAAGTTTTAAATTGTTTTCATAAATGTTTTATTAATAAAAACGACATAAAATATAATAAAATATAGTAATAATTAAATATTTAATTCCAAAATGAAATATTCTTTATCTTCTTCAAATTTTTCATATTTAATTAAAATTGGATAATCTGGTAAAGAAGCATGTTTTAACCAACGAAAACCATATTTTTCATAAAAAGTTACTGCAGATTCAATAGAACTTAAAATAATTGTTTTCTTAAACTTAGACATTGATGATTTACATATTTTATTTGTTCTAATAGATTCAATAAAATCATTCAAGAGAGAAGAGGCATATCCGTATTTTTTAAATTTAGGTTTTGTGCAAATCATAAGAATATAATATTTAATTTCTTCTGTTTCATGGCAAACTTCTTCTTGATAAATGAGCATAGAAGGACAATTATTTACATCAAAATTTGTATCCATACAGCGAAATGCAATTTTGTTGGTTTGGTCTTTTAACAAAGAGAGAATATAATTATAATGAATAACTGAGAAAGAATATTTACAAAATAATATAAAAACAAGTTTTCTAAATTCTTCAATATTATCTAAAATTTCTGAAACTTCTGAAGTATCAATTATATCATTAATAATATTTTCTGAATAAAAATTCATTTCTTTTTTTTTCTTGTATTTTCCGCAGAATTTTAAATTTGTCTTTTAATAAATAAATTTAAAATAAATCAATTTTTTTTAGTTTTTTTCTTTTTTAACGTAAGTTTTTTAGATTTTTTCTTTTTTAATTTTATAAGTTTTTTAGATTTTTTCTTTTTAAACATTGTAAATTTTTTAGTTTTTTTACCGTTAGCTTTCTCTTCCTCTTCATCTTTTTTATCAAATTCTTCCTCTTCATCTTTTTTATCAAATTCTTCCTCTTCCTCTTCCTCTTCCTCATCTTCCTCATCTTCTTCTTCATCTTCTTCTTCATCTTCTTCTTCATCTTCTTCTTCCTCTTCTTCCTCATCATCATCTTCTTCTGCTTCCTCTAGTACAACAGGGCTTATAACAGGACTATCTGTTGTAATTTTGCGATTGTCAAAATCATCTCTTTCATATATGTCATGTAATTTTTGTAATTCTGCAATATTTATTCTCCTGTTAAGTGTACAACTAGTCTTTTCTTCTGATTGTCCCATAAAATAATTTGCAACTGACCTAGGAAAACCTCTATGTTCAATTAAAATAATATCATCTTTTATATCCATTCTCGTACTATATTTATCTACTGTATCTGTTAACCAATCAGTTCCTTTTTCTTCAAAATAATCAAAATAATCTTTTAAAGATTTACTAGGATTTCCATAGTCAGGATTTTGTATATCTGAAGTGTGAGAACTGCATAAACGTCTTGCATATATATCATTAGGAGAACCATCAGACTTAGCATCTAAGAAATATCTGGATAAAACTGTTGGTTGTAAAATTAACATTTGAACAAATTGTATTAATTCTGGGTCTTTCAAAATTTTGCTATATCTATATTGAATAAATTTTTGTATTGTTGCTTTAAGTTCTATATACAAAAATATATTTGTATGTCTAGAATTAAAAAAAAGATAATTTTTGAAATATGACAAATCATCTTCTTGTTCTATTTCATCTTGTTTTCTTTTAAATTCTTTTTGTTTTGCTTCTTTAAGATAAATTTTATAAAAATTAATATAAATATGTAATTTGTATAATATAAGTCCAAGATAATTTTGTATAGATTTAGTTAATTTAAATGAATCAGAGTCGTCCGAATATGATGGTTTAATTTTAAATTTTTGTAATTTTACTGATATTTGTGCTTCTCTGTATAATTTCATTTCTGCTTTGTATGCTTTCATGTCACGTTTATACTCTTCAGGATTTTCATATGTTGTTTTGGTTGGTTTTTGTGGTTGTTTTGGTAGTGTGATTTTTGGTGATTGATTAAAATAATATAACATAGCAGCTGCACATTTTTGTACAGTAGTAATTATATGGCGTTGATTTAAAGTCGTGCTTCTTAACGTCTCAACAAAACAATTTATTTCCGTATTAATAATTTCTTTTAAAACAGAAAATACATTTTCTATTTTTACAGAAAAAGTCATTTGTGGCGTAATTAAAATATCATTTATAGTTTGGGTTGGTTTTGTTAAATATTGTAAATAATATAAATTTGTTCCAGGTGTATTATGTAAAATACAATTTAAGTTTTGGCCACAATGCTTTAATCGTAATGCTCCTTTTGTAGTTTCTAATGAATTTATATGATCAAGTAATATTTTAACTGTTTTCATAAAACATTCAAGAATTATATTAGAACTTTTTCGTGGTTTATAAAAAGTAGAAATCCATTCAATATCAGAAAAAGTATCACATGTTGCTTCAATATTTTCATCTAGGAGAAATTTTATTGGTGTTTTTATGTGTTTTTTTTCTTCATTTTTTATAGGATTACCATGTTCATCATATCCAATATAATAATATATGTCATTTTTATCTAGTTCTAAATCTTTACAAATAGATGCACATTTATTTATAATAGCTGTTTTTGGAGAAATATCATTTGTAATGTAAAATTTAAAATCTGGTTCTTCCGGTAAATCAGGAATTGTAATAATTTCTTGACTTAATAATTCAAAATTTGATCGTGTGTCAGGGTCCATATCTTCAATATCTGCAGGATCTGTACTTTCTAATTTTTCAATATCTTTTCTTGCAATTGAAGTGTTTAAAAAAACAGTTTCTCCAGTGTCTGGCCATTGAATTTTTGTTAATTTTACTAAAGCGCCAGTTTCTAATTCAAATCCTATACTAAGAATATGTTTAAATGTTTTAATATTTACAATATCTCCTCCTTTTTGATTATACATAATATATTATATTAATATATTATTATCAATATATTATTATCAATATATTATATCAATATATTATTATCAATATATGATTGATTTATCCTTGTAATTTTGCTTTGCATCCTCTTTTATGTGCAGAAATTCCAGATTGATTTTTTGCAACATATTGACAAAATTCACAAACATATTTGCTGGAAGAAAATGCATATTTAGTAGAGAGAAAATGTTCTAAAGTAGGAAATTGTAAATCATCCAATTGTTTAATCATTTTTGTAGAAAAATCTTTGACGGTTTTGATTTGAAGTAATTTTTGTGTAGCAAACATTTGATATTCTTTATTAATTTCATTCAATATTTCTTTATCAATATTATATCCATCATTATTTGAAGAACATTCATCTAATTTTATTTTAAAATTATCAATAATATCAATAGCTATTTTTATTCTCTCTGCATCATTATTGACTTCATGAACATAAAGAAGAATATTTCCATTGTTAATATTAATTTCAAAATTATCTTTATTAGCAATTCCACAATTTTGAGAGAGAAACAATCCGCAACAATTTTGTGTTTCTACATCGCGAATAAATTTTTTTACTTCTTCTTGTACAACATTTTTATTCCAATTTTTATTTTCAATTAATATAGTAGGTTTGTTTTTGCGCACAAGCATGATATCTCCAGTTTCTTTTTGTTCTCCAACAATATCAATTTGGGCGGTAGAATAAAGAGATTGAAGAATATTAAAAAGCATATTTTCAGAATATTTTCCTTTGAGAGAAGAATTTTCCATTTTTTTCAATAATTCAGAAACATTATTTTGCAAAAGAGTTTGAGTATTTTGATTTGTAGAAGATATTTCTCTGATATCATTCATTTTAGTATCTAATCGTTGTTCAGAAGAAGAAATGAGAGAATTAATAAGTTGTTGAGAATTAGAAAATTTAGAATCAATATTGCGAATAAATTCTTCTAAAGAATTTTGTGTTAATGTGTTTGCCATAAATCGGTTAGATTCTTCATGAATAGAAGAATGAAAGGTGGTTATATTCTCTCTAACTTGAGAAATGAGAGAATTATTATTTTTGGGGATGATATCATTTATAACAAGTAATGTTTTATCTAATAATCCAGAATTATATTCTTTCATAAGAGGTGCAATAGTTTCCAAAGTGTTTGAATTTAATAACATAGAAATATCTTTCATGTATTCTTGTTTGAATTCATGAAATTTAGTATTGAACGTGTTTGTTTGTGATTTATGAATTCCATCAATTCTCTCTTCCATTGTTTTTTGTAAATCTTTTATATTTGTTAATAATTGAAAAGCAATATTATTACTGAGAGAAGAATCCATATCTTTATACAAATTTTGCATAATATTAACAAAAAGAATATTCATTGTTTCAAAATCCACATTTTCATGTTGTTGATAAAAATCATAAACGGTTTTGTTATTGCAAGATAGTGTGAAATTGTTCATATTTATTAGTTAATGGTATTTCTTTATACTTTTTTTGAAGGTTTTTGTTTTAAGGTTTTTATATGTGTATTTATTTCTGTTTTTTTTGTACCTGCGGTTTCAGAAGCTATTCTAGTAAATGTATCTATTACGATCTTAATATATTGCGATTTATTTACATATCCTTGTTCTTCTCTTTTTGCTTGTAATGCATGTTGAATTTTGTCAATAATGGAAGGGTCTTGTTCATAAGTCCCATAAATTATTTGTTTTTCACTTGTATTAGGTACAAAATTTTTGGCTGCTAATTGGTGTTTTAGTTCATCTCTTAAATTTACAAGTTCGGTATATGTCACTTTACCATCCATTGTTTTTGTTGAACGTAATTTTTCTCGGTAATTTTTTATTTCGCGTTTTATAGCAGCCAATTTAACGCGGTTTCTTTCTTGGACTACTTCTGTTGGTGTTTTTGGTGTTAAAGATTTTTGTTTTTTTGTGGGATTAATATGACTAATTATTGTTGATTGACGAATTTGAGGTTTTGTTAATTGTTTTTGTGTAAATTTAACTGTTGGTGTTTTTGTTTTTGGAACTTGATAATCAATTCCAACACCAGGATATAAATTTGTACTGTAATAATCATGTGATTTAGTTGTATTATTATCCCCAAACTTTTTATTATCATGCGATAATCTAACTTCTTGGTCATCAACTTTAAATAAAGAATTTAAAAACATTGTATGGGTGACACCGTCTACATTTGAAATCCATATTTGTATAAATATATTTACCCCGTCAATTTCAATTTCTTTTGTAATTTTTCGCAAATTTTTATTTTTTATGTGAGGTTTATTAAGTGGAACAGCATTAATTAAATCATCATTAGTTAAATTCATTTTAGTTAACAAATCTTTTACTTTGTCAAGAAAAAATGGAGTATTTAAAACTATAGTTGTGTTATTTTGTGCTAAATTATTATACGCATTTCTTAATTCAGGATTAATTCCAAAAGAATCTAAATGTTTAAAACAATGTGTAGTTGTATATATTGTATATGTTATGTTATCTGTTGTAGTATAAGAAAAATTAAATTTAGGTTGAGTGAATCCAGATTTTAATTTTAACTCAAACGCCATTAACACCCCTCCTTTTTGTTTTTGTGTTTTTTTATTTTGTTTTTTTGTGTTTCTTTTTGCGTTTCTTTTTGTGTTTCTTTTTGTGTTTATCATTTTATAATATAAACAAAGAATAAATAATTATAATTTTGGAAGTACAAATTTATGTGTTTTCAAAACTGGTAATTTTAAAAAAAATATCCCTACACTAATCAAAATTATCCCAAAATATTGCCAAGGGTCATTAAATCTCTCTTTTAATATTATTATTGCCGCAATAGATTCTATTATTGTGCTTAATGCATCCCATGCGGCATTTACTAATAAAATTTGTGAATTTTGTAATGATATAATTAAACAACAAATTAATCCGATGTATCCGACAGTTCCAATTAAAAAATTTTTAATTCCTCCTTTATTTGCAAATTCTTTATATCCAAAATCTCCAACAATTTCCGTAAAACATAATCCAAGAACAGTTAAATAACTCATTTATAATTAAATTATAAATTTTAAAAAAAATTCTTTTGTATTCATTAAAAAAAAAATTGAAATACTTTTTATTTTTATAAAATAAGTTACTTTTTAGTCAATTCGTTGACTTGCTAATTTAATTGTTCAATAACAAACGCGATTTGTTCAACTTCCAACTTCCAACTTCCAACTTCCAACTTTCAAAATGACTTATTTTCAATTACGTATTTGCTGGAAGATGCCCAAGGTTGAAGACGATTCTCAAGTGTACAATACAGAAGATAAAAGAATGGACGATTTGGTTAATGAGCATCTGTACATCAAATACATGTCTCAAAATAAATTGCAGATTCCTACCAACAAACTTTTAAGAACAAGAAGTCAAAAGAGCCCAGAATTCCGAGCATTAAAAGACCAAGAGTTGCCAATTCATTTGGAAAATGCTAAAAATGCAATTTTGGTTTCTTCAAAGTTGGAGAATCATTTAAAGAATCGCAAAAACAGTAAGAAATATCAAGTTCGCACCAAGGCATCCAGAATGAGAAAATTTGCGGCGTATGAATTTGTAGATAATTTGGATGCAAATGCAACTGGTGTAACATCTAATGGATATGGTTCATTTTAAATAAATATCAACGAACAACTTTTCAGCAGACAATATAAATAATTAAATAGAGAGAATCTTGGGAAATAAAAAAGGTAAGTGAATAAATAATTATAAAATTTGTATGTATTAATTACTAACAATTTGTTTCATACAGGTGAAAAAAGTCTGGGGGTAATTCCCTGGACTTTTTTCATTTTGTATTTTATATTTTTTATTTTTTATTTTTTCTCTCTATTTTCTTTTTTATAAAAAAATTTAAGAATGAATAAAATATTTTTGAGAGAATTGAAAAAATTTTGAAAAAGAAAATAGAGAGAAAAGTTTGCTTCCATTCGGTTGTCAATTTGATAACTATTTTGCTTCTAAAAACGCTGGGGTGTGACCATAATGGTGCGGATGTTATTAGATAATAGAATGAAAATGTTATCATGTGCATGCAAATATGGAAAATATGTAGTTGGATGATTCATTTTTTCTCTCTATTTTCTTTTTTATAAAAAAATTTAAGAATGAATAAAATATTTTTGAGAGAATTGGAAAAAGTTTGAAAAAGAAAATAGAGAGAAAAGTTTGCTTCCATTTGGCTGCCAAAAATGCCGACTTATGACCATAATGATGCGAAATTTGTATTTTATAGAAATACAATTGCGACCATTTTGCTGCAATTAAGCGATTTGATTCAAAAATTTGTTAATTTTTTGAATCAAAAATAAAAGTAAATCAAAAATTTGTCAATTTTTTGAATCAAAAATAAAAGTAAATCAAAATTTTGTTAATTTTTTGATTTAAAAATATAGAGTAAAATTTTGATTTATTTTTTTGACAAAAAATTAAAGTAAAAAAATATTTAAAAAAAATTTTGCAAAATTGATT